>Ga0116223_10000941_pt1 | contig 32303 bp, 31 predicted proteins | sample Sb_taG_3_FD_90092 | JGI IMG/M metagenome (GOLD analysis project Ga0116223, IMG submission 90092) | Peat soil microbial communities from Weissenstadt, Germany - Sb_50d_a_PC metaG | ecosystem: Environmental > Terrestrial > Soil > Wetlands > Peat | place: Germany: Weissenstadt | collected 2010-09-21 | reverse complement strand
TTCCGGTGACTGCGTTAATGGCCTGGCCCAGCTTCCATCCTAAGATGGAAACAGAGGTCGACAATCAGGTGGCAGCACCGGCTGAAACGAGAACACCCAACTTGCACCGAGCGAACATCGCTCACCAAGAGTGCGGATGGAAGGGTGGCGACAGTGGCAACTCGGCGGGAGAAAAACTTTGTCCAACGAAAAAACACAAGAACCCACTTGACTCCGACCGGCCTTCTCATGGAAGGCCATTACACTCATTAACCTCGATGCGCAGGGGACGTGAAAATCTCCCAACTGAGAACGCAACACCAAGGGTCACTGCGAATCGTTCGGATTTCGTAACACATCAAAGGTAGTAGGCAGGACAGCCTAGCAGGCTGCGGAAAAATTGCCGTGCGGCGTGTTGTTTCTTCTGTTTTTCATCTTTCGTGATGACGAAGGAGCTGATTTTCGATGTAAACGATCGCGTTGCCCCATCATGATTAGCACCCCTCCGAGAATGGTGATCCAGCAAAGCATGGCAAGGATTTCTTCCTTGTACCACGCTTCTGCTCCCACTCCGATTGCTAATCACAGTGACTTTTTCGACACCCACGCCTATTAGCGTCAACTGAGAATCGCCCCCCGACAGTCTGTCATGTGCTGCTTTGTGCTGCGTTCTCATTGCTGGGCTGGATCGGATTCAGAGCTGCAAGCCTCGGTTTGTTGGAAGCCTTTTCTGCATACATAGCTCGATCTGCCGCGTCGAGCATTTCATCAAGAGTGCTGCCGTCTTTCCATTCAGATATGCCAACTGAAAGGCTCAACTCGAAATCTTCAAGGTGTCCAGATCTATTCCAGTCCAACAAGTACTTCCTGATGCGTTGAACCACCCGACCAGCGCCCGGAGCACCCGTATCGGCCAAAATTATCAAGAACTCGTCTCCGCCATAGCGGACTACAGCATCAGAGCCTCTAACGGAGCTTCTCAACAACGTGGCAACCTCGGCCAGCACACAATCACCGGTTAGGTGTCCAAATCGAGTGTTGACCTGTTTGAATCGGTCCACGTGGATCAGCATGAATGTCAGCGGGTTTTCAAGGCGTCGCGCATGACTAATGAAGCGGCCTGCCATGTCTTCGAGCGAGCGACGGTTGTAAACCTCTGTGAGCGGATCAGTGAACGACTGCAGCCGAACCAATTCATTCTGAATGGTGCTAGAGATCAACCTTTGTCTTGTTCGCCGCAAGTCTAAACGACGCGTGACCAGGTAACTATTGAGGAGTGTAAGAAGGACAAATAGGCTCACCACTAGTTGAGGCGAGACCGTGATCTGGAGATGAACTTCGTCTTGCTTCACAAAGGCCGCCGGAGCAATCAAGGCGAGAAGTCCAATTGCAACCACGAACCCAGCGAAGCACACAATAATCCACAACTCCCAATCTCGCTTCTCAAGAGCCGCAAGCTGCTGCGTAACCGCTGAAAATGTATCCTGTGATCTGCTGTCGTTCGTCATCCGCAAGAGTCCAATCTTAGCCGATTCGCGAGCCTAGTTGCCGATTGGAGTCAACGCCAGGCACGCGTTATGCGCGAGCGCTGCGCCAGCCGGCGAGACGAAACGAACGACGTTGTCTTCGGTACCGCAGAAGCCTTTTACGCCGGTCGTGTTGAGGGTGTTAGGAACGCCGTTCGAGACGTACTCGGTGTTGGCTCCGTTAACCGGCAGGAGTCCGGCAGCCGTGAAGGTGTAGCCGCTCTTGACGCCGGTACTCAACTGGCTGTCAATGAGGCAACCCGATCCGATGGCCGGCACGCAAGGGGCGGCTCCACCGAGACTGGCGATAGCCGCGGGGAAGCCCACCGCCGGGTAAGAGGTTGCATACGAGACTTCGGCGGTGGCGATGGTGCGAATGGACGCCGCGCCAGACGACTCGTTAGCAGCAATACGGGCGCGCAGCAAGTTTGGAATAGCGATAGCCGCAATGATCAGGATGATAGCCACCACGATCAGTAGCTCGATCAGTGAGAAACCCTTCTGTCTACGCATATTGATTTTCGCTTATCTCGTTGTTTTCACTTCGGTTCATCTGATCATCTCTGGATGCCGCTGGGCTTGGTGGGGGGGATGCTCAAGATGATGACTGGGATGAAGCTTGTCTTCGGGTTGTTCTTTAAGGCATGGAGAACCTCCCGCCCTCCCAACTTCGGCAGCAATATGTCCAACACAATCAGGTCAGGCAGCATCGCCCAGACGACACGCGGTGCTTCTTCACCGTCGCAGGCAGTCACAACGCTGTAGCCTGCCCTCACAAGAGACTCTTCATTGGCCACCCCGCATGAATCTGCTAAACTCAACCAAGAGGATCAATTTCACAGGGGACCCCCATTTGCTTGGTTGCAGTTCGGTGTCCAACTATAGGACATGTCCTAAACCGTTGATTCTCCACGGGAGGCCATCTTGGCTCAGTAGCGCAGTCTGTCCCTTACTGGGAAAGGTGTCTCGAAGACAGACAACTAATGTCGCATCTACGCTTTTCCAGAGGCAACCGGATCAGTCCAACGAGGCAGCTGTTGCAAAATCGCCATCTCTAACAATGTCGGCGGTGTCAAGCGTTTTTCGAGCACACAACAGCATGCCCTCGGAGAAGAGCGCCATTTCGCTCTGGTGGAAGGATTGCGCTTTCCAACCATAGGCTCGCTCGTAATCGTTTCGGTCAGGAACTCAGTCCGACCCAACCATCTCTTCGGTCACTACTTCGATCATGATTACTGCTTCGAACTCCCCTGCGAAGGGGAGTGGCTCCTTTCTCCCGAGCCTTTTGGTTGGTTGGCGCCACCAAAGTCTACTCGGGCCTGGGAGCCGACATTCTCATGGGATTATTTCACTCATTGACCCCTGCGAGGGGGTTTTGAGTGTAATGGTCTGATAGCGGAAGTTGACCGAAAGCCCCAAGCAGCTAGACACGGCCTATGCCGAGAGGATAGTGGAAGAGGGGGAGAACGCCATGCGGGTGCAGTATGGAGAAGTCAGAGAACGTAAAGCACAAACCAAGCTATCAATTAGCTCATGATCTAATAAACAAACTCTCGGCTGTTATCGGCCATTGCTATCTTCTACTGGATAAAATGCCGGCAGACTCGCCGCTCTTGAATCAACTGTTCGCAGTCCACAATATTGCCAAGTCTATGGCGCAGGACGTTGTGCAGCTCCAACACGATTTCGCCCGCGCCCGAATCACCAATAGCCAAAACAGCCAAATGACCTCTCACCTCGCCGGAAGCCGCAGGGAGAGATTGGCGCGCCGCGCTCAAGCGGCCATCGCTAGGGGCCCCAACCTCGCCCTTGTGGCCCGCCCTGAGACCGCAAAATGGCCTCAGTCTGACCCCGGACGGTCCGCGCACATGGCGCGATAATCAGAGTCCACCAAAGACAAAACGGCACCCAAAAGAATTTCCTCCTCCGCTCTAAAGTCTTTTCGGTTTCTGCCGATGTGCCCAGAAGGAGGGCACTATGGCCAGCGAACCTGTTCCCGTTGCTCAGTATCTTCGGATGTCTACCGAGCATCAGCAGTATTCACTCCAAAACCAGTCAGCCGCGATACAGAAATATGCAGATGTGCACAGCTTCCAGATTGTTCGCACGTATTCAGATGCCGCGAAGACCGGCGTCGTTCTCAAGCGCAGGGAGGGCCTACGGCAGTTGCTCCAAGATGTTGCATCGGGAAGCGCGGGCTATCGGGCCATTCTTGTCTATGACGTCAGCCGGTGGGGCCGTTTTCTGGATACAGATGAGTCGGCCCACTACGAGTTTCTCTGCAAAATAGCAGGCATTCCTGTTCACTATTGCGCCGAAGTGTTCACAAACGACGGCACTCTGCCCAGCTTGATCATGAAGGCCCTAAAGAGGACGATGGCAGGCGAGTACAGCCGAGAACTTGGCGTAAAGGTACTTGCAGGACAGAGGCGGTTGGCAGCAATGGGATTCAAGCAAGGTGGAATGCCTGGTTTCGGTTTGCAACGTCTGCTCGTTTCAACCGACCGACAGCCGAAGCATCGACTGGCCTTCGGCGAGCGTAAGAGTCTCATTAGTGATCGCGTGATTCTGACACCTGGACCACGTCAAGAAGTAGAAGTGGTGCGGGACATGTACCGAATGCTGATCTCCGAGGGATTAGCCATTCATGCGATTGCACGAGAGCTTAACCGACAGGGAACCAAGTACCAAGGTGAAGCTCGGTGGACTCACCACACGGTAGCTGAAGTTCTGACGAATCCGAAGTACGCAGGATTTCACGTATACGGTCGAACTTCTAGCCGACTCTACACTCCAACGGTGAGGCTTCCAAAATCCGAATGGGTTGTTACGCCTCGAGCGTGCGAACCCATCGTGGATCATCCGACCTTTCTCCACGCCCAGCAGATACTCTGCGAGCGCACAACAAATAAATCAGATGAAGAGCTGTTGAACGGCTTGAGGAGCTTGCTCTCTCGCGAAGGAAGGCTGTCATTGAGGTTGATCAAAGCCTCTCCAGACTTGCCCTCTCCTTCCACCTATCGTCTCCGCTTTGGCAGCCTGCGACGAGCTTACGAAATGATCGGGTATGGGCGTCCCGAGCAATTTGGTCCTATCGATCTACGCCGTCGAACTCAAGCACTTCGCGAGGAATTGATCGTAAAGATCGCCGAGACTTTTCCTGAGGAAGTTTCGATTGTTCGGCCTGGAGGAAGGTGGCGTAGCCGGTTGCGCCTTCGGAGCGGATTGTTTTTCTCGGTTCTGGTGGCTCGGTCGATAAGGGCATGGAAGGAAACTGTTTGCTGGCAGATTGATCCTGTCGGACACGAACGCAGATGCGTAACGCTTCTGGCACGACTCGACAATGAAAACCGTTCGTTTCTTGACTTCCACGTTTTGCCAAACGTTGACCGTCCAAAGAGATTCCACATTTGTCAAACGGACCCTTGGCTGCTTCGAGGTGTGCATCTCGATAATCTGTCAGGATTACTTACCGTTGCGCAGAAAGTGATGTTAACTTGGAATCCTTTGATTTAAGCCAGCGCACAAATTCATTGTAAGAAGTGCGTTTCACAGGAATGCCGCGAACTAGTTTTCTAACAAAGTTCTTGCGATCAAATCCGCTCTCGCGAGCGCATTTGTTGATTCCGATGCTGCTGATTTTCGCCTTTACGTCCTCACTCGCGACAACTTTACCTTTTCGCCCGTATTCCGTTGCTGCCAACTCTTAAACGCTGATTTCGTCGCCCTCTTCCCATTTGCACCGGCAGCTTGGCGCACTTGATCATGCAGCAGCACAAGCAACTCCTCGGCATCGCCCGCCGCGCCGAGGCGCATGACCATCGCTGAGAGAGAACAGGGCGACTCCGGGTCAATGAGTCTAATCGCGATTTATCGTCAACAATCCCGGTGAGCCCCCGGGATCTTCGTCGATTTCATTGATTTGCCCTAACGCGGAGCCCTTCGAGTCAGCTCTGACCGGCACCCGTGTGCCGGGCTGCAGCGGAAAAGAGTTCCACCCGGTTTCTTCCGTTCTTCTTGGCCGCATACATGCTGACATCAGCTTCGTGAAGAAGATCCGACACCGAGTGATCGCGGTTCGGGGAAGTTACAGTAACTCCCATACTGACAGTGGCGGAGGTTGTGCCGACAGGAGTTAAAATCGGATCTTTCGCGACCACGTTACGAATCTCATCGGCGCGGCGGGCACCGTGGGTAAGCTCGCAGCCCGGAAGAATGATGAGGAATTCTTCGCCCCCGTATCGGCCCACGACATCGTAGGGGCGCAAGTCCGACTTCAACCTACAGGCTACTTCTTTTAAAACCTCGTCGCCTGCGGCATGGCCGAGGGAGTCGTTGATGCGCTTAAAGTGATCGATGTCGGCCATGATGACCGTGGCGGCCTTCCCTTCGCGTCCGCTGCGCGAAAACTCTCTCTCGAGAGCTGCCAGTATTTCCGAGCGGTTCAACAGGTTGGTCAGAAAATCGTGGGTGGCGGAGAAACGCAGGGATTGCTGAAGCTCCAGAATCCTCTTGCCAGCCATGATTCGGGCGCGCAATTCCGAAGGATCCACGGGCTTGACCAGATAGTCATCGGCACCGGCCTCCATGGCAAGCAGAAGATCCTGCTTCCGGTTCTTGGCCGTGAGCATTACGGTGTAGATGTAGGTTTCTTTCGCTCCGTTGGCTCTGATGCGGCGGCACACCTCGATACCGTCGAGACCGGGCAGCATCCAATCGAGCAGAGCCATGTTGGGAGGCTCGCGACCTTCCAGCAGCGTGACCGCTTCTGTGCCGCTTTCAACGGCAAGGAAGTCGAGTCCCCAGTCGGTTAAGTAACCGCCAACCCGCTGTCGTTCGATGTAGGAATCTTCAACCAGCAAGATCTTCATAACATCATCGGTTGAATGTTGGCAGCCCTATGCCGGCTTCGCAAGATCACGGAGTGAGAACGAAAGGCCGTACACTTCCGGGGCCTTCTTGCGTTAGTTTACGCAACCAGGCCATAGCGCTCATTGAGGGGTTTTGAGTGTAACGGCGATTCTTCGACAATCGTCCAAACGGGACGAAGGGGAAGTGCACGGGTGAGCTGCCTTCTTCTTGTCATGCTGTCCTTGTTTGCTCTGCAGATGGGCACCCGTGCTAAGGATATCCATTACTTTGGTAAGCGATTTGTGACTGAAATCACTAATGCTTAACAGGCGCCAGCCCCTAACATGACATTGCAGAATTCCCCATTTTTCCTTCCCCGGAAGCAGTGGAGATGTCCGAGCAGTCACATGGCCGAGCACTGCGGGTCGCAGCTTTCATCTTCGCATTCTCCGCGCTTTATGAAGTGCTGAAGCACGTCTTTGTCCTGCACATTTCTGTCTGGCAATCGAATGTCGCCACCATTCTTTTCTTTACCTGCCTGATGTTTATCTTGAGCCGAGCCGCAATTCGGCGTGAGCGAGAATTTCTGACCGCGATTCAAGCGTGCGAGGAGTTTGCCGAGGTTATCATCCAGAACTTGCCCGTCCTGCTCTGCATCTTTGATGGCGACGGCAACTTCGTACGATGGAACACCCAGTTCGAAAAGAAGCTCGGCTATTCGAAGGAGGACATTTCGAAACTTAGAATCTTGGACACGGTCGGGAAAGCGGACCGAGAACGCGTCAAACAAATGATAGAAGCCACCCTCAATCGGAGCGCTGCAGAAACGGAAGCGTTCCTGTTGCACAGGAACGACACGAAAATTCCTTTCCACCTTACAAGTGTGCGCATTGCTTTTCAGGGCCGGCCCTGCATTCTTGGCATAGCAGTGGAAATCTCTGCACAAAGGAGGGCCGAGGATCAGATCCGACTGCAAGCCACCGCTTTAAGAGCGGCTGCCAATGGGATTGTAATCACGGGCTATGACGGAACCATCGAATGGGTGAACCCCGCTTTCACAAAGATGACGGGCTTTACGATGGATGAGGCCGTTAATAGCAATCCCCGGCTTCTTAAGTCTGGATGGCACGATAAGAACTTTTACCAAGGCCTGTGGTCCACCATTTCCTCGGGCAAGGTGTGGCAAGGGGAAATGAAGAACCGACGGAAAGACGGAACGCTGTATACGGAAGAAATGACCATTACCCCGGTGGTTTCAAGTCAAGGCACGATTACCCATTACATAGCCATCAAACAGGATGTCAGCGCCCGCAAACGGGCGGAGGAAGCGCTGCAGTGCGCCGAAGAACAGTACCGGAGTATCTTCCAGGAGGCAATCATCGGAATCTTCCGAAGCACGCCGGAGGGCCGATTCCTGATGATGAACCCAGCTATGGCAAAAATGCTCCGCTGCGATTCACCCGAACAGGCGATTGAACAAATCGGCGATATCGGCGTTCTCTACAGCGACTCAGGCACGCGCCGGGGACTTCGCGCGCAAGTTGAAGCAAACGGCACTCTGTACGACTTTGAACACGGGTTTCGCCGGAGAGACGGGACCGTACTGTGGCTATCATTGAATGTGCGCTGCATCTACAACGAAGATGGAACCCCTTCATACTACGAAGGCACCGCAGAAGATATCTCCACGCGCAAAGCGGCGGAGGGGGCACTACAGGAAAGCGAGGAGCGTTTGCGACTCTTCATCGAACACGCACCGGCGGCGCTGGCGATGCTTGACCGCGAGATGCGCTACCTCCGGGTCAGCCGTCGCTGGCTGTCCGACTTTGGGTTAGGTGATCGCGACCTGAGCGGCGTTTCGCACTACAAGGTGTTCCCGGAGGTTCCGGAGCGGTGGAAGGAAGCCTATCGTCGCGGAATGGCAGGCGAGGTAGTGCGGGAAGAAAATGCTCTCTTCGAACGCGCCGATGGCCAGCAGTGGATACGCTCAGAAATACGACCCTGGTATGAGACCAAAGGGAAAATCGGCGGGATCGTAATCTTCTCCGAAGACATCACTGAACGAACGCTCTTGGAGAACCAGCTCCGGCAAGCACAGAAAATGGACGCCATTGGACGACTGGCTGGAGGAGTAGCCCACGATTTCAACAATATGCTTGGCATCATCACGGGGTACAGCGAACTCCTGAAGTCGCGACCTGACCTCAATCAGAGGGCCGTCCACCAGATCGAACAGATTCACATGGCCGGGAAGAAGGCTGCATCCCTGACCCAACAACTATTGGCTTTCAGCCGTAAACAGATTGCCCAGCGGCAAATACTCGATCTCAATGATGTCGTAAGCAAGCTAAATAATATGTTGCAGCGGCTGATTGGGGACGACATTGAATTGGTCATTCGCCTTTGCGGTCATGAGGCTCGCGTGAACGTAGACCCGAGTCAACTCGATCAAGTGATCATGAACCTGGTTGTCAATGCACGGGACGCAATGCCCTCAGGCGGCAAGGTGATCATCGAAGCCGACACGTGCGACCTTGATGAATCCTACACAACGCGGCACAGGCCTGTTCACCCCGATGGCTATGTGCGTTTGACCGTGACTGATACGGGGTGCGGCATGGATCAGGAAACCATGTCCCATTTGTTCGAACCTTTCTTCACGACCAAAGAACTAGGGAGAGGCACGGGGCTAGGACTCTCGATTGTCTACGGCATCGTAAAGCAGTCCGAAGGGTATATCTGGGTCTACAGCGAGCCGGGACAGGGTACGTCGTTCAAGATCTACCTTCCCCTCCAGTGTGCAGAGGTGCAGCCCAAGAGTGTATCCTCTCTCACCGAGCATATGACTGGCTCTGAGAATGTTTTGGTCGTCGAGGATGACAAAGGGCTCCGCTCCATGGTCGTCGGGTTCTTGACGGATCTCGGATACTCAGTTCTGGAAGCGGACAACGGCGCACGCGGCTTGGAAATAGCTATGGCCGCGAGCAGTCCGGTTCAAGCCCTGATTACTGACATTGTCATGCCGAAAATGAGCGGGCGTGAGCTGGCCGACAGGCTGATTTCGCGGTTTCCAAATCTCAAAGTGCTTTACACTTCTGGCTACACGCATGACGGTGCCGTTCAGACGCGCGGACTCAAAGAGGGAGAAGCGTTCTTGCAAAAACCGTTCGCCCTATTCGAGTTGAGCAAGAAGCTTCGTGAGGTGATAGGAAAAGAACCATCCTCGGAGACGCGGAATATTGCTGCACGGGGCGCTTCGCCTACCTCATAGATCGCCGAGATCGTGGTCCATCCGGCCGATTCACCTGCGGGGGATCGTAACTCACGCCCGTGATGTTCACTGCTACTCGTTCTGTGCACTCTCCCATCAGAGCCTTGAGTGTCGGGAAGGCGATGTATTCTCTGTTACCGAAGTTCGCTTCATTACGTCCTGATGGGCTTGATGCCTCTGCACGTCCTGCGCCATCGATTTGGCAACATCCTTAATCAAGCATAAGCGTTTTGCGCCCTCTGAATCTCCTGGCAAATCCTCCTTCAGAAGATCGCAGTTGCCGATAATGATTGACAGCCGGTTGATTAGCTCATGGGCCAAAGTGCAACTGGGCTGATACTTTGCTTTCTTCATCGACTACTACTTCTTTCTCCCCCTCGCAAGACTCTTTGGATCTAAGTTTGGTGCTTATCGGGCTTTTTCCTATTAACTACTCGGGTCGTGTTACGAAAACCAAACTGACCCTAACAATGCGATGTTGGGAAGCTCGGGGGATTGGTGTTGAGGGCTAGCTCTATCATAGGAAAGGCCACCGATACTTTCCCTTCGGTAGTCCTCAGACTGGATGCCGAGAAAGGAGACAGTCCTTTGTGCTCGCAGTTCGGTTTTCGTAACAAATCGCCGGGAGTTAATAAGGGAAAGCCTAATCTGCGCGAGAGTGAACTCTTGGAGCTTCAATCATGCACCCATCTAAAGGCACTCGCAAACCATATGCGCCGCCAATCTTAAGAAAGCGCACGTTAGAGCAGGCCAAACTGCTCTGCCTCGGTTATGCCTGGATCGGGCATCGGGGAGCGAGGGACCTTCTGGAATTGATGTTCCCCGAAGATCCAGTGAGCAAACCGCGATAACCGCCTATTGAAGGCCGCATTGCCCCGATGTTTCGCTGTTCAGAATTCGTAGATTTCGTCTTGAGTTTCGTTTCTAATTGGTTGTGTCGCTTGTGAAACCGGCCTCGGCTCGCCTTACGAGGTCTCTAATGAGCTTAACCCTTTCCCCCGGAGTTCATGACCATCTTTTGTGCAAACGCAGAGCTCGAAGCCCGCTCCAATGGACATCGGAAGGATCCCGGTATGCAGGAACGATCGCGGCAGCGGCCGACCAGTTGTCCATAAACTGGATGGGATTCCATCGGGTAGACAAACGTAGCCCCGTGCCATCTATGGGCATTGGTCCACAAACTGCAAGAAACTGAATAGAAAGGGGTTAACGGCCACGACAGAGGCCGGGCGTGGAACCCTTCGTGCTTGTCTCTATTTGCCTTCCTCCGAATTGCCAGGATGGCCAGGAGGGAAAGGCCTCTTTCTTATGGAAGCATCTGGACTCATCGGTTCAGCAATCGCAAGCGCAGAAGGCGGCGCCAACATGCGTGATCGCATGAGGGACATTGAGCTTCGCGATTGGTGGCTATGGTTTTGCGCAGTTCTGATTACACTCGTTCTGACCGCTGGTGTGGTTTCGTTCGGTTTCCCTGCCTTGCATATGCGGCATCCGGAACTGAATTCAGCGCCATTGAACGACACCATTCTCGGCCTGGTGGGGCTGGTTTTGCTGTTCGACATCTATACACTCTACCAGCATTTCCAAATTCAAGGCGTGCGGAAGCAGTTGGTTGAGCGCGAGGAACTGTTCCGACTCATTACGGAAAACGCGGCGGACATGATTGCGGTAGTTGATGCAAAAGGAAAGAGGCTGTATAACAGCCCGTCCTACGAAAAGATCATGGGTTATACCAAGGAAGATCTCGGAAGCACAGCTCCGCTGGACCATATCCATCCCGAAGATCGGGAGAAGGTGACCAAGGCAGCAGCGGAGGCTGGGCGGACAGGCACAGGTACTAGCCTGGAATACCGCATGTCCCATAAAGATGGGACTTGGCGCACGCTGGAATCCAGAGCCAGCACGATTGTGAAGGCGGGACAGGTCGAGAAGTTGGTGATTGTGAATCGCGACGTGACCGAACGAAAGCGACTAGAAGAACAATTTCGCCAGTCTCAGAAGATGGAAGCGGTGGGCCGGCTTTCGGGAGGCGTTGCCCACGATTTTAACAACCTGCTTGGAGTCATTATCGGGTATGGAGAAATCGTTCAAGAGGGCACGGCAGCCGATAGTCCACTACGCTCTTGTGTGGAGGAGATGCTAAAAGCCGGACACCGAGCTGCGTCGTTGACCCGTCAGTTGCTGGCTTTCAGCCGGCAACAAGTGCTGGACCCACGCGTCTTAGATCTTAACGCCGTGGTCAAAGACATGGAGAAGATGCTGAAACGCCTGATCAGCGAAGACATTCAGCTCAGGACTGATCTTGATCCTGGCTTGGCTCGGGTAAAAGCGGACCAGGGTCAGATCGAACAAGTAATCATGAACCTCGCGGTCAATGCACGTGACGCCATGCCGAACGGGGGCAAACTGGAGATCACAACCTCCAACTTCCACATGGATGAGGACTTCGTCCTCCGCTATCCCTACCCAGTGCTGGCTGGGGACTATGTTCTGCTCACTGTGGCCGACAATGGAATCGGGATGGAGGCATCAACCCGCATGAGAGCCTTCGAGCCTTTCTTTACTACTAAGGGGAAGGGCAAAGGTACCGGACTCGGGTTGTCCACGGTGTATGGCGTTGTCAAACAGAGTGGAGGTTACATCGAGGTCAATAGTGAGCCGGGAGCTGGAGCCACATTCAAGATCTATCTTCCAAAGGTCGAGGAGGCCCTTGACTCACAAAAACAGGCAGCTGAGCTGCCGGCCTCCCTGCACGGAACCGAGACCGTGCTACTAGTCGAGGATGAGCTTTCTCTGCGCAAGCTGAGCCGCCATCTCTTGGAGCTCTGTGGATACGTCGTGCTTGAGGCCGAGAACGGGACTGAGGCGCTGAAGATTAGCCAGGAGTACAACAAAACGATTCATCTGCTCCTGACTGACGTTGTTATGCCCGGCATGAGCGGCCGAGCTCTCGCGGATCAACTCGTGAAACAGCGAGCAGCGATTCGCGTCGTTTACATGTCTGGATACACCGGCCAGACAGTTGGCGAACATGGTGTCTTGGCAGAGGGCAGTTACTTTCTCCCGAAACCATTCACTCGGGAGGCGTTGGCCCGTAAGGTACGGGAGGCATTGGATGGGGGGCTGGCTGTGGCTGTGGCCGGGGCCAACTAAGGCCATGACCAGCAACGGAATCGATCTCGAAGGAGTCGAAAAATGGAAAAGATCCTGGTTGTAGACGATGATGATGCCATGCGTGGTCTCATAAGAATGCGGCTGTCCGACACTTACGAGACGATTGATACGGGAAATCCCGTCCAGGCCTTAGGACTTGCCCTGGAACACAAACCTAGCGCCATCTTGCTCGATCTGATGATGCCAGACTGCTCGGGCTTTGAACTGTGCCAGAGCTTTCACAACCTGAGTTACACGGCACGTATTCCGGTTTTCGTAGTGACTGGTGAGTCGGCCCAGAAGTACAAAGAATACATGAGCAATTTGGGCGCTGCCGGCTTCTTCGAAAAGCCTATTGACTTCGCCAAACTCAAGAGTTGCCTCGCGTCCGAATTGCAAGGCAGAGTTCTCGAACGCCGTGCCCACGTGCGCGTCAGGATGAAGGTCGTCCTGAAACTGAAAGGCACGGACGAGTCCCAGAGAGCCTTCGAACAGCTCACCACAACGGAAAATGTGAGCGCCGGTGGTTTTTTCTGCGCCCTGCCGCTAGTCCTGTCCGCCAATTCCGCGTTCCAGGTGTTTCTCTCCGGATCGGGCCATGACCGTTATGTGGGCGGTGCGCGGGTAGTCCGCAGAGAGGCGCCCGACACTCCCTGGCAGCGCTACGCCTTTCAGTTCATTGAGCGATCGCCAGAATGGATCTTGCAAGACTAGTCTCGGTGGCATTTGACGTTCGCATGCTCCAACGATAGGTCTGCCTGTCCCCATTAAGCCGACGGTCGCGCTTATTCAACTTGTCCATGCACGGTCCCTACCCTCGCTTACTTTGCGCAACCAGACGCCGTGTGCGTCATGAGGAACCACAGTACTCTATTGACTGGGCTATCCACTTTGCGATAAGCGTCCTAACTAGACCTTCTTCTGAAACCGTAGCAAGTTGGGCGGAGCTCTACTCACTGGAGTTCCGGAGTCTTTCCAAAGGGCTTATAATGGGTTTGCAACTCCGTAGTACTCCTTCCGGCGCCAGGAGCGCCCCCATGAATCCAACCAGTACGCTCAGGTTGTTGGTGATCGACGACAATCAAGAAAACCTGGAACTCATCCGTTCCGCGCTGGAACAGGATGGACTGGAGATCCTGACGGAGCAGGATCCCGAGGAGGGCTTCCGAACGTTCCTGCGCGTGCGGCCCCGGATTGTTCTGCTTGACCTGGTGATGCCGCATGTCAGCGGTATTGAGATATTGGAGCGCATGGTCGCGGTTGACCCGGGTATAGACGTCGTTCTGATCACCGCGCACTATTCGGCGGAATCAGCGGTGAAAGCGATTCAGAAGGGTGCGTGCGACTATCTGACGAAGCCGCTTGACATCGAGAAGCTCCGATCCCGCATCAAGAACTTGCTGAGCGATGCTGAGACACGGCAAAGAACCTTGCGGCTGGACCAGGAACTCATCAACGCCTATCAATTCGAGGGCATGGTCGGACGCAGTCCCCTGATGTTGGAGGTTTTTGCCAGAATTCGCAGAATTGCGCCCCACTTCAGGACAGTGCTTGTGACTGGCGCCACCGGAACCGGAAAAGAACTCGTGGCCCGCGCTTTGCATCGCCTGAGCCCTGCGTCCCGTGGCCCCTTTGTCGTCTGCAACTGCTCCGCCCTCGTGGACAACCTCGTTGAGAGCGAACTGTTCGGATACGTGCGTGGAGCGTTCACCGGCGCCACACAGGACAAGGTCGGACTTTTCGAACACGCCGACGGCGGAACCATATTTCTGGACGAGATCGGGGAACTCGCACTCGCAGCCCAGGCCAAATTGCTGCGAGTCCTGCAAAACCGTCAGGTGCAGCGGGTTGGATCACTGACACCAAGGAATATAGATGTTCGTGTCATCGCGGCTACTCACCGCAATCTCGGGACCATGGTCCGCGAGGGCCAGTTCCGCGAAGATCTTTACTACCGTCTTGCAGTCGTGGACATCGCGCTGCCCGTCCTGTCCGACCGCCGCGAGGACTTGCCTTTGCTGGAGAGATACTTCATCGAAAAGTTCTCCGCCGAATACAACAAGCCCGTTGCGGGCCTGGTGCGGAGGGCACAGACCCGCCTGGCAACCTATCACTGGCCGGGCAACGTCCGCGAGCTGGAGAATGTGATCGGCAATGCCTGCATGATGACCGACGGAAGTCTGATTGACATTGGCGACCTCCCCGAACGGCTGCGGAAGCCTCTCAGTGAAGACCTTGCCGGAAATGAGAGTTTCCTCTCCCTCGAGGAGTTGCAACGCCGCCATGTTCTGCGCGTGCTGGAGTGCGTCGGCGGCAACAAGGCTCGAGCGGCAGAAGTGTTGGGCATTGGGCGAGCGACCATCTACCAATTGCTGTCAAGAATGAGGCCGGAAGAGAAAAAGGAGGACAGAACACCGGTTAAGGATTCGCGACCGCAGTAGCCTGTCAATTCCGCCAGATCCCGCAACGGGCGGCCTTCCCGCAAGCCAGGCAAACTGCTTCGTCCACCTGCCAGACAGGAGTCTGAAACATGGACTGAAATACCCTCGGCTCCAACCCCGCCTTTTCCACCAAATCTCCCCTAACGACTGCGTAGTCATGGCCTTACAGGAATCGAGCCAGCCGTAGAGTTTTCGGCAGCCGCCATGCATGGTAGAGCCTACGGAACCGCCTCGCGGATCCCCCCAGGCACAGTGGCTGCGATGCCAACAAGCCTGCCGGAGGGAAAGGATTGGTCGAATGCGAACCAAGACCCTGGTATGGACAATTCTCTGGGCAAGTTCCGTGGCCGTTGCAGCGCCTGCATCGTCATATGCGCAATCTGCAACTATGCGAGCATCCGTTCACGCTCCTACGACGGACTACGGTAGGCTGCCGCTGGCATTTGAAACAAACCAGGGGCAAACCGCATCTGCGGTTCGGTTTCTTTCCCGCGGCCCAGGCTATACCGCATTCCTCAGTGCCGGCAGCATGCTGCTCTCCTTACGTACAAGTACCCCGGCGACCGCTGCTGGTTCCGCCAGCCTGAGTGTCACCAGTAACGCAACCGTACAGTTCACTCTGTTAGACGCGGCCAGCAATCCCACCGTCATTGGCGAGGATCCACAAATCGGGAGAGTGAACTACTTCTTCGGAAATAATCCGGCGAAGTGGCACACCAACGTGCCGACCTATGCCCGAGTTCGTTACAAGGACGTATATCCAGGCATTGATCTTCTGTACTACGGGAATCACCGTCAGCTGGAGTACGACTTTGAGGTTCAACCCGGTTCCGACCCACGCAGGGTCCAGTTCGAGATTCAGGGTGCGAGCCAGATTGATTTGGACGCAGAAGGCAACCTGGTCCTGAAAGTAGGCAGCGGAGAGCTCCGTTTCCAGTGTCCGATTGTCTACCAACAGTCGAACGGCCAGCGTACCGCCATAGATGGCGCGTATGTCGTGACGGATTCAACGCATGTTGCATTTCAGGTCGCTCACTACGATTCAAGCAAACCGTTGGTGATTGATCCTGTACTGGTCTACGCAACGTACTTGGGAGGAAGTGGCGCTGACCAGTCCTCGGGAATCGCCGTTGACAGCAGCGGAAGCGTGTATCTCGTCGGGTATTCAGACTCAATCGACTTTCCGCTGGCAACTCTTGGCACGCTCGCTGAGAATGCCAACCACGCGTTTGTAGCCAAACTCGATCCTGCCGGAACCAACCTGATCTACGCCGACTATATCGGCGGCAATAGCCAGGATTACGGCATTGACCTGGTGCTGGACCGCTCGAACGAGGTCTATGTGACGGGCAGCACCTCGTCGAGCAACTTTCCGACAGTGAAGGCTTATCAGTCGCAACAGCCTGGTCCGTACACAGGATTTCTGACCAAGATATCTGCTGACGGTTCCTCTCTGCTGTATTCCACCTACTTGGGCGGAAACACTTTCGACCAGCCCGCAAGCATCGCTATCGATGGTCTGGGCCAGGTGCATGTCGCCGGCTATACGATGTCGCAGAACTTTCCCGTGGCCAATGCCTACCAGGCAACGGCACAGCCCAACCAGGGTGGCATTTATGGGTTCTATGGCTTCCTGACAAAATTCAGCACGGACGGATCGTCGCTGGTCTACTCCACGTATCTAGCCGGGAATTCGGATGTCGCACAGGTCTGCGCGAATGGCCCTTGCTGGCCAGCGCCTTACAGCGTGGTCAGTGCGGTCGCCGTAGATGCGAATGGTAACGCCTACGTTGATGGGACTACAAACACGAACAACTTTCCAGTTACACCCGGCGCCTTCCTCACAAGCAATAACACCCAGCAGGACGCCACCCTTGGCTTTGTGAGTAAGTTCAATAGCGCCGGAGGCCTCGACTACTCCACGTACTTCTACGGCTCCAGCGGTAATCCGGTCGGAATGAACGCGATCGCGGTTGACGCCTCGGGCTCCGCCTACGTCGCAGGCACGGCTGACAGTGACGGCACCTTCCCCGTGACCGCCACGAGCCTCTGCGATCCTGCCGTCTATGGGTCTGCCTGCGGTTATGCCTTCGTAACCAAGTTTGATCCTGCTGGGGCCACTTTGTTGTACTCAACTTTCCTTGGCCCTAACAACTATGCCAGCCCGCAGGCCCTGGCCCTCGACGCCGGGGGCGACGCCTACGTGCTGGGCACGACGCCTAGCTCTTTGTTCCAAACCAACCAGGCGATCGAAGCCTATACCAGTCACGAGGACTTGCTTCTCGTTGAAATCGATCCGGCGGCGACCACAAAACCATTCTCCACCTACCTTGGGGGCAGCGGAAATGACTTCCCTGCCGGCATGGCTGTCGATGCTGCCGGCAGCATATACATGACTGGAACTACGAATTCCACCGATTTTCCCGTCACTCCGGGCGCCTTTCAGGGTTTGCTCGGAGGTGATACCGACGCCTTTGTCGTGAAGATCGGCACTGGCTCGGCACCAACGGTATCGCTGAGTCCCGATGTCTTAGAGTATTCTCCGCAGCCGGTCGGCTCGACCAGTCAACCGCAGCAGGTGCAGTTTCGCAACATGAGCAGCTTGCCGCTCTCGATCGCGTCCATCTCGGTCACAGGAGACTTTGCAGAGCTCAACAATTGTGGGACCAGCCTTCCACCGGCGGGCAACTGCACAGCCTCTGTGACTTTTGCGCCCACCGCTGTCGGGTCGGGTACCGGATCTATCCAGATCAACGACACGGCAGTGGGATCGCCCCAATCGGTCGGCTTGAACGGCAGCGCTTTTGGCGCCATTGTCGCTTTGACTCCGGCCACCCTGGCATTCGCGAGTTCGCCACTGGGAGTCTCCAGCGCGGCCCAGACCGTGACACTGGCTAACCAGGGCAACTATTCCTTGGACATTGCGAATGTTCAGACTTCCGGCGACTACGGGGAAACCACTAACTGCCCGGGCGTCCTCACCGCCGGCTCCAGTTGCACCTTCAACATCATCTTTACCCCGACGGCTACCGGGAACCGCCCAGGCGCACTTGTGATCAATGATAGCGCCTCAGGTAGCCCCCAGACGGTAGCTTTGTCTGGCGCTGGATTGGATTTCAGCCTCTCGGTTTCCCCCCCCAGTGTGACGGTCAAAGCAGGCTCCACCGCGACCTACACATTGACCGTAAGCCCTGTGGGGGGAGCGGTCGGCAATCTGATCAACTTGGCCTGCAGCGGAGCACCGGCGCTTACGACTTGTAGCGTGTCGCCCGCTTCAAAGACTCCAGGCACAAACGCCACGACGGTGACGGTCACGATCAGCACAACTGCGCCCTCGGCAGCAGCCGTGCCACTTGTTGCCGCCAGGCAGCAGCCGGTGTACGCAGTATGGATTGAACTCCAGGGATTTGGGCTACTGGGGGTGATTCTGGTGGGTTCGAGACGCGGGAAAAGGACTCACGGGACAATCTACTTAGCTGTCATCGGCGCGCTGCTGTTCCTGAGTGCTTGTGCTGGCGGCACCGGGATAGCGCCTCAGCCCGGAACCGCACCAGGGACTTACACGATCACAGTCACCGGAACCTCCGGGGCCCTGCAGCACTCAATTCCCCTGACTCTGACGGTGCAATGAGACAAAGCGCTGGGAAATTCGCGCCATGGACACGGCTAGTTGCAGGCCATCATGTTCTGGGTCACACCCTGCAGGCTTACGATCGAATTCGCCAGCAATGGCAAACTCCAGAACTTATTATGGTGCTTGCGCAGATAGTAAGCAGCCAACGCGGAACCGGCGCTCTTGGCAGAGGCAACCGCATATGTGCGTCCCAGTGTGGGGTGGGTGCCGTACAGGTAGGCAGACTGCACCTCCATGTTGCAGACGCCTTTCTTGCCGGCGAGCCAGTTCTCCCGCGCAAATAGCGTGGTGTAAGAGTCGGCAAAGGTGCTGCCGGTCGAGATCAACGCCAGACTCACGAATTTTCTATCTATGGTCTTGGTCTCGATTACCTTCGGCGGGGGAGCGGGCGCAGGAGATTCTAAGATGAAGGCGTCCGCCGTCGCGACCGCACTCGGGGCATCCGGCAATGGTTCCTTCGCCGACGAGATGCCGCCCAGCAGCAGCACCGTCAAGGCCGCCAGCACGAGCGATTGGACGAGTGCTTTTCCCTTGGCCAGCGTTGGCTGGGTGGGGCAGGTGTACCGTTTTTGGTTTACTACCGTTTGGCTGCGATCTCTCATGTGTCGAGATTACGTTGGTACATGTCCTCTGGGCAATTGCGAGATCGTAATGGACGGTAATAACACTAGTAACCACCTGTCTGTGCCATTGGCTGTTTTCTGCTCAACGTCAGATAAGAGCGCTTGTTACCTGAAACTCTGCGAGGAAGCGACTATGCGCGGAACATCATGACTGAGCCAACTCAACACCGACTTGGTTCCGCTCCCGCCTCCGCCCCTGTCCGCCAGCTGGAAGGCCGTGAGTGGTGGCTCTGGGGGTTTGCCGTCGCGGTTACTCTGGTATTGACCTTTTGCATACTCTCCTTAACCTTTCCCGGTTTTCACCTGCCCAGTAACGAGTTCTATTCCCTGAGTCTTAAAGAGTGGGTTCGCGGCCTGGTTGCTCTGGTCCTGCTGTTCGACATCTACACCGTCTATCAGCATCTGCAACTGCAACGCATGCGCCGCCGCCTAGCTGAACGCGAGCAACTCTTTCAACTCATCACGGAAAATGCGGCGGACATGATCGCCGTAGTGGACAGGGAGGGTCACCGTCTTTACAACAGCCCTGCCTACAAGAAGATCCTGGGCTATGGTCCGGAAGAATTGGCCACTACTTCTTCCATGGAGCAGGTTCACCCCGATGATCGCTCTCGCGTGTTGGAGGCCGCTGAAAAGGCAGATCGCACGGGCCGCGGCGAGCGCCTGGAATTTCGCATCCGCCACAAAGACGGCACCTGGCGCGTTCTCGAATCCACCGCCAACGCCATCCCCGGAAGGCACGGCGAGACCGAAGGACTGGTCATTGTCAATCGCGACATCACCGAGCGCAAACGAGCCGAGGCTCTGCTTGAGCATCACGCTTTCCACGACGAACTGACCGGCCTTCCCAATCGGGCCCTGCTTCTGGATCGTCTCCAGCGGGCCATCGCTATTTCGCGCCGGCACAGTGACTTCAGATTCGCCGTCTTGTTCATTGACGTGGATGAATTCAAGGTGTTTAACGACAGCCTGGGCCACAATGCGGGAGACGAACTCCTCATCCAGATCGCGCGGCGTCTGGCAGACTGTTTGCGTCAGGCAGACACCATTTCACGCCCGCGGTTGGGCAAGAATTTGGGCGAGAATGCTGACATCGCCGTGGGCGAGAGCACTCTGGCCCGGCCCGCAGGCGACGAATTCGTGGTGCTTGCCGAGGAACTGCGCGACCCCAGCGACGCCATCCGCATGTCGGAGCGCATTCAGGAACGCCTCGCCGTCCCCTTCACCGTGAAAAGCCACGAGATCGTGATCAGCGTCAGCATCGGTATCGTTGTCAGCAGCAGCAGCAGTCCGCAGGCCGGCGACGTTCTTCGCGATGCCGAAATTGCCATGTATCGCGCCAAACGCGCCGGCAAAGCCCGCTGTGAGGTCTTCGACAGCGCCATGCAAGCCGACGCCGTCAAGCGGCTGCACCTGGAGACAGACCTGCGTAAGGGCCTTGACCTCGACGAGTTCCGCGTCCACTACCAGCCCTTAGTCTCCTTGCAGAACGGTCAAATCGTTGGCTTCGAGGCCCTCACTCGTTGGCAGCGCCCCCAAGGCATCGTCATGCCCGGGGAGTTCATCGCAGTCGCAGACGAGATCGGGATCACTCTGCCCATTAACCGCCAACTCTTGCGCGAGTCCTGCGAGCAACTTTGTCGGTGGCAGGCGCTCTTCCCCTACAAGGCGCCGCTAAGCGTCAGCGCGAACATCACAGCCAGGCAGTTCGCACAACCGGACTTGGCCAAAGAGATTGGCGAGATTCTTCAGCAAACAGGCATTGACCCTTCTTGCGTGGATCTGGAGATCACGGAGAACATCGCGATGGCCGACGCCGAGCGCTCTGCCGTAGTTCTCTCGCAATTGAAAGCACTTGGCGTTCACCTGAGCATAGATGACTTCGGTACCGGGTATTCCTCTCTGAGCCGTCTCCGGCGCTTCCCTGTTGACATCCTGAAGATTGACCGGACCTTCATTTCAGGCATGGATCACGACGAGGAGACCCGCGAGATTGTCAGGATCATCGTCATGCTGGCGCACAGCCTCGGCCTGAAAGTGGTTGCTGAGGGCATCGAGCATCAAGCACAAGTAGTCGCGCTCAAGTACCTGGGCTGCGAACTGGGGCAAGGTTACCTTTTCTCCAAACCCGCCGACGCGGCTGCCATTGAGCAGTTCTTGACCAGTCAGCCTGCCGAGCACCGGACCCGTTCGCACGCTGTAGGATCTCCTTCCTGATCAACTGATCCTCGGCCGCCAGTCCCTCGAACGATCCCATGGTTCGGCATCTTTTTCCCTCAAGACCGAAACCGGCAGCAATCCAGCTTTAGGACACTATTCTCGAAATAAGGACATCCCGCGCGAGTAACCGCGTGCCACAGGTCATAAATTGCCTCTTAACTTCCTTTGCTGCTTGATTTTGCAGAAATAACTGCTGATAGACACTTCGGCAGGTACTTTTCAATATCAGAAATGCCGTTGATCTCGCTTCCCCTGGCCGGCGACGTGCCAGGTTCTGCGGAATGACGGACTTCTGGAATCGAGCGCGAGGAGTTGCTATGCAAACAAAGCGGGTTGCCTGTGTGGCGCTGTCACTTGTCCTTACTGCCCTGACGAGCCGTGCCCAGGAACGGTCAATTCCGGCATCCCCGCGCATTGCCTCCTCCGAAGGCGCGCAGGCCAGGCCGAACTATGGCAATGTGCCGCTCATGTTTGAGGCCAACCAGGGCCAGACCGATCCCCGGTCAGGTTCCTGTCCCACGGCAGCGGATATTCGGTCTTTCTGACGGCGGGCGGAATGGTTCTCGCCCTGCAGTCCTCGGAAACGGCCTCTTCCGCAGATGCCGCCCCGGCACCGGTTCCCACTCGGATTCAGCCGGGACTTTCTCCTATTCGGCAGCAAGAGACGATTTTGCAACAGCGGCAATCTACCGTCCTTGCCGTTGACCTCGTAGGGGCAGCGGCTAATCCCACCATCGTTGGCGAGCAACCCCTGAGCACCAGGATCAACTATTTCATTGGCCGGGATCCGAGCAAATGGCGCCGGAATGTTCCGACCTATAGCCAGATCCGCTACCAGAATGTGTACCCCGGAATCGATCTCGTTTATTACGGAAACAATCACCAGGTGGAATACGATTTTGACCTGGCTCCGGGCGCAGATCCGTCGAGCATCCAGTTTTCAGTCAAGGGTGCCGACGCACTCAGCTTGGATTCCCTCGGTAATCTCGTCTTGAGCAAGGGTTCGACCCAAATGCTCTTCCAGGCGCCCGTCATCTACCAGGTCGTCAATGGGACGCGAGCGCGGGTGGCCGGCACGTATGTGCTGCGCGACGCAACCCACGTTGGCTTTGCCGTCGAACCCCATGACAATACAAAGCCCATGGTGATTGATCCCGTTCTGGTCTACTCAACGTTCCTTGGTGGAAGCAGCGACGACTTCAGCAACGCAGTCGCGGTGGATTCCGCGGGTGACGCGTACGTGACCGGCATTACAGATTCCCCGAATTTTCCGCTGGCTACTCTCGGCTCATACAACTCTACGCAGTTCCGGGCGTTTCTGACGAAATTCGACCCCACGGGTTCAACCCTGCTTTTCGCGGATTATTTCGGTGGCACCAGCGGAAGCGATGAAGCAGAAGCAATAGCACTCGATTCCTCAGGGAATGCTTATGTCACAGGCAGTGCGGTGTCTTCAGACTTTCCGCTTGTGAATCCCTATCAATCAACTCTTTCCGGCAGCCAGGACGCTTTTCTGGCGCAGTTCTCCGCCGACGGTTCTTCACTCATGTACGCGACCTACCTGGGCGGTTCGAATTCCCAGTTTGCGACTTCCGTCTCCGTGGATCCCACGGGAGAGGCGGTTATCGCCGGCGTTACTCAGTCAACAGATTTCCCGATGGTAGATGCTTACCAATCCTCCGTTTCGACTGACCAATTTGGGGACTGGGGAGAGTATGGTTTTGTCACCAAGTTCGCTGCAAACCCCACAGGTGGCACTTCACTCGTGTACTCCACTTATCTAGCTGGCAGCACCCTCAACGCCAGCTCCTGCCCCACCGGTTGTTTCCCCGATTCCGAAATCCTGGGCGTTGCCACAGATGGCTCGGGTAATGCCTACGTGACGGGATTTACCGCAACCGCAAACTTCCCGGTGACGTCAGGAGCCTACGCGACGACCTCTCCGGGCTACGCTCTGAGCGATGTTGGCTTCGTCTCAAAGTTCACTAACTCCGGTGCTCTGGCATATTCCACGTATCTCGGAGGACTTACCTCCAGCTTCTTGAATGCGATTGCCGTGGATTCGACCGGTGCAGCGTACGTCACCGGATACGACATGGCCAACGACAACTTTCCCATCGTTACGACAAGCATCTGCGATCCTTCTTTATCTGCCTGCAACGGCGCCATCATTGCCAAGCTCGACCCTGCCGGCGCGACCCTGGTCTATTCCACATTTCTAGGCACGTCCAACAACATGGCAGGACAAGCGATTCAGGTTGACGCCAGCGGCGACGCTTTCATTGTGGGCAGCGACGTTCAATTCGACTTGTCCAACCCAATCGAGGGATACGCGGGGAACGGCGATGTTGTCGTCGCCGAAATCGACCCCAACGCAACCACACTCTTGATGGCAACTTTCCTCGGCGGACAGGCGTGGGAGGCAGCTTCAAGCCTGGCTCTCGACGGGAGCGGGGCGGTATACGTGACTGGGGTGACCCAGTCTCTCGACTTCCCGGTCACCCAGGGTGCGTTTCAAACCGCATGGGGCGGACAGACCGACGCCTTCATCACAAAGATCGACCCCACAACGAGTGCTCCCGCAGTCGCGATTGGCCCGTCCGCGTTGCAGTTCGGCTCTCAGAACGTAGGCACCACAAGCGCGTCGCAGACCAGCGTCCTGCGAAACATGGGTTCGGTCGCGCTCACCATCAGCAGCATTACTCCGAGCGGCGACTTCGCTGAAACCGACAATTGCGGCACTTCAGTGGCGGCAGCGTCGTTTTGCACTATCACCGTTACTTTCACCCCTTCCGCATCGGGTTCCCGCGCGGGTGCTGTCACGGTTGTTGACAACGCCCAGGGCAGTCCTCAATCCCTCACCCTCACGGGCACCGGCTTCGGCGCCCCCCAATATGTCAGAATCAAGCCCGCCACTCTGAGCTTCTCATCTTCTCCCGTGGGTACCGCGACTACGCCGCAGACCGTCACAGTTGCGAACACCAGCAATGTGACACTGAGTATCTCCGGAGTCCAGGTGACCGGCGATTTTGCAGCCATCGGCAATAACTGCGGCTCCATCGCAGCCAACGGAACCTGCACCGTGAAGGTCAGTTTTAGGCCGAGATCTGCGGGTACCCGCACTGGCACTCTCCGGCTGGTCAGCTCCGGGACTAGCAGCTCCCAAGTTGCGCTCAGCGGATCGGGAGTCGACTTCGTCAGCGTCGCTACCACCACCAGTGCCACGGTGACGCCCGGCGGTAGTGCGACCTACCAGCTGAATGTCGGCTCGGTCGGAGGCAGTTTCTTAGACCTGGTGAGCTTTTCCTGCAACGGAGCGCCGGCTCTCGCAACTTGCACGGTGAGCCCCGGTTCGCTAACGCCCGGCAGCAATTCTTCAACCGTGACCGTCACGGTCAAGACCACGGGATCGGTCGCTCAAATGCACACCCTCGCAGAAAAGCAGGGGCGGTTCTTGGCCGCATGGGTATTTGGACAGATGGGAATCTTTGGTGTCCTCGTGCTTGGCGCCAGGAACCGGCGGAAGTTCCGTTCCTATGCCGCATCCGTGGTAGTGGGTATGCTTCTGTTACTGGTCGGCTGCGGTGTAGGAGGCACGCAGCAATCGCCTGCGGTCTCGAACACGACTCCCCAGGGAAGTTACAGTCTCAGCGTTGTCGCCCGGTCCGGAAACTTGGAGCATGCTACCAAGCTCTCGCTCATTGTGCAGTAAGCACTCAATCTGGCGGCATGTTGAGCAAACAGCATGTCACGCTGAGATAGGACGAATCGTGAATCAGGTACACCAAGACCGTGCGACCAGTACCTTCTGCGAGCGAAGGCAGTTCCAGCGTCTGGCCATTGCTGTTCAGGCGGAGTTGAGGGTACAAGGAAACGAAATCCCCATCCGCGTGGAGACGACGGACATCAGCTTGGGAGGGTGCTATGTCGAAATGGCTCTCACTCTCGCCGTCGGGACACTACTGAATGTCGTCCTCTGGCTCGGCGACGAAAAGCTGGTTTTAGACGGCAAGGTCGTTACACATCACCCGCAGTTTGGGAATGGCATTGCATTCACCGGATTGTCTCAAGATTCCTCGCAGCAGCTACAGCGCTTCCTCAATAGCGCGTCTTGTAAGGACCAGCACCCCGTTTCACCGCATGGCCGATTAGGAATATGACAATACTTGTGATCGAAGATAGCCGTTTCCTGCGCTCGACGATGGAGAGGATCCTAGTTAAGGCAGGACACACCGTAGTAGCAGTTGGAGATGGAGAAGAAGGTCTGCGTCGCGCCCAGGAGACGCATCCCGACGTCATTCTGTTGGATATGATGCTCCCCACCCTCGAGGGCACAGGAGTGCTTCGAGAGCTGAAACAGAACCCGCTCACCAAGCCCATCCCCGTCATTGTCTTGTCTGGTTTAGCTCAGAAGAATGAGAAGAAGCTAAAGATGGCAGGGGCAGCGGCTTATTTTGAGAAGTCAAAGCTGAACGTGGAAAATGACGGGCCCGCTCTTGTTCAGGCAGTCGAGAATTGTAGAGTTGATCGAACCGCTTCTCCCGCAATGTCATAAAGCCAGGCTGGCTTCAGCGATCGCTCCGCGAACATGCTACGACACCGGCCCAAACGAAATAGGTGGAACGAACTGCGGCGCCATCTGACAGCATTCAACTCGGTTCCGCCCATTATTCTTCGCCTGGTATAGGGCCGCGTCTGCTCTCTCAAGTAGAGCCTCTACGCTTGCATCCTCGGTGCCGTCAGCAACGGTGACCCCCATACTTACTGATGCGGTCAGGTCGCTGTGAGGAGCAACCATGGGATCCTTTTCTATGAGGTGCCGGATCGTGTCAGCACGATCCGCGGCCGTGCGGAGATCGCATCCCGGGAGAATGAGGAGAAACTCTTCTCCGCCATACCTTCCGACACCGTCGTATGGCCGCAAGCCAGAACGGAATCGGCGCGTCACTTCCTGCAGCACTGTGTCTCCGGCAGCGTGTCCGAATGTGTCATTGATTTTCTTGAAGTGATCCAGATCGGCCAGCACGATCCCGACGGGACGACGCTCGCGTCGGCCGCGCGCAATCTCGCAGCGTAAGACCGAAATAATCTCTCCACGATTCAACACACCGGTCATCGAATCATGGGTCGCGGCGAATTTCAGCGACTCCCGGGCAGCAATTAATTCCCTCTGCAGAAGAATGATTCGCCTGCCGGCCAGAAGCCGCGCCTTGAGTTCCGGAGGGTCAAAGGGCTTCGAAAGGTAGTCATCGGCCCCTGCTTCCATGGCGGCCAGAAGATCGTGACGTTGGTTCTTCGCGGTCAAGACTATGGTGTAGACATACTGCTCGTTGCGCAAGCGAGTCCTTATCCGCTGGCACAGTTCAAGCCCGCTCATTCCTGGCAGGACCCAATCTAGGACTGCCAGCGTGGGGGACCATGCGCTTTCGAGCACCTCCCAAGCCGAGGGCCCATCGTTTGCCACGACGAAATCGAAATCCCAGTCCTTCAGACATCTGCTAATGAGGTGACGATAAACCTTGGAGTCTTCGGCCAGCAAGATTCTCATTTCTCTTCCTCCGAATACCAACTGCGACCGGCTACCTGCATCTAGGCTAAGACCCGCCCCGCCGGCGCAACGCGTCTCAAGGCGGCTGCTCGATCTGATGGTGATTGTCGAGAGTTTGTCGGCGATATCAACGTTTTGAGCCTCTTCACGCCAGCGTCCTCATTTGTTTTAGGCACGGGGCTTGCCAATGTGACTTTTTCTGCCTTTGGGCGATTCTGTACTTCAGCTTCAACCCTATGCAGCATCGAGAGTTAGGCGTTAAGACATTTGAGCGGTACCGTTCCCCGCACCGGCTTCCAACACCAGTGTCTGCATCGCGGACTGGTGCCTGATTCCGGGAACAAAGTTGGTGAAGCCGCCGGAACGTCGCGCCGATCGGAGAGACTCCCACACCAGATCATGGACCGAGACCCTGAGTCCATGCTTCCGTGGTGCAAGGACACGTCAAGCCCCGGCCGTTCTAGATGGCTGCTCGACGGGCAAGTCGAGAACCCGAGGCCCCGAAATCTCGCGCTGCGATTTGTCCGGCTGTACGAAAGGTGTCTTAATTTCAGACCACACCGCATCAACACCGATTCAAGAATTGCCTAAGAATGATCAACTTACGAGTTTAGCTATTGGACACAGAACTGCAATCAACAGTCCTGATGGATGCACCACGGTTTTCGCGCCATGACTTGGGCGCCTTATCCGGGTGGATGTAAACGAAATGGGAAAGCCGAGGGGTTTGTCTCTGATTGAACTATTGATCGTCCCTGGCGCTGCGATTGCTAGCGAAGCCGCCTGCCAGGCGCTCCTTCCATTGAATCAGTAAGCGGTCGCGCGAACGAAGAAAATATTGGCGGCAAGGTTGCTTTATGACATCTGACATGGCATTTGAATGTCTGTTTGTTTCGCGCGATACAGCGTTGTTTAGAACGGTTGGCCGAATCTTGCGAGACTTGTCCATCTCGACGAGCGTCTGCGTGAACTCATCCCAGGCGCTCGACAAGCTGGGGAAGGGCAGCACCGACCTGATCGTGATCGACTGGGAGGGCACGGAGTCCTCGGAGCTCTTGCACAGACTTTGGAATGACAGTAAACACAAGAAGCCTACGGTAGTTGCAATTTCGTCGTCGGAATCCCTGCTGCCAGGTGCTCACGTTGTCCTCAAGAAGCCCGTAACCGCCGAATCCGGCGAGAAGTCCTTGAAAGACGCCTACTCTAGGATGTTGTTGGACTACCGACGGCATGTCAGGCATGCCCTCATGCGGCCTGTGGTCGCTACGTTCGAGGACGGCCGGGCCGTGTCCGTGACAGTCACTGACATAGGGGATGGGGGGGTCGGGCTTATCAGCAAAGACAAATTCGTCGTTGGAGACGTTTTGTCATTTCGATTGCCACTGCTCGGAGCGCCGAGAGACATTCTTGTCCACGTTCGCGTGCTGTGGATGCGGGAGTATGGCCGCGTGGGATGTGAGTTTGTGCGGATTCCTCCCGTCGATCTCATGATCTTGCACGATTGGCTAAAAGCGAAGACCCGTGTTAAGAAACCGCTGAACTCAGCGTGAAAGGTCAGAACGCATGTCCGCTGGTGCCAAACCTGGATGGGCGAAGGGCCTTCGCAAAGAACCACGCATTAGCGGGTGTCGGCCGGTGACGGTGCTGGGCCAAGATGTATTCGGCAATCCCTTCTCGCAGAACACCTTTACGGTGGAGATCAGTGCAAGCGGGGCGCGACTGCAGGGACTGCCTCCCTTGGCCGTGGGCACGATGCTCCTTCTAGAGTGTAGGCAAGAGCGAGCACGCTATCGTGTGATCTGGCGGAGAAAAGGGTGGCCGATACGAGGGACACGTCGGTCTGGAATGTGTTGATCCAGACAAAGTCGTCTTTGGCATCCAATCCACGATGCCAGGCTCATTCTACGACGAGTATAAGCGACTTGAAGTAAACTTCCAGCGCAGCGAAACCCGCTACAAAAGCCTGTTTGAGAACAGCCTTGGATTGATCTGCACTCACGATATGCATGGCGTATTGCTGTCCCTCAACCCGGCCGCCGCTCGCGCTCTCGGTTATGAAACCCACAGTGGACCAGGAAGGAATCTTGCTGAGTTCTTGGCACCATCTGTGCGATCTCGCTTTTCGGAGTATCTCCAGAGAGTGCGAGATCATGGTCAAGACTCGGGCTATATGCTGGTCGTCGCGCGCAACCGAGCGAAGCACGTGTGGTTGTACCGCAACTTGCTGGTATGCGAAAATGATAGCCCCCCTACGTCGTTGGACACGCTGTGGACATCACTGAACAGAAGAAGGTCGAACAGGAACTTCAGTCCGCACTCAAGGAGTTACAAAAGGCGCTGGCTGAAGTGAAAACGCTCAAGGGGCTTATCCCTATTTGCGCCTGGTGCAAGAAAATCCGCAGCGAAGCCGGAAACTGGAGCGAACTGGAATCCTATATCATGGCCCATTCCGACGCTAACTTCAGCCACGGCGTATGCCCGGGGTGCCTCCCCAAGCTCAGAACACAGAAAGAAGATTAGAGCGAGTTCGCCCATATTCGTAAAAGGGTGACGACCGTGGTCGTCCGTCTTGGCGATCTCATGGGAACCCTGTCCCTCGCCAAAATTCAAAACGCTATCTTTAGGCGATTATCTTTAGCACTTTTCCCCATCAGGAGACGGCACAGATTGTGATGCAAGAGTGGGGTTGCGAGTTTGGGTAGTGTCCTAACAGTGCGTTGAAAAATGAAAGGTTGGGTGATCGAAATGAGAAATCACAAGACGGAAATTAAGAAGCAGAAGAAAGGATCGAAGGAGTCATTGTACCGAACCATGTGGCTGATGGCTCACAATCGGCTGCACGCAGTCGTACATGACTCCTCCGTGTCGTTACCTGACGCATGGAGAGACTATCTGAAGGACTTGCGATCCTCTAAGACAGTTGCGAAGACACCAGCCTAGACGCCTAGAAGACGTAGACATATACCGTTTTGTAGGCTGAGAGATCGCCGCCAACACTTCCTTTCATTCCCTTGTTGATGAAGTGGCGCTCGATGTCCTGTGCGTCAGACAGCGAATCAGTTTGCCAGTCTTTCCAGTAATCAACGTTCTTTTTCTCGGTGTCTCTCCAATACGTCTTGCGCTCAGCCAGGTCGTGTGTAAGGCCGATTCTGCAGGCGCTGTAATTCGAGCCTACCTTGGACTGGATCGCAGCGAAGATGCTCGCTTTGGTTGCCATGACACAATTAACTGCCTTTCTGAGGGAAGGCCAACGTTATACCACAGAATCGGATAGACAATGGTCGGTGGTAATGTGGCATTGTGATTGAAATCACATTAGCCTTTCTCCTGAAGAATCAGAATCGAAAGCAGGTTTTGGAGGGGGGAGAAGGGGTGTAGCAGTATGAAGTCGAACCAGGGTTGCCACGAACCCGCGTGCTTGCTGGCGCACCGTCTCGTTGATACGCTGTCAGTGATTGTCGGCTATTGCGAACTGGGAAACACAGACGTGCAGCCGGGAACAGAATCCGCCAAACGCTTTGAGATGATTCAAGACCTAGCCGCCAAGATGGCCAAGGAACTGCAAACGCATCAGTGCCATCTGTCAGAACTGGTGCAGAACGCGGGAGCAGAGAAGCGTTTCATAACCTAGCTCCGACGGTAGGGCAGCTAGTGGCCTAAAGCGCTAGACTCTCCCACCAAGAGGCTAGCAAGAGAACGCTGATGAACACGATAAGCCCCAGAAATAGGACCAGCACCCCAGTTGCAAACGACGGCGACCTCAGGAACTTTCTGGTTTCCTTTGGGATTAGCCTTCGGAAGGGAAATACATGGAACTGATGGCTGTGCGACTGCATGACTACGACTCCTGTGTCATGCAGAATCTCACAGTTCATTTCTCTCTTTGTTTACTAGTTTGATCATATTCACGAAGGCCGGAACAAGGATGGGAAGGTGATGACGTTAACACCGGCCCCAAAACCTAACCTCTGTTTCAGGGCCGGTTCCAATGAGTTACTACATTGCCCGGATTGTAACAGCTTAAGCGTTATGTTGGGAGAGTGGTCGCGATGTTTTACGAACAGCGAACAGAACCGTTCCTAAGAGCGCGTTGATGGATCGGCTATACCGTCGCAATCGTTCAGAATCCGACCATCTCGCTGGCGGACGACGTTGCTGTCACAAAGCGGACGATTGCTAACCAGGACGGCCCGGTGATCCTCGTCGGCCATTCGTATGGCGGCGCTGTCATCACGGAAGCCGGCAATGACCCGAAGGTCGCCGGGCTGGTCTATGTGACCGCATTCGCTCTCGACAAAGGCGAATCTGTATCCTCGCTGATCAAGGATCCGCCTCCGGGCGCTCCGGTGCCACCGATTCTGCCGCCGCAGGATGGATTTCTGTTCCTCGACCAGGCGAAGTTTCCTGCATCGTTTGCGGCAGACGTGGAGCCAGAGACGGCGGCATTCATGGCCGATTCCCAAGTTCCATGGGGCCTGAACGCACTCAACGGCACCATCAGCGAACCGGCATGGAAAACAAAACCAAGCTGGTACTTGCTAACCACTGAAGACAAGATGATTCCACCTGACGCTCAGCGGGCTATGTCCAAACGCGCAGGTGCAACTGTTGTCGAAGTTGAGGGCAGCCACGCCGTCTACGTGTCGCAGTCGCATGCTGTAGCTGCTCTCATCGAAACGGCTACGAAAGGCGCGGCAGCAAAAGCGGGTTAGCAGGAGTGAGCATCAGCCGGGCTCGACAATCCAAAAATAGTGGCCCTCGGGAGCTAATACAGTTCCCGAGTGCCGCAGATGCGAGAGCGATTCTCATGCGGCACAGACTTGACACGGTTGAATTGCCACTTCAGGCCATCCCGACATTCCTCAGGGGGGAATTCCAGCAGGATCCTCCGCGTATGCGTGCCCCCCAATCGCTCAAATTTGCGCTCCTGTAGTGCGCGCAGTAGCTTCGGCTGAATCTCAATCGGAATGTCTCCCACTTCGTCCAGGAGCAATGTGCCTTGATCTGCCCCGCCAGGCATAGTTTTTGAGTGGGGGAGTAGGCCAAGTTGGAAGACG
>Ga0116223_10000937_pt1 | contig 32378 bp, 36 predicted proteins | sample Sb_taG_3_FD_90092 | JGI IMG/M metagenome (GOLD analysis project Ga0116223, IMG submission 90092) | Peat soil microbial communities from Weissenstadt, Germany - Sb_50d_a_PC metaG | ecosystem: Environmental > Terrestrial > Soil > Wetlands > Peat | place: Germany: Weissenstadt | collected 2010-09-21 | reverse complement strand
TTGACGTCTTCGTCGCAACTGCAAGCCGCAGCCTTACCCGGCTTCGCCTGCTCCGATGTGCTGCGTCCGGCTGCCAGCGGTTTCTTCGGGCGACCGCGCCGGATCCGAGTCGCCTAGCCCGTAAACAACGGTAACGTGGGCGGCTCGGTCTATGGTTTTGCCGCTCTTGTGTTTTCTTGGCCAGTGCAGATGGCGTAAATGATCATGATCCCCAGTGCGATGTTTAAGGCTGCCGAGAACATACACAGGGAGCAAACCGCATGGATCACTGCCAACTCCAGATAGGCGAAATACGCCATGGAGCAAACCGCCAGGAGGTTCCAGGCCAACAGCGCATACAGATACCAGCGGGTGCCTGGGGCGGAGCGTATTCCCGTATAAGCAAGCACTATATAGGCGCCAAATCCTAGAATTCCAAGAAATGCGAGGGGTATTCCAAAGATGACGGCATAAGGACTGTTCTGGACGATGTCGCACCCATTCCCAGCAAATGGACAGAATAACGGGATGCCCAGAATGCGGGAAATGGAATCGTATATGGCCACGAGCATCCCGACCAGAGCCAGCAGACCGATCAGCCGCAAAGTTCTGTGATTTCGGTTCATGGATTTCCTCCGCGTTGTCTTGTTGTCGCATCGAAAAACAGAGTTTCCGACTTCCCATAATGCCTCTGCCGGGAGTCTGAAACTGCACCGCGCTCGCCAGCAACTGCATGCCGCCTTAGAACGGCGTTCAGACGCGACGAGCGCGGAGTCCTCACTTGTGAGCCGAAACCGGAAGCAGGTTGACGTCTTCACCGCATCCGCAACCACCGCCCGCCGCAGCGTTACCCGGCTTTGCCCGCCCCAGTGTGCTGCGCCCGGCTGCCAGTGGCTTTTCCATCCGGGCGACCGTGTCGGCTCCAAGCGCCTTTATGACGCACTGCCGTTTCTGCATGTCGGCAAGGATGCGCAGCGTTTCATCGACATCCTGCCACGAGCTCCCTTGTGCGAGTGCCTGCGTGACCATCTTTTCGGCGCATGGCTCGCACCCGCCTACAACGACTACCGCGATCGGTATCAGGTTCTGAAGATTGCCTCTTGAGCGAGTCGTTTCCATAGTTCCTGTCCTCCTTGGAGACCCTGTATTCGGGCTCCATCGACAAGACGAAAGTGGAGCGGAAATGGATACACGAGTGAATTTCCTCTAGTTGCTCAGAAGTGCGCAAGTGGAAAGTGGCATTGCACGCCTGTCTGCAACGGATCGCTTTCTCCTTGGCGCTGTATGGAGGGGACGTTCAATCGGCTAAGGTTTTGTTCTTCGTCAGCAATAAGATTGTGCGCTGTTGCTGCAACCGCAGTCCCTACTGCGCAGTGGGCGAGCAAACCGGCTCGATCGTTATCGATTGCGGGTTGGGAAAATAGTGACGTTGAAAGTAAAACGCCACATTAACGAGCGCAACCATCACGGGTACTTCGACCAAGGGGCCGATGACCGCCGCGAATGCGGCTCCGGAGTTGATACCGAATACCGAGATTGCCACTGCGATGGCCAGCTCAAAATTGTTGGAGGCGGCTGTAAACGCCAGGGTAGTTGTCTTGGAATAGTCCGCTCCCACTTTCTTGCCCATGTAAAAGGACACCAAGAACATCAACACGAAGTAGATCAATAGCGGCACAGCGATGCGCAGCACGTCCAAGGGCAGGCGAACAATGTACCCGCCTTTAAGAGAAAACATCACCACGATTGTTAACAGCAGCGCAATCAACGTCAGCGGGCTTACGCGCGGAACGAAGTTCCGACTGTACCAATCGTGCCCTTTGGCGCGAACCAATGCAGTGCGAGTCAGGAATCCCGCCAGAAATGGAATTCCCAGGTAAATAAAGACGCTCTTCGCAATGTCTGCAATGGACACGTTGACCACGGCACTGCGAAGGCCGAGCTTGGCGGGAATGACGGTAATAAAAACCCAGGCGTAGAGAGAATAGAAAAAGACCTGAAAAAGAGAATTGAAGGCGACCAATCCAGCCGCATACTCTATATCGCCTTTGGCCAACTCATTCCAGACGATGACCATGGCGATGCAGCGTGCGAGGCCGATCATGATGAGGCCGGCCATATATTCCGGATAGCCGCGCAGGAATACGATTGCTAGAACAAACATCAGAATCGGCCCTACAACCCAGTTCTGGACGAGTGAAAGCCCGAGCACTCGCTTGTTGCGAAAGACCTCATGCAGTTCCTCATACCGCACCTTCGTGAATGGTGGATACATCATCAGAATCAGTCCTGCCGCGATCGGAATGGAAGTCGTGCCAACGTTGAAGCGATTCAAGAAAGGCACGACTCCAGGCACAAGCCAACCCAGCACAACGCCTGCGACCATAGCGGCGAAGATCCACGCAGTCAGATAGCGGTCCAGAAAACTGAGACGACTTGTTGCGTTCATGAGTGATTCCTGTGTTGCAAGATACGCGGCTTGCATCTTCTCCGACCCGACCACTATTCGCGGGTAACGGGTTTCATCGTCTGGCCGATGTTATCGAGCTCCCTCTTGAGCGCCAGACTGTCGAGAGTCTTCAGCGGAAGGCAGAGGAACAAACTGATTCTGCGATCCAGAATAAAGAATGTCTCGCGAAATGCACGTTCCACCTCAGACTCGCTGCCTTGAATTGCCGCTGGATCTGGAACGCCCCAGTGGGCCGTCATCGGTTGTCCGGGCCACACCGGGCAGACCTCGTTGGCCGCGTTGTCGCAAACCGTGAAAACGAAGTCAAGCTTTGGAGAGCCCGGCAGAGAGAATTCGTCCCAGGCCTTGCTGCGCAGACCGCGGATGGGGATATGCGCCGTTTCGAGCTGCCTCAAGGCTTCGGGGCGAACCTTTCCTGACGGATGACTTCCGGCGCTGTAGCCAGTGAAATTGGTTCGGCCTTTGAAGTTCAGAATAGCCTCCGCCATTATGGAGCGCGCGGAATTGCCCGTGCACAGAAATAAAACGTTGTACTGTCCATGCATACTCGTACTCTCCTAGTTGCAGCAGGTCGGTCCGCAACATGCCTTGGCTCCGGCGCCTGCCGGTTTGACGGCTCGAATAAAGGCGCTGGCGAACTTACCATCCACCTGCGGCGCAATGGCGTCGGCATCGACGCCAGCCGCTAACAGAAAATCACGCGCATCTTCTGCGCGATAGACTCGTGTGGGCTCGATATCGATTTGCTCAAAACCGGCTGCCGAGAGTTTGCTGCGATACTCGTCATCTCCCAGCGCCCCGGCTACGCACCCAACCCACAGAAGCACGCGTTGGCGGATTTCTGGCGTAATTTCGCCGCGGGTCACAACATCGGAAACCGCAAAGCGACCTCCCGGCTTCAGCACGCGAAAAGCTTCGCGCAGCACGCGATCTTTGTCCGCAGAAAGGTTGATCACACAATTCGAGATAATCACATCGACCGAGTTGTCCGGCAGAGGAATATGCTCGATCTCGCCCTTCAGGAACTCGACATTCTCGGCGCCGGCTTTGCGCTAGTTCTCATTGGCGAGTGCGAGCATCTCGTCTGTCATATCGAGGCCGTAGGCTTTGCCGGTGAGGCCGACTGTTTTGGCGGATAGCAAGACGTCGATGCCGCCGCCCGAGCCGAGATCGAGAACGACTTCTCCCAGATTCAGTTTCGCCAATGCAGTTGGATTTCCGCACCCTAGCGAGGCAAGCATGGCCGCCTCAGGGATCCCGCCTGGGAGGAGTCGTACAACTTGGAAGTGATTGGGTCGCAACCCAACCCGCTTGCCGCGGTGGCTCCGCAGCAACTACTGCCGCCAGTCTTCACGCGCAAGGCTGCCTGGCCATACTTTTCTTTGACTACTTCCTTGATGTCGGTACTGCTCATGGTGCTCCTCTCTTATTTACAGAGATGGACGATATCTTGTGGTTTGACCGCCTTGTTTCGGGTGCAGCACTCCGCGTAGAGGAATTGCAGAAGGTCCTGGAGCGCTTCCGTGTTGGCCGTGTACCGCAGGAAGGTACTCTCTCGGCGCACGTTCACAAGCTCTTCGTTCTTCAATTTCTCAAGGTGGTGCGAAAGCGTGGAATTCGGAATGTCCAGCTCTGACTGGATATCGCTCACCACCAAGCCGTCCGGGTGCGCGGATAGCAGCAACTGCATGATTCGAAGTCGGGGTTCGGTGCCCATCGCGGAAAGCATGTCCGCGAACCTTACGACATGCTCGGTACTCTTTTTGCTTGGGGCTACTGGTATGTTTCGATAGTTGCAGAAATATAGGCACACGTCAAGCATGTTCGGAATTTGTGCCCGAGTTACGGACAAACCCGCCTGATACTCAGGCTTGGAAGTCTCAGAGCGTTAGCATAGGTCGAGTTTGCGAACGGGCGGCTTTCAATCATTCCCAAGCAAGGTCCTTTATTTTCACCAATACCCAACAGAATTGAGCGAAAGGCGAACAGGGAGCACTTTGTCTGGACGATTACGGTTCTGGCCGCCTATGCTTCTGTTCCAAACCGCTCTCCGATCCCGGTTCAGTTATATTATGCGAGGTCGTTCTGTCGCTCCGCATCCCGAATGAGCTGCGTTGGCTCGCCAAGCAGATTCGGCCGTTCGTTCCCTGGCATGTTGCCAGCTTCCTTTGCATGACTGCAGGCAGCCTCCTTGCGCTTCTCACCCCTCTGGTTCTCAAGTGGCTCATCGATCAGGTTCTGCCACGAAAAGAAACTGGATTGCTTCTGGGTGCAGCGGTGCTGATCTTCCTCAGCTACCAGGGAAGAACGGCACTCACGAGTGTAGGCAACTACTTGACCCTGAATGCCGTGCAGAAAATGGCCCTACGGCTGCGGATGGATATGCTGCGCCACGTGGACCGGCTCTCCGCAGACTATTACGAGAACACCCCACCCGGAACAGTGATGTACCCGTTCAAAGAGCCGATCGAAGAGGTTGCCTACTTCGGCTCAGATCTTCTTCCCTCGATCTTGCGCATGTGTCTGACTACCAGTTTCACAGTCGTAACCATGTTTGTGCTGAGCCCAGTGCTGACCTTGGCCATCCTGCCTCTTGTTCCACTCTTCCTCGTTGCTCGACACCACTTTCGGACGAAGCTCTCGGCCGACTCCGATACCGTGCAGCGGAACCTGCTCGCGTGGAATAGTTTTTTTGAGGAGCACATCTCTTCCGTTCTACCAATACAACTACTCGGCCGGGAGCGGCACCAGGAAGGAAGAGCATTTCGGCACCTGGCGCGAACAACCCGGTCCCATCTCGCGCTCTTCAAGACCGGTGTTTGGTTCACCGTATGGACTTCCGTGGCGGTTGTGCTCGCCATGGCCGCCGTGATCGGTTACGGGGGCTGGAGCGTTATAGCTGGAACTTTGAGTCTCGGCAGCTTGGTGGCCTTCTACAGCTTCGTCACGCAACTGTTTGATCCACTGAGCGGGGCGGCAGAGCTTTACGCGCGGGCACAGAGAACGTTTGCGAGCATCCGTCAGTTGCAGGCGGTTTTGGGTTTGCGCCCAAGCGTAACGGACGCGCCACAATGCGCTCAGCTTCCAAAGCAGAATTGGGGATTGGAATTTACGGCGGTTGAGTTTGGGTATGAGCGACAGGAGAATGTGCTTTGCATTCCGTCGCTTCAAATTGCAGCGGGTGAGAAGGTCGCGATCATCGGGGAGAACGCTGCCGGCAAGAGCACACTGGCGAGACTTCTGGCGCGGCTCTATGACGTGAAGTCCGGATCAATCCAGGTCGGCGGCACGGACATACGGAACGTTGAACTCAAGAAGTTGCGGCGCCATATCTGCTATCTCCCGCGAGATCCTGTCTTGTTCGACGGAACGCTTGCATCCAATCTCCGGTTTGTGAGGCCGGAGGCGTCAGATCCCGAGTTGCATGAGGCCGTCCAACTGGCTGGCCTTGAGAACACGGTGGCTACCCTTCCAAAGGGCCTCGATCAGCGCGTCGGGCCCGACGGTTGCCGGCTGTCGGGAGGCCAGCGCCAGCGCCTAGCAATTGCAAGAGCGCTCTTGCAATTGCCGCACATCCTGATTCTGGACGAAGCCACTTCCTGCCTTGATCCCGCCTCGGAAGCTCTTATTCTTCGCAACGTGTGGGATCACCTCGCTGCTTCTACCCTGATCGTCGTGTCCCACCGACCTTCGACTTTGTCGGCATTTGGCAGAATCCTGGTTCTTTCCGGCGGTCGGATCGTGGAAGACCTGCCATTCGACCGCGAGAATGATGACGGGCGGCAAACTGAGGTTCCGGCGGCGTGGGCTAATCTTCTGAGGTCTTCGCGATCGCCTCGACCACAACCGTGAACCTGGCTTGAATCTCTTCTGCACGGGGCGCGGTATCCAAGTTCCTGAGCCAGGTTCTCCAGTTCCCGCCGCCACTCCGGCGGAAGTTTGGCACTCGGGGGAAAAGCGTGAGTCGCACGCTCGGCGAAAATCCGCTTTGCTGCAACGTGCGTCCGCGCGTAGTCGAGCTTACCCAGCATGTCCACCAGGAGAATATCGAGAACATCGCGTGCGCGGTCCTCTCGATGTGGTCCGGTACAGGCATGCAGCTTTTGGGCAACCTGTTCGTTGAGGCCCAAGCACCGCACATGCGCCGCTATCGGTAAGCCTATGTCGGCCAGGCCCGTGATGGTTGGCTCGACCAGGTCCACTTCCCGCGCTTCTCCCGGACCGAGGTCCACAGCCACTGTCTGCCAGGCACGCGTTTTGTATTGCACCGCAACTTCCACACGCACCGTGTCGGCCAACTCCATCTCGTGCATCTCGGGTTTCAGACGGAAGGTGAACTCGTCAAATCCCAGCTTCGACACCTCCTCCAATCTGCGAAGGCGTTCCGCCCTGTTCCCCTCTAGGCCAAGGTCAAAATCTTTCGTAGTGCGAGCAGCACGCGTGAAACGGAGCTCCATGGCAACTCCGCCCTTGAGGTAGTAGGTGTCGATCACGCCTCTCTGGACTGCATGTTCCAGCACGCCACAGAGCGCCAGAAAAGAAACCCATCTTCGCAGACGTTCCTGATCGAGCCCTTGCTCGCGTGCGACTCGGGCAAGGGTCTTCTCCAGTCGCTCTACAGGCTTCGCGCTCACGCGGGAGCCTGCTCCTTGGATCCTTGAACTCTTCCACTGGCAAGCGCGTACCGGGCGAGTTGGCGCGCGAGCCGCTTCGCTTCGACCGCGTCAATGTACCCTTCCTTGCGCGCATCTTTGATTGCTTGGCGTGCGAGCCCCGGCCTTCCGGTTTCTTTCAGAACATCCAGCACACTTCTCGCGACGGCGGTGACGGGCAGCCCTTCTTGTACGGCCACGTCGGTCGGCGACAATTCACCGCGATGGACCACAATCCATTTCGGTTTCTGGCGTCGGAGCCTCGCAGTCTTGGGAACCGTAATGTGGACTCTCGAGGGATTCACGTCGGAGATCCCGTAGACGGCTAACGCGGTTTCGTGCGAGAGCGCTACGTTCTCTGGTCCGTGACTCGCACGCACCCATGAAACAGCTTCCCGATATTGCGACAACCGATCACCAGGGTAGTAAGGGATGCGATAGACACCCCGCGCTGCACGTTCCAGCTTTCCTCGCTGAGTCAACCGGGCCAGGACGGAGTCCACGATGCCGATGGCCCGGGCCTGGCTGGCTGTCACCAACCCATCATTTTGCTCAGCCAGGCCGAGCAGTTCTTGGAAGCGAGAACGCGGCATGTCTGCAGCATACCCGGCTCATTGCGTAGTGTCAATATAGTTCTGTTGTGGAACTAACCTGACACACCATGCGTCGGTCATGATCCCCGTATCCTATTTGTATCAAACGATATAGTTCAATCAAACCTTGTTCTACCGTTTCTCTCGGTTAGCCCCTCATTTCCACTGTGCCTCCAAGGGCGGCTCCTCTCTAGCGGGCGCAGAAGGCGACCAAAAGGGTGCCCGCCGGAACCTGGACGATTTTCGTGCCAATCGTAAAATGGTCCGGACTATTTTTACGATCAGCCCTGCGAACGAGGCTCCCACGTTTTTGGCACTACGGTCTGACGGACCAGCCAGCAAAAGGATCTCAGCAGCCCTCCAAGGCACCTTGCAATCGAAAGTAGTTGATGCCATCTTCCTCTCCCGGTGAGTAGGCCGCAAAAGCGAACACATTGCGTTTTCTCGAAACCTGATGTGCGTCGCGCATCTTGTTGAACCAACAATGTCGTCTCCGCACCCTGATCGTTTCCCGAACAAATTCACTAATCACTGGCGATTCCACCGAAGCAAATGGCAAGGTGTCAGCCACATCCAGTTCGCAAGTTAACCGGATTTAATGGGGCAGCCGATGTACAGGGTCTCCGATGGAGTTCGCAGCACGCACGGACAAGATGGCGCGATCGTCCTCGACGTCCAGCAGGGCCAAATGTTCAACCTGAATCTCGTTGGATCGAGGATTCTCGAACTTCTTGAAAAAGGGTCGGCGGAGCCCGACATCGTGAATGTGATCAGCCGCGAATTCAATGCCAGCCGCGAAGCTGTCGAAAGTGATGTACGTGAATTCATCGAATCGCTGCAAAAGCACAAGCTAGTTGCAGACCGCTAGCAGAACGATCGCTAAGAATGTGAGCGGGAAATTGACAACTCCAGAACAAACCGACTGCGAGACCTACCGCGTCGTCGTGCTGGGTCAAAGCGGGACCGAGGTCCTTGTGGTCCCTGACGGCGACCGAATCGCGCTACCTTCCGTGAACATCCCGCGCTGGCAACGAGTGGCAGAGAATCTCACCGCAGCGGTCAAGACTGACTGGGGAGAAGAAGTCGTCTGTCTTTTCGAGCCGGATGCTTCGGCGTCGACGGATGCTACCGGGATCCACTATCAAGCAGCGGAACACTGGCGCGTTAGTGGCAATCCTAAGATGCCCACTCAATGGGCTCCACTTTCAGCTCTATCCCACGATTCGCCAATTGGCGCTTCTGACTATCTGGCGATCCAGCAATCGATCGCGCTGTGTAGTGCCGAAGGGAAGGAGTCACCGGCGGGCCCATTCGCACGACTGGGCTGGTTCAAGGAATTGCGCGAATGGGTCGAAACGGTAATCGAACCACTGGGTTTCCATCTCAGCAGGAATTTCCGCCAGGTAAACGCCAGCCCATCATTCAGCCTGGCGCGATTCGAGACCGACGGCCCGACACTGTGGTTCAAAGCAGTGGGCGAGCCCAACCAGAGGGAATTCGCTATCACCTGTGCGCTAGCACACCTCTTCCCGGACTATCTCCCAAGGGTTGTGGCAGCCCGGCCAGACTGGAATGGCTGGCTTACCCGTGAGGTCGCCGGAAAGCCTCTCTCGGAAGTCCAGGAACCCGAGATTTGGGAGCGGGGGGCTGCCGACTTGGCCCGACTGCAGATACAGTCCATCGACCATGGTTCCGAAATCCTCCGCGCGGGCGCCCGTGATCTGGGCTCAGCAGTACTCTCCAAATTCATTCAACCATTCATGAGCGTCGTGGCGCGGCTGATGGAGCGCCAAACGAAAGTTCCGCCTCCCACCCTCGACCGCAAGGATCTGTCGGCGTTGGCACACTCGCTGGACAGCGCGCTGGATGCGATGGATGCCATCGGAACTCCTGAGACGCTTGGGCATCTCGATCTAAACCCGGGGAACACCATCGCTTCAGAAAATCAATGCGCATTTCTGGATTGGGCGGAGGCGTGCATCGGAAATCCTTTCTTCAGCCTCGAATATCTGCTTGAACACGCCCGGTGCACATTCGGGCCCGATTCTCCAGTTGCAACAGAATTGACCGCAGCGTATTGCGCTCAATGGGACGGGGTGGTCTCGCCTGCCGCGATCGCCGACGCCTTGGCATTCGCTCCGCTCCTGGCCGTCTTTGCCTACGCGGCTGGAAACGACGTATGGAAGGAGACTGAAAGGCTTGAAGAACCGGCTACTGCGGGGTACCTGCGCAGCCTGGCGCGACGAATGCACCGCGAGGCAAGTGAATTAGCCGATCGGAGGCCGCTATGCCTGCCTTGATGGAACCTCCACCATACTCCCCGATTGAAGCCGTGACAGAAACCCTGCATGGCGTGGCGGTGACAGATCCGTATCGTTGGCTCGAGGACCAGGAATCACCACGCACCCGGGAATGGCTTGCCGCACAAACGCGGTACGCGCGAGCGTATCTCGATTCGATTCCACATCGAGAGCCCATTCGGCAGCGCATCCGCGAACTACTCGATGTTGAGAAATGCGATTCACTTCAAAAGGTTGGTAATCGGTATTTCTTCAGGAAGCGTCTCCCGGAAGAAGAGCAACCCTGCATTTACATGAGGGAAGCGGCTGACGGCAAGGACCGACTTTTGCTCGATCCCGCGCGACGGGAAACCGGAAAATATACGGCGTTGAAGCCCATCAAACTCTCACCCGACGGTCAGCTATTGCTTTACGAAGTGAAGCAAGGCGGGGAGAGCACGGGAACGTTCGAGCTACTGGAGATCGCGTCCAGACGAACGGTTTCCGACGTTCTTCCGCGGGGATACTTGCGAGGGTTTGCGTTCGCACCGGATTCCAAGAGCTGTTACTACGTTCATGACTCGCTTGCTGCTAAGAGACCCTTCTATCGAGCAGCCTATTGCCACACCTTCGGTACATCTTTTGAAGATGACCAGGAGATCTTTTTCGCTGGGGAAGAGCAGAAGCTTCGACTATGCCTGATTTCCGATACAACCCGACTCGGGTTTCTCGTCTACAGGTTCGGAGAAACCATTCGCACTAGCTTCTACGTCAGGGATTTCAAGCCCAGCTCAATACGCGCGGCCATCTCGGATGCCAACTACATTTGGGCACCGCAACTTACCCGGGGAAGAATCTTCGCCATCACCAATCGCAACGCACCAAATTTTCGGATCGTCGAACTGCGGATGAGAGGCGAGCAGGAGCCGAATTGGCTAGACGTAGTCCCCGAAGCCGACGCACCCATTCAGGACTGGCGGGTGGCTGAAGACCGAATCTTTGTTTCTTACCGGATGAACGCAAAACCTCAGATTTCAATCTTTGACTTTTGGGGTCGAAAAGCTGCGGGAGTGCCGGTCGATCCGATGGAAACGGTCCGCCTAACCGACGGGGCGAACGAAAGTGACGAAATGTTCATCGAATCCGAATCGTTCACACAGCCGGCACAATTCGAGCGTTGCTCACTCAGTACAGGCCAAAGGACCCCGTGGACGCAGCGAACAATTCCTTTCGATCCTTCAAAATATACTTACACTCAGAATTCGTATCCCGCCAAAGATGGAACAGAAATCCCCATCTTTCTTGTGGGCCGCCCGGACGTACTTGAGGGGGGCCGACATCCAGCCATCATGACCTCTTACGGTGGGTACGGCGTTTCGATGACTCCCCAGTTCAGCGTCTTTGTTACATTCCTGGTGGAACGAGGTTGCCTCTTCGCACTCCCGAGCATTCGCGGTGGATCGGAATTCGGAAGGGAGTGGCATGACGCCGCAAAACGCAGAAACAGACACGTAGCTTTTGAGGACTTTCTGTCGGCGGCCGATTGGCTCGTAACCACGGGTCGGACGGAGCCAAAAAGACTGGCTATCTTCGGCGGCTCAAACTCCGGCCTGCTTGTGGGGGCAGCACTCACCCAACGACCGGACCTCTTCCGAGCAGTCGTCTGTCTCGTACCCTTGCTCGATATGCTTCGTTACCATCTTTTTGATAGCGCGTACGCGGGGAAAGAGGAGTTCGGCACAGCAGACGATCCGGACGACTTCGCAGCACTTCGGGGCTATTCGCCTTACCACGCGGTTCGAGAGGGCATCTCCTACCCTGCTACGATGATTGTTTCGGGCGATGCAGACCAGAACTGCAATCCTATGCACGCCCGCAAGATGACCGCTCGACTGCAGGCAGCAAATCGCTCGGACCATACTATTTTTCTCCACTACAACAGATTTCGTGGTCACTCCGCTTCTCTTCCTCTCAGCGAGAGGATTGAGGCACTCACCGACCGGATGGCGTTTCTTTGCGACCAGTTGCAATTGCCCATTTGAAAGTACGGAGCCAGGTCATGGCGTTTCTTGTCTTACAGGCGTACTGCAAGCTGATTCGGTTCGACCTCTATTTGGTCCGAGGCGATTTCGGCGCGCTCTACGACCGAGTGTCTAAACACCCAATCCGCAATGGAGCTCCCAGTTGTGATGCAATTGAACAAGTCTGCGCAGCAGTGGACATCGCCTGCATTTGGTATTGGAAAGAAGCGCTTTGCCTCCAGCGTTCTGCAGCCACTACCTGTCTGCTGAGGAGGCATGGAGTGCCTGCTCAGATGTTCATCGGCGTGCAGCAAATGCCTTTCAAAGCCCACGCATGGGTCGAAGTAAATGGGCGAGTCGTGAACGACAAGGCATCTACGCGGGAGCTGTACGCGGTCATCGACAAATGCTAGGGATCGATCGGGAACCACCATCAAGGGGACGAATCATGAGCGTCCAGTTTGGACGATGGAATTTCGATGGCAAGCCGCTCGCATCGGATTACGTGAACAAGGTACATGCGGCTCTCGGTCCGTTCGCACCAGATAGAGGCGGCTCCTTTCTTAGGGCCGGCATCAGTGTCATCTACCGGCCTTTCCACACGAACACAGAGTCACGCCGGGAAACGCAACCGTATCTGTGCACCTCGGGCTCCGTCATCACCTGGGACGGCCGCATCGACAATCGAGGAGAGCTCACTTCTCAGTTGAAAGACGACCTTGCGGCTGACTCGCCAGACATTTTGATCGTTTCGGCTGCCTACCAACGCTGGGGCACCGCCTGCTTTGCTAGGCTCGTCGGTGATTGGGCTGTCTCTATCTGGAATCCGGCTGATCGCAGTCTGCTGCTTGCCAAAGACCCTATCGGTGTACGTCACCTTTACTACTTTCTCGAAGAGCGCCAAGTGACATGGAGCACGGTGCTGGACCCTCTCGTGCTTCTTGGCGGATGTCGCCTGAAATTGGATGAAGAATATCTTGCGGGATGGCTGTCTTTCTTCCCGGCCTCCCATTTGACGCCTTACGTGGGAATCCGATCCGTACCGGCATCCTCTTACGTGCTCATCGAAACGGAGAGACGCACAGTCCTGGAGTATTGGCACTTTGATCCCGGAAAGAGAATCCAGTACCGGAATGATACCGATTATGAAGAACACTTTCGGTCGGTTTTTGCGCAATCCGTGAGACGGCGCATGCACTCCGACATGCCTGTCCTCGCAGAACTTAGCGGTGGTCTGGATTCATCCTCCATCGTTTGCATGGCTGACACGCTGGCTGTACCTGGTGTATCCGAAACCACACGCCTCGATACTGTGTCCTATTACGACGACTCCGAACCCAACTGGAACGAACGGCCCTATTTCGAAAGTGTGGAAGAAAGGCGTGACCGCGTTGGATGTCACATCAATACCGTTTCGCGAATGATCCCCAACTTTGATTTTGACAATGCCCGTTTTTCCGCTACTCCCGACGCTGCCTGTTACGATTCTGGAGAGGGCGAAGAACTCGCCGCGTACGTGATTAGCCACGGAAATCGTGTTCTGTTGTCCGGAATAGGTGGTGACGAAGTGATGGGGGGTGTGCCAACACCAACCCCAGAGTTGTCGGACCTCCTTGCAAGAGCACGACTGACGGGTCTCGCACAACAGTTAAAGGCATGGGCTCTAAGCAAAAGAAGGCCTTGGTTCCATCTATTGATGGAAGCGGCAAGCGAATTCGTCCCTCCGGTTTTCTTGGGAGTCCCCGAGCGCCAGCGGCCTTCGCCATGGCTTCGAGCTGACTTCGTCAGACGTCAGCGATCCGCGTTGCTGGGATATCCGACAAGGTTGAAACTATTTGGTGCGCTCCCGAGTTTCCAAGAAAACCTGAATACTTTGAATGTGCTGCGAAGAGAACTGGCATGCACTGCGTTGTCATCAAACCCACCCCTGGAGAAGCGCTATCCGTTTCTCGACCGCGATCTTTTGGAATACATCTACGCGATCCCTCGTCAGCAATTGGTCCGCCCAGGCTCTCGCCGTTCCTTAATGCGTCGTTCTCTCCGAACGATTGTTCCTGACGAGGTCCTGAACAGAAAACGGAAAGCGTTCGTCGTCCGCGCTCCCCTAGCTTTCATTCGGGCGCATTGGGAAGGTTTGATTGAAATGAACCGACAAATGATTTGCAGCGCGCTCGGGATTGTGGATTCAACGGCCTTTCTTGAAGCATTGTGTAGGGCGCGCAGAGGCGAAGAGATCCCAATCGTCTTTCTAATGCGGACTCTGGTGCTTGAACTCTGGCTGCGTGGGCTGCACTCGCCGAGTTCCCTCATAGCCTCTTATCTCGGAATACAGCCAGCGCCAGGTTATTCCTTCGGGGCTTCTGCAATGCAGGCCGTCGCTCCCGACGGAACGCCATGAATAACTAGACAAGACGTAATCAGAACACGGCATTCTCAGCTGAGGATAATCCATCAAAGAAAGGAGGTGGAAAACATGAAATACGTAAAGCCGGAAGTTGTGCTTCTCGGCTCTGCTGTTGTCGCTGTCCAAAAAGTGGATAAGGGCATTCCGGTGACCTCGGACGGACGCCTGTGCACACAACATGCGTATGAAGCCGACGAGTAGCACACGTGCCGGAGCGCTTCTGAAATGGGAGGCGCTCTGGCACATTCATTTGGGTCGAGTCTCCAGAGCCTGAACGACGCCGCCAACCCCGGCGCACGCAGCGTCAGAACCACCTACTTCTTTAGGTGACTCTCAAGCCAGTCAATTATACGATCGCAAAGATCGACTTGATTGGGATAACTCCAATAGAGAGGTGAATGGTCCTCTCCTTGGTATTTTGCGTATTCCACCTCCTTGCCTAGCCTTCTCAGTCCTACAAACACTTGATCTGCAAGGAAGGGAGCGACAGCTCGATCCGCTGATCCGTGGAGAATCAGTATCGGCGTTTCAATTCGGTCGAAATAGAATACCGGAGAATTCTCTATGTACCTCTCGCGGCGCTCCCACGGAGTCGTTCCCAAACCTCCACGATCGTTTTTCTCGATAATTGGGATCCCGTAGGCGCTGCCACCTTCATCCATCTCTCCATAGAATCCTACCAAGTCTGCTAGGCCGGCGACTTCGATCGCCGCCTTGAAACGGAGAGTCTGGACGACCAAAGCCAGCGCACTGTAACCTCCGTAGCTTTGCCCTACAACGGCGAGCCGATCGGGATCCGCGATTCCCATGGCGACAACCCTGCTTACGCCGGGCAATACCGTCTTTGCCAAATCTAGCATCGGCGTGCTCACGCGCACCGGTGTGTCAGGGAGCAAGACGGCATAATTCCGCGTTGCGAGCAGCTGCCAATTGATGGGTCCTCCAGAGCCAAGACCGAAGTGATCAAAGTATTCCGAACGCGATTCCCCGCCGTACACCGACACGACTAGTGGGTAGCGTTTCCCTTCTTTGTAGTCGGATGGTAACAGCAGCGCCCCCTGCAATCGTTCGCCATCGTCGCTCAGCCAATCGACCAGTTGAGCCACACCCATCTTGTAGTGATCCAGCTGGGGATTCAGATGGGTCAGCCTGCGAGGGCTCTCAAAACTCGGGTCGCTGATCCATAAGTCTTCGCTCTGTTTGGCATCTTCTGCGAAAAAAGCGATGCGATCACCGGCCTTGACGATTGCAAAGGGATCGTCGATGTTGATGCAGGTATAGCATTGCCCTCTCTCAAGAAGCGGTCGACTTTGACCATTCTCCAAATCCAGTTCGAAAAGGCCGTCTTGTTTTCCTGCCTCGTCGTGCGTATAGACAATTGTTGATCGTCCATTATTTCGAGTCCAAAGACGATTCCCCGATTGCGGGATCAGTTGTGTGATTTGACGATGTCGTATCTGAGCGATCTCTTCTGCTTTGGCTCCCCCTACGAAGGCTCTCCACAGCACGCCTTCTCGAGTGAAATATATGTGCGTACCGTCAACGTCCCAGATGGGCGCGGCGGATCTTTCTCGGGATGGCATTCGGAGCGGAGGGAGATTAGAAACATCTCGCGGTTCTCCGAGGCTTCTGTCAACAACGTAACAATCGTACGTCCTCTCATCGACGCCGCCGGCATGAAAGCTTAACTGCTCCCCATCAGGCGACCAGCTGAACGCGGCACCTTCATAATTCAATCGAACATCCGAGGCTACGATGTGCCCGCGTTTCGTGGCAAGGTCAGTTACGACAATATCAAAAAGCATTTGTTGGGAACGAGGGCTTGCAAAGCGTTCCGGGACGGTATAACCAACGTGCAAGCCATCGGGCGAGATCAGAGTCGTCGCAATTCTCTCGCTGTGTACAATCGGAGTCACCTCGCCACTTGTAACGTCTAGCAAGACTAAGTCGCGCCGGAAATCATCCAAGTTCCAGGGGCCCACGGTCGGATGGTTCCGGTCGCTTGTCGAATCTGCACGGTAGACCACCACCGTCGATCCCGCGACTTTTCCCGGCGACGGATTACCAAAGTCCGTAAGGGCCGATCCTCTCTGCGGTTCCTCTTTCCTTTGGGGTGTCGCAGGAAGCGTGGCTAGCAGTATTCTTCTGCTGTCCGGAGTCCACTCCATCTTTGTCGTCGTAAAGTCGATATCCGACACTTGTCTCAATTTGTTCTTAGATGCGTCCCAAATCCATACCCTTGCCGCACCTGTCTTATTTCGGTCTGAAAGGAAGGCCAGAAACTGTCCGTCAGGAGACCAAACGGGATACCAATTATCTCCGTCGTTCCCCGTCAGGTTTCGAGCTTCCCCGGTCTCAACGTCTGATATGTAGATATCTTCGCCTGTAACAAATCGCAGACGTCCTCCCCGTGCCCATTTTGAGGCGTCTCCGGGCTTGGTTCTTTGAGCGTCTTTAAGCGTGTAAGCCAGCCACCTGCCGTCGGCGGAAAACTGGATTGGCATCAACTCCCCGAAGGAACGGATTCTTAAGGCATCCTGCACGGACAAGGGGGGCGGTTGTTGCGCCGCGCACAGATGAGAAGCAGCGAGGAGGCAGCACAAACCTCTTGCCAGTAACCTTAAAAGAACTTCAGGCGTGGCTCGAGCTTGACTTGTCACACGAATTCCTGTCATGGCGCGGTTACTCACGGGTGACACTGCGATGAACGTGGTCTTCAAAACATCAGCTTGAGGGCAAACTGTATCGACCGCGGACCACCGAACTGGTAGAGCGGGCTCAATCCTCCACCACCTGGATTATTGCTTCCGAGGCTTTGACCGAGCATCTGCGTGGACTGACCGAACTGGGTCGTATTGTTGATGTTCGCAATGGGCGGCCCGAAGTTCGGATGATTCAAGACATTGAATATTTCTGATCGGAACTGCAACACCAGCGACCCGCGAACAGGAAAAGTCCGATGAACCGCAAAATCCCATTGCGCGGCACCGAATCCCCTCACCGCGTTTCGACCCAAGTCTCCTTGTCGGACGGGAACACCATCGGAATTCGTCGGCGGTGCCACGAAGGCTGCCGGATTTAAGGCTTTCCCTCCTGGGTATTCTGCCCCAGATAGATATATGGGCTGCCCGGGGACGACATCCGGTCTAATTTGCGTGCTGAAGTTAGCGAGTTGAACAAAGTTGCCGTCATACACGTTGACAGGGGGAGCAGATCGGGCCTGAATCACGTTCTGAAGCGACCAACCGCCGAGTATCGCGGCCGTAAAACCGCTTATTTCGGGTGTGGGAACGTCATAAGTAGTCCCGACGGAAAAAGCATTCCGAAGATCGAAGTCGGAGGGCCCTCGATTTGCGTTTTGACCGAGCGTTGGCACAAGCGCATCGGCTCCAGAACCAAATGCACCAGCAGAACCCGTATCAATCGAGTGCGACCATGTGTAAGACGCGAGTGCCTGAAGCCCATGGGCCAAGCGTCGCTGGAACTGGATCTGCAATGCGTTGTAGTTGGACAGTGCAGTATTCCCTATCAGATTTACTTGGCTGAAGCTCGGATTCGGTGACAACACTGTCGCTGTTTGCAAGAGCCGTCTTCCTATCGAGCCGATGTAGCTGGCCGTTACGGTCTGTTGGCTGCCCAGACCCTGTTCTATTGCGACGTTCCACTGGAGGCTGTAGGGAATTTGCAGGTGGGGATCGAAAACGGACAAAGACGCGAACGGCGAAGATAATTGCTCCGGTGTGATGGGTGGAGGAGCGGCCGCTTCCGCATCGAACGGGAAACTGGTGCCAGAACTGAGACTGGTCGCTCCAAAGGGATAAGTGAAACCAATCGCGTTGCCAGCCTCTGAGGTCGCAAGGTCATAAAAAACACCGACTCCGCCGCGCACCACCAGGCCCCAATCTGGACTCGTTGAAACCTGGTAGGCCACACCAAGGCGGGGAGCGATGTTCCCGTAAGTGGTGTCGAATGGCGCCTCGCTGCTTGGGGCTAGAGCAAGACTCGCTAGATTGTTAAAGTTAGTCACGCGGGGGATATTCAGTCCGTTCTGACATATCGGTGCAAAATCCACGTCCCAGCGGAGACCGTAGGTTAGCGTCAAGCGGGGCAGGATTCGCCAAGTGTCCTGAGCGAACAAGCCCAAGTTGCGCAAGAGAAATATCGAATTGCGCGCGACTCCCACCACACCTAGAAGGGGCATTCCCTGTTCGGCAGACGGGACGTCGAGAAAGACAGGGAATTGGTGATACCAAAGAGATCCGCCGGCCGCATTCAAGGCGGGGTCGTTGGAAGGTGAAAGTCGACGATAATCCACGCCAAACTTCAGGCCGTGCAATCCTTTCTGAACAGACAGATTGTCGACCAAATTGATCTGCCGCTGAATGTTTCGTCCCAAGCTGCCAACCGTCAACTGGGCGTTTGCGCCGGTGAGGAAATCAAATCCAAACTCAGCATTTTGGCTGTTATAAGGCGCAGGCAACGGCAGGTTTTGGAGCGGAACCGCACCACTGAAGCTATCCAGGTAATAGTAGATAGATGCGTTCGTCCTGCTGTAATTGAAACGTAGGTCATCCACTATCATTGCGCCTCCACTCAGCGAGACTCCGATCGTTGCCGTTTGCGTTGTGATTTGAGATGGTGACACAAGACTTAAGGCGCCTCCATTACCCCTTGAAACAAGTTGCGAAGGAGAGTAGTCATACCGGCCAAAGACATTCAGCCCGCTCTTAGCTCTGTGGTCAAGGCGAAGGCTGTAAGCGTTGAGGGTACTGCTGTTAGAAAAACTAGCATTGAAAGCCGCCATTCCGCTGCTTACGTCAGGTCCGTTCGGCAGGGGAAAGGCATTGAGGAAGGGCTGCATCGCCGGAATTGCGTTCCGTCGCGCCTCGACATCAGGGACGGTGGTTTCTAGAGTTTGAGGAAGCCGGAGACGAAGTCCTTCGTAGGAAAAAAAGAAAAATGTTCGTGACTTGATGATCGGGCCACCAAGCGTACCCCCAAAATCGTTTTGCCGCTCCTTCGCCTTCGGGAGCGCTGGCGTGACATAGGTGTTGAACCAATCATTCGCATCGAAAAGGTCGTTTCTCAGATAGTCGAATGCCGTGCCATGGAACTGATTCGTGCCGGAGCGCGTAACGATGGATATCTGCGCACCGGGAGTTCGGCCAAACTCGGGGGCGTATGACGAGGTCTGGATTCGGAACTCTTGTAGAGCATCGACTGAGACCAAACTGTTCGTTCCCCCGAGGACGCTAAACGATCCGAGCGCACCTCCAAGTCCGTTGCCGGGGATCCCATTTGCACCAGTTCCGATATTCGCGCCGACACCATCCACCATCCAGTAGTTAGACGCCGTACGCTGTCCATTGACACTGAATTGCCCTGCTTCAACTGAGCTACTAGGAGTGACAACCACTCCCGGTGTCAGTTCAATCAGGGTTTGAAAACTCCTGCCATTCATGGGCAGGTTTTCGGCGAACTGGCGATCGACGACGGTGCTGACAGCTGCCGATTCAGTGTTGACTAGGGGCGCGCCGCCCGTGATGGTCACCGTTTCAATGACCGCGCCGATTGGCAAGGTGAAATTGATGGAGAGGGCATCCTGAACGTTTAGAACGATGTCAGGTTTGATGATCGTCTTGAATCCGACTTTAGAAACCTGGAGTCGGTACGGTCCTGGAGGCAAGTTAGGTAAGACGTAAACTCCTTCATCGTTGGTCTTACTAGTGAACTGGACGCCAGTGACGTCGTTCACTGCAATGATCTCGGCTGCAGCGATAACCCGACTGGTCGGGTCAAGAACTAGGCCGTTGATGTTTCCATTGGGCGACTGCCCCTCGGCGCGGAGAACCAACAGCAGCACGGACCAAAAGAGAACGGGGAAGGTAATCCGGGGGAAGCGCATGTCAGTTCTCCGCGAAAAATGAAATTCAGCCACTCTTCAGTTATTCGCAGGAAGTCCCGCCGTTTTTATCAGCTGGAATAGATTCTAGAACGAATCAACGGAGAAAGGCCTGAGACTTAGGGATGGTTGGGATTGACTCGGAGATAGGCGAAAAGTAGTGGTTTGCCACTCGGCTTATCACTTCCGCCGTGTGGTTCTAAGGTTACAAAGACAGCGTCGATCTGGGCGAGCGTCTTGGGGTCATCCGCCTTCAAAACCCAGCGTTTTTTGGAAGCATTATCTTCATAGAAAATGCCTAAATTTAACGCCTGCTTCCAATCCGGACCGCGTCTACCCCAGGCCTGAAATGCCTGGGCGCGCTTCGTACCCTGTTGGTCAAGATCGTAGGCATAGAAGACCAGCGACTTTCCCTTCGTGTAAAAGACACGACCGTAGGGCTTTCTGGTAGCCCCGTCATCGCCGACGTCATAGACCTCCGCGATATACAGGTCACGGGCTCCCATGACTTCCCGAATGTCGCGATCATGGGCGAGCAGTTCATCCTTTTGATTGAGGGATGCCTCACGATCCTGAAGCAGGCGGGTGAGATCGTCGACCTTGGCTCCGAGTGTCTTGGCCTGCGTCGTTTCGCTGGTCGACTGCTGTGAGAGTGCAGCCACCCGCTGCTGAAGGGCCTGAGATTCTGCCTGCGCCGATTCCAGCTTCTGTCCCAGCTCAGTTCGTTGTTGAACGAGATCCTGTTTGCCAACTTGGTCACTGCGCACGTCAGTCTCCAGGCGATCCTGGGCTTCCTTCATGCGAGCGATCTCGGCTGACTGTCGTTGCAGTTGTCGACGGAGGTCCGTAAGGGCCTTGTCGCGCACGGCGATTTGGGCGCGAGCAATTTCTCTCTCGTGGGCGGCATCGCTCAGTTGCTCTTCTAGAGAAGCCGGGTTCTCAGTTGCAACCTGAACCTGAGTCGCCTGCGGCGGTGTGGACTTGGCCACATCCGTGCCGTGCCGCACGCCGACCCAGTACGCGGAGAGACACAGAGTGATGAAAAGCAGGATCCCGGCGGCGTATAGCATCCAAACGTGGCGCCAAGTTGATTCGGGAGCGATGGGAAGAACTCGATGAAAAGCCGCGGGTACGCCGCTTTTCCTTTTGGCGCCGCTTGGTTGGTCTCCCTCTTCTTTTGCTAAACGCTCGAAGAAGGCCTTTTCCGCTTTCGACTGTGACCAAGAAGGACCAGGGTCTATCCGCGATGATTGCCCCGACAATTGGTCCGAGCCGACGGCTGGAATCGCGTCGTGGACAACGGATTCGTACTGGCGGAGGGCTTCACGGCACTCGGGGCAAACAGCAAGGTGTTCCTGAAGCCGGTTCTGTTCTTCCTCACTGAGTTGGCCGGAGGTCGAAACAGCACAGAGCTCCAAGAACTCGTCATGGGGTCCGCTTGGCAACAACGCACCCGCTCCTACGATGGCTAAGACCTTTTATCATACTGCTTCTTTACCCGGCAATTTGCCAGCAGAAATCTGCTTCCGCAACTTGTCCAGCCCACGATAATAGTGATTTCTGGCATTTCCCGCGGTTTGACCCTGTCTGGCAGCGATCTCGTCAAATGTGCATCCCTCGAAGAAAAAGAGGTGCAGAGTCTGCCGCTGACTCTCTGAGAGTTCGGCGAACCAGCTCTGCAGGGCTTCTTTTCGCTCAAGGACTCCGTCCATCGAATCCTCAAAGCGTCCAGATTTTGCTGGCGGGTTACCGAGTTGATTCGCAGCCTGATCCAGATCCAGGCGGGTGTAGAAGTGCCGGGAAGTCAGATAGCGCCGGCGGGAAATGGCTCGGCGGTAGGTCATTTGGAGAATCCAGAATCGAGCCGGGCCCTTGGAACTGTCGAAGGTTGCGCATAGGCGATGAATCAATAGAAAGATGTCCTGGAGGAGGTCGTCGGCCTCGGAAGGGTCTCGCAGGACTCGGTAGGCCACTCCGCGGACGATGCGTGCGTAGCGCCGAAAGAGAACTGCTAACGCTTCCCTGCTGCCCTCGCAGACCTGGGCTATCACGGCTTCGTCGGAGACCGCAGCTTCTACGACCGGATTCGCGGCTGCCGCCCCCGACGTTTTCTCGTTCTCGCCGGGCACCGCAAGCCCAGGCAGGCGAATTGTGAAGGTAGAATTCATGCGACCCCCCGGCTTGGATTTGTGGTCGAAAAGCCGTCGTCTGGCCCGAACACTTTCCTGCTGGTTGCCGACCTGCCCTCTGGCCCAAAATTTCCCTGTTGAGGACACAGCCCTGCCGTCGGCGGGCACACATCGCCACACACCTAACCGATTTAGTTTCACCTACTTACAAATACGCTCTCGGGGAGCGGACTCAGTCTTACCTTGCGTATGCGCCTCGACATCGCCCCAATCATGCGCACTGCGTTATATTGCTTAGTGGTAGCATAACGACGGTGGCCAAAAAGGATACCTACATTCCTTCTAGGCGCACCGGCAAAGGACCACTCGGAGCAAAGGTGTTCTCCTACTACACTCAGGATGAACGGCGACTTGTCGAAAAGGCTGCGAAGCTTGAACACCGGAGCCTCAGTAGTTTTGTCGCAATTGCAGCCGTTGAACGCGCACAACGAGTCCTCGGCCGGAACTAAGCGCCTTTGCACATAGCCACCGGCAACTCTCTCGAACTAATACTACTGTTATCTAGTGTTAGTCAAACAAAATCGCGTGTAGTTCTTTTCTCGATCCTCGCTAAAAGCTCCCAAGTAGTGCGGCTTCCACTTTCGCAGCCGCATCATCTTGCATGTGTGGCAAGACGTGTGAATAAACGTCCAGGGTAAAGGCCGCACTCGTGTGCCCGAGTTGCTCTGACACAACCTTCGGCGAAACACCGACCGTCAACGCCAACGTCGCCGCTCTGTGTCGCAGATCGTAGAGTCTGATGTTCGGCAATCCGGCCTTCTTCAAGATCGGCTTGAAGTGCTTGTAGACCAGGCTGTTCACATTCACCGGTCTTCCAAACTCCGTTACGAAGATCAGGTCGACGGCTTCCGGCCACTCTTCGGGATCGACCACCGGGTGAGTAGCCTGGAATTCCTCTAATTGTTTTAGCCTCGCAATGACCCAATTCTGCAGTCTGATACTTCGACGACTTCCTGCGCGCTTCGTCTCACCATACTCCACTGACCCGTAGGCCCTTTCCGTAAGGTTCTCTTCACGCTGACCGTTCTGCGCTCCCAGTCAACATCCTGCCACTTGAGCCCGATGTACTCGCTGGGACGCATTCCAGTGGTAACGGCCAGGGCGAACAAAGTCCCGTACATCGTGGGCAGCGCAAATTTCAGGAAAGTTTTTGCCTCCTCCACGCTGAAGACTCGCATCTCACGCCTCCGAATCCGTGGCAGCTTCACGCCTTTGGTCGGAACCTCCAAGATCATCTCCCACTGCAAAGCCTGTCTGAACGCCGCATTGAGCACCCAATGAGCCCCTTGGACCGTTCTTGGCGAAAGACCGCGATCTGACATGTTCTGGTAAACCGCTTGGACGTCCAACGGCCTAATTGCCACCAGAAGCCTCTTACCTAGTGATGGGCGGATGTATTTTGCGAGCAAGCTCTCGTAGCTTTCAAACGTCTTGCTACAGATCCGCGATTTGATGGTCTTGAGCCACTGATCGAGGTATTGGTCCAATCGAATCTTCGAGCCATCTCTCTCGATGTTGGCTCCAAGTTCATTGATCTTCTTTCCGAGGAACTTCTGCGCCTGTCGCAGAGAGCCATGAACAGTACGGTTGTAATAATTCCGTTGGTTGGTTTGTGGATCGCAACCCATCGGGATGCGAATCATCCAGGTGTTCTCCCGAACGGCGATGATCTGACCTAATTTGCGCGACATGGCCATACCTCCTTTCTCTGCTCGCAGAACGGAGCAGCCGGGGCTGTTGATGTTTTGGGGTTTGGCGGGGAAATGGGTTACAACGACAGGCCGTTCAGCAGGGCTGCTTCCATCTTCGAAGCAGCTTCGTCCTGCATATGCGGAAGCACGTGCGAGTAGGTGTCCAGGGTGAACGCGGCGCTCGCATGTCCAAGTTGCTCGGAGACTACTTTCGGCGCGACTCCAACCGTCAGGGCAAGAGTTGCAGATGTGTGGCGGAGATCGTAGAGCCGGATGTTCGGCAAACCAGCTTCTCGCAGGAGTGGTTTGAAATGCTTCTTGACCAAGTATTCCTCGTTGATCGGTTCGCCACGCGTGGTGGTAAAAATCAGTTCAGCGAATACTGAGTCGCACGCCGCCCCAGCCTCATCCGCCCCGCCTTTCAACTTCCGGAGTAGATCAAGCACCCACATTTGCAGTTTGACGACTCGACGACCGCGGACCCGCTTCGTGTCCGCAAAGGTCCATTGCCCTTCTTTCTTGTGAAGAGTTCGAACGACACTGACGGTTCCACGATCCCAGTTGATGTCCCGCCAGCAGAGGGCGAGGTATTCGCTGGGGCGCATTCCGGTAGTGAGGGCCACAACAAAAAGGCACGCTTGTCGGGAATGCGATGCAGTCCTGAGAAACGATCGAGCCTGCTCTGTCGTCAGCACAGACATTTCTCTGCACTGCTCACGAGGAAGTTCAACTCCCTGCGTTGGATCGTTGAGGAGCAACTGCCAACGTATAGCCTGCTTAATTGCAGCCCGCAAAACGGCATGCGTGTATCGAACTGTCCGTGCCGAGAGTTTCCGGTCGATCATGACCTGATATGCGGCCTGGACTTCAAGAGGCGAGAGCGAGGCCAACATTCTTGCGCCGATTGCTGGACGGATGTATCGTCATCGACGTGCTTTAGAACTACACGCAAACGAAACTCGGACAACCTCGTTTGCAAGCTCTTTCATGCAGTGCGATCAAGGAATGCGAGACCGAGAAGCCGAGAAAACCCTACAAGGCAACCTGTGTGGTGTACTGAGGCCAAATCCACTATTGTCACTGGCGGTTTAAAAAGCTGATTCCAGACCTCCGAATTTTGGCGGTGTTTTCTCCCTCTTTCTTCCCGGTATCTTCGCCTCGCCGAAACTGGTCATTCAGTAAAGGTTCTGAGCCAATGACCGTATCGCATCGGAGGTCGCCTTCGCCGATGTCGCGGGCGAAAAAAGAGAGGCTAGGCGCTGCAACCTCAGGTCGCAAACCGCCGAACGTCGCACATTGAAAAAGGTTTTCGCCGCCTCATGAAAAGGGCGTACTGCTTTATCCTTTCGGTGCAAACAGCCTTGCCGCTTCGGTGGTAGGCATATCTTGGTACAGAGCGTAGGGCGAAGGGAACGCGAGGGGCCGATGAAAGTTCGATTTCTGGGTACGGGAGATGCGTTTGGCAGCGGGGGTCGCTTCAACACTTGCTTCTATGTCGAGCATCGTCACGGAGCGTTCCTCATTGATTGTGGCGCTTCCTCCATGATCCCCATGCGAAAATTCGGAATCGATCCCAACGGCATTCAGGTTATCTTCATCACCCATCTGCATGGCGACCACTTCGGCGGGCTTCCATTCCTAATTCTTGATGCTCAACTTGTAAGTCGTCGCAACACATCCCTTACCGTCGCCGGGCCACCGGGTTTAGGCGACCGCCTGTTTGCAGCTATGGAAGTTCTTTTCCCCGGCTCCAGCCACATCGAGCGTCAGTTCGTCATCGACATTCTTGAACTCGAACCGGAAAAGGCGCAGGACGTGCTGGGGATCACGGTCACGCCATATATTGTCAAGCACCCGTCTGGCGCACCTTCTTTTGCCCTTCGGTTCGAAGCCGACAACAAGGTTCTTTGCTATTCAGGTGATACGGAATGGGTAGATGACCTGCTTCTTGCCGCTCACAACTCGGACCTGCTGCTGGTAGAGGCATACTTCTTCGACAAGCCGGTCAAGTTCCACCTTGACTTTGCGACATTAGCCACGAAACTCCCGCAGATTGGTGCTAGGCGCGTAATCCTCACGCATATGAGTACGGAAATGCTCCGCAGGGCACGTGAGACCGGCTATGAGATCGCGGAAGACGGGGAGACGGTTATCGTGTAAGCCCTCGACTGTCGGGGTGCCTCTATCCAGTCGAGCCCCGGTTGTGAAGCAGAATATAATCCCGTGCGATGACCAAGAAGACTCTCGCATCCATGATGGTCTTTCTAATGACCTCCGCAGTCTCTCAAAACGCGGCTCCCAACGCTCGACCTCGTGCGTCGGATTTGGGGCTGAAGGTCGGCATCCTCCCTGCCGGACCGCTCGATGCGATCACTGATGTTGTCGGCGTCGAGGTCGGGCAGACGACCATCATCCGTGGCAACGACATCCGCACTGGCGTGACCGCCATCCTGCCGCATCCCGGCAATCTGTATCGCGAAAAAGTGCCGGGCGCAGCCACCCTCGATTTTTCGTCATTAGATGTGAGCCCGAACGAGCATTCCATCTAGTGGGGCTGCGGGAATTCAGGGTACGCACTTTCGACTGCCACCAAAATTTTGCCCTCTCACTCACTACTCATGTCGCTCCCGAGTACACTGGGCTTGTAAGGGAGAGACCTTGGCATACGTCCCGACAGATTTCCGTAAGACAGTTGTGTTTCTTGGGCAAGACGGCATCGGAGCGCCATCCGTCTGCGGGTCTGCATTCTGGATCATCAATGTTCAGTCATCGGAGGAACTCCTGCCGATTGAGGAAACCACTGAGATACTGAAGAAGTACGGAGCCATCAAGTGGAGAAAAGCGACCTAAAATCTCGTCTCGCCCGCTACCGCCAGATAAAGATCAGCGTGATTGGCAGAAGCTCCGGGCGCACAATCTCTATCCCGGTCTGGTTCGTGTTTGAAGGAAACGAACTCTACCTGCTGCCAGTACAGGGTTCGGATACGCAGTGGTACAAGAACTTGCTGCGCCATCGGGAGATCGGGATTTCGGCCCGAGGCGTGGAAGCAGAGTTCCACACCGCTCCCGTGACTGATCCCAAAGCGGTCGCATCGATTGTCGAGAAGTTCCGCAAGAAATACGGGGCAGGAGACGTGAAGAAGTATTACTCCAAATTCGATGTGGCAGTCGTGGCAGAACTAGGTTAGCCACGGGAGTAATCCATTGGTGGATATCGCGGTGGATATCTATTGGTAGCTCTAGGCAAACTGACGTTGCACGTCCGAGGCGCTGACAGGCTTTGGGCTTTCAAGAGCAGCCTCGAAATACATCGTGGGCAGCGCAACTTTCAGAAAGGTTTTTGCCTCCTCTACACTGAAGACTCGCATCTCGCGCCTTCGAATCCGTGGCAGCTTCACGCCTTTGGTCGGAACCTCCAAGATCATTTCCCACTGCAATGCCTGTCTGAACGCCGCATTGAGCACCCAATGAGCCCCTTGGACCGTTCTTGGCGAAAGACCGCGAGCTGACATCTGCTGGTAAACCGCTTGGACATCCAACGGCCTAATTGCTACCAAAAGTTTCTTACCCAATGATGGGCGGATGTATTTTGCGAGCAGGCTCTCGTAGCTTTCATACGTCTTGCTGCAGATCCGCGATTTGATGGTCTTGAGCCACTGATCGAGGTACTGGTCCAATCGAATCTTCGCACCATCTCTCTCAATATGTGCGCCGAGTTCATTGATCTTCTTTCCGAGGAACTTCTGCGCTTGTCGCAGAGAGCCATGAACAGTACGGTTGTAATAATTCCGTTGGTTGGTTTGTGGATCGCAACCCATCGGGATGCGAATCATCCAGGTGTTCTCCCGAACGGCGATGATCTGACCTAGTTTGCGCGACATGGCCATACCTCCTTTCTCTGCTCACTGAACGGAGCAGCCGGCGGCTGTTGATGATTGATGTTTTGGGGTTTGGCGGGGAAATGGGTTACAACGACAGGCCGTTCAGCAGGGCTGCTTCCATCTTGGAAGCAGCTTCGTCCTGCATATGCGGAAGGACGTGCGAGTAGGTGTCCAGGGTGAACGCGGCACTCGCATGTCCGAGTTGCTCGGATACCACTTTCGGCGCGACTCCAACCGTCAGCGCATGGGTGGCAGATGTGTGGCGGAGATCGTAGAGCCGGATGTTGGGCAACCCAGCTTCTCGCAGGAGTGTTTTGAAATGCTTCTTGACCAAGTAGTCCTCGTTGATCGGTTCGCCACGCGCGGTGGTAAAGATCAGATCAGCGAACACGGAGTCGCACGCCGCCCCAACCACATCTGCCCGGCCTTTCAACTTCCGGAGCAGATCGAGCACCCACGTTTGCAGTTTAACGACTCGACGACTGCGGGCCCGCTTCGTGTCCGCAAAGGTCCATTGCCCTTCATTCTTGTGAAGAGTTCGAACGACGCGGATGGTTCCACGATCCCAGTCGATGTCCCGCCAGCAGAGGGCGAGGTATTCGCTGGGGCGCATTCCGGTAGTGAGGGCCACAGCAAAAAGGCATGCTTGCGGGGAATGCGCTGCAGTCCTGAGAAATGATCGAGCTTGCTCTGTGGTCAGAACTGACATTTCTCTATGCTGCTGACTAGGGAGCTGAACTCCCTGCGTCGGATCTGCGAGGAGCAACTGCCAACGTATAGCCTGCTTGATTGCAGCACGCAAAACGGCATGCGCGTATCGAACCGTCCGCGCCGAGAGTTTCCGGTCGATCATGCCCTGATATGCGGCCTGGATTTCAAGAGGCGAGACCGAGGCCAACATTCTTGCGCCAATCGCGGGACGGATGTATCTCCGCAGCATGGCCGCGTAGTCGCCGTACGTTTTCCCTCGGACTTTTGGTTTGACAGCCGTTTTCAGCCAGTGATCCAAGAATTCGTCTACGGTGACTTGAAGCCCTTCGACGCCGCGGGACAGGTCGCGTTCATGCAACCTTCTTGTCAGGTGCGCCTGTGCATGCCGTAGCGAGGCGTAGATTGTTCGATTGTGGTAGGTGCGCTTGCGCGTTTCGCGATCGCGCCCGAGATAAACGCGGACGAGCCACCTTCGCTCGCCTCGCGCGATGATCTGACCAACCTTGCGGGACATAGATGTTCCTCCTTTCTCACGAATAAGGCACCCTTCCGGCGCATTGCGAATTCTCCTGCCGGAGGGGTGAGTTGTCAGGTATTCGGGGAGGCTGCCCGACCTTGTGTTTTCAATTACTTAGAGGGACTATGGCGGGAGAGGAGTCAAAGCTTGTATACATCCATATATGGATGTATAATACTCCGTAAATGGAGGACTAAAATATGCCCACAGGAGCAGTAGCTACTCTGCAAGGGCCGATCGCGGGATTCTCTTGGGACGTTCCAGTCGATCTCTCAAAGAAAGAGGTTCAAGCTCGTCTGAGTCCGTCGGCCATCAAGGGATTCTTCAATCTCACACGCTCCTGGAAACTGCGGGACGAGCATGCCCGGCAGCTCTTGGGGGGAATTTCAAATGGAGCCTTCTATCATCTCAAGGGGGGCAAAACAAAGAAGCTCGACCAGGACCAGCTCACGCGAGTTTCTCTAGCCCTGGGGATATTCAAAGCCTTGAATATCCTGTACAGCGAACGGTTAGCCGACGCGTGGATCTCCTTGCCGAACACCAATCCGGTATTCGGAGGAGAAACGCCGCTGACGTATATGACGAAGGGTGGCGTTCCCGCGATGCTGCGGGTACGTCAGCTAGTCGACGCACGCAGAGGCGGTCGTTGAAGCTGCCCGGCACGACGGCTCTGCGACGGGACGATACACATCGCCTCATTCCAACCAAATACATTGGCGAGGGCGAGAGCGTCTTGGCCCGCCTAACCGTAGACGACGAAGATCTGGATCGCCTACTCGAGCTTGAGGGTGCAACCAACGATCGATTGCTCGGTGAAGCGGGTCTCCTGCCCGGCATCAGTGTTCATGAACTTGTATTTGGCATATCCTACGCGCACATCGTTAACGCTGCCTTCACTCACACACACCCTATGGGCAGCCGATTCAATCTGGCAGATCGCGGTGCGTGGTACGCAGCCTTCGCTCTGGAAGCTTCTCAGGCTGAAGTGGCTTTTCACAAGGCCCAAGAATTGCAGGAAATCAATTGGCAGGACGAGGAAGTGGTGACCTATGCTGATTATCTTGCTGACTTCCGAGCTGATTTCCATGACATTCGAGGTGAGAGCGAATTTGCGAAGTGCCTCGATCCGGACAGCTATCAGAATTCGCAACGTCTGGCGCGAGAACTGCTAAAAGAGGGTTCTCCCGGTATTGTCTATCCGAGCGTTCGGCACAAGGGTGGCTCCTGCTTGGCGTGTTTCCGACCCGCACTGGTGGTTAATGTCCGGAGGGGACCAACCGTTGCCCTCACGTTCAAGGACGCCATCCTGGCTCGCACAACGGTAGAGAAAAGCTGAAATACAAGAAAAGCTGAAATACAACTCAGCGGCCGGGCCGACGCGCGGCTTAAGCACACCTCTGACACACAAAGGAAAATTGAAGCTCGAAAAAGGGCATGCGGTTGGGCTGTCCGACAGTCAGTCCGGCCGGTCCAGTCGGCTAAGGACGGTTGAGTACTCAGGCATTGGGAGAGCGCTGCCTTTTCAGAGTGTGGCTACCTTATACATTCAACCACTTGCAGGTCACGGACGGCTGCGTAAGTCCTTCTTAAGTACGTGCAGGTGATCCTTATTATGGGTTGCATTGTGGGTTGCGGCGATTTTTATCCTTGCAGCGATGCACTCCGAGTGAATCCGAGAATTGATCTCACTGACTTTCATGATCTGTCGTGCTGATGATCGAGAATTGGCCAATGCAAGTCAATGCATTATGAAAGCGCGCCCCGATTGAGGGGGTTGGATATGATGGCGCCGCCTTCGCTCCGCTACGCTGTGCAGGGCTTCGCTCCGCTACGGCGGCGAGAGAGATTTGTGCGTGGTGGGAAAGAAGTGCATGCGGGTATAGGCAAATCGGCGGGAGAATGGCACTTTACCTTTAGGGGAAAGATAAGCGTTGGCACGAATGACCTTTCCCCCAAGGAGGCAACTGCAATGAGTCGCGACATCAAGTATATCGGCATGGACGTGCACCAGGAAGCGATTGTGATCGCGGTCCTGAATGGCAGTGGGAAGCTGGTCATGGAAACCATCCTCGAAACCAAAGCCAGCAGCATTCTGCAGTTCGTCGGCGGTCTACGGGGCGAACTCCATGTGACCTGGGAAGAAGGGACCTGGGGCGGCCTGGCTATACGATCTGCTGCAGCCGCAGGTGCCAGCGAGTTCTGGTCTGCGATCCGCGCCGCAATGCCTTATTAAAGGAGGTGAACAAGAGCGACAAGGTAGATGCGCGCAAGCTGGCCGAGTTGCTGCGCACGGGAATGCTGCGACCGGTCTACCACGGAGAAAACGGACTGCGGACGCTGCGCGAGTTGGGGCGCAGCTATCAGACCATCAGCAAAGATTTGACCCGAGTGATGAACCGGCTGAAGGCACTGTATCGAGGGTGGGGCATCCCCTGTGCCGGCTCCCATTCGCAGCGCCGCGCCACTTCTCGCGCGGACCCGATCCCCTGACTGTAGGCGTAAATCCACAAGCTGATCAGCAGCCGCGGATCAAACGTTGGTCGCCCGCCTTCCTCTGCGCTACACTCGATGCCTTCATAGAAGCCGGTCAAATCCAAGCGTCCCACCAGTTCCCAGATCGCCCGCGCCGGATGATCTTCCTCGATCAGTCGTTCCACGTTCACTGCCCGCCACAACATCTGTTCGCGATTGATCCTGCGAATTAAAGGCTCGCTCATGCCCCACAGCTTATCCCGCTTGGTTTTTCTGTCAATTAACTTCCTGGGTGGTTTTTTCACAGCTTCGAGTTTTCAAGGGTGGGGAATTTCAGCCCAGTGCAGTTTGCTGCGCAGCCTTTCACTCAAGGCAGAGACGTCCGACCCGCTCCGTTCCAGACCTCGTTTCCGTAGTCAATATCCGCTCCCGTAGCACTTACCAGCTCCCTAAATGCCAAGGGCTAAGTGCTAAATGCTCAGAATGTTGATCTTACACTCAGGCAAGAAAACCGGTCAAACCGCAAGAGGGTAACGTGGATTGAACGATTCGAGCAGTCATCTCAGCGTAGCGTTCTGCTCAGGGAAGCAGGCCATACACATCGAGTTCAGTGCTCG
>Ga0116223_10000936_pt1 | contig 32398 bp, 27 predicted proteins | sample Sb_taG_3_FD_90092 | JGI IMG/M metagenome (GOLD analysis project Ga0116223, IMG submission 90092) | Peat soil microbial communities from Weissenstadt, Germany - Sb_50d_a_PC metaG | ecosystem: Environmental > Terrestrial > Soil > Wetlands > Peat | place: Germany: Weissenstadt | collected 2010-09-21 | reverse complement strand
CCTCTACCGAATTCCGTTCCGCCACGGCGAGGGAGGCGCGCCAGAGCCGATCGCCGGCGCGTCGGGGAACGGCATGAGCAATACGTTTCCGAAGGTGTCGCCGGATGGGAGATGGATGGTGTTGGTCGAATGCCGCAACGGGGAGCTGATGCGTCCCGACAGCCAGTTGTACATCGTGCCCGCGGCGGGCGGGCAGGCGCGGCGCATGCGGTGCAACACGCCGCGGATGAATTCGTGGCACAGCTTTTCGCCCAACGGCCGCTGGCTGGTGTTTTCGTCAAAGGCCAGGTCGCCCTACACGCAACTGTATCTCACGCACATCGACCGGGACGGCAACGACAGCCCGCCCATTCTGATCGAGAACGCCACCGCGGCCAACCGCGCGGCGAACATTCCGGAGTTTGTGAACATCCCGCCGGATGGCTTGCGGCAAATCGGCGGGCCGGGCATCGACTATTACCGGCTGGTCAACAGCGCGCTGTACCTCGAGAGGACCAGATCGTACGAGGCGTCCGCTGCGAAGTGGAGGCAAGTCCTGGAACTGAGCCCGGATGACGAAATCGCGCACCGCAACCTGGGGACCGTGCTGCTCATGACGGGCCAGCGGGAGGAATCGGCGACTCATTTCCAAAAGGCGTCCGAGATCAAGCTCCGCGCGGCGCTGGAGGCCGATCCCGCGTCCGCGCGGGGATTCAACGACCTCGGCGTGCTGCTGCTCCAGACGGGGCGCGTGGAGGAAGCGGTGGCGCAATTCGAGAAAGCGGTCGGGCTGAAGCCGGATTTCGCCGCGGCGCGAACGAACCTGGGCGGCGCCCTGGCAAAGGCGGGGAGGCCGGATGAAGCCCTCGTTCAACTGCGCAAAGCGCTGGAGTTGGACGAAGGGTATGCGCCCGCGCACTACAATCTGGGGCTGGTATTGAGCCAGCGGGGGGATGCCGAGGGAGCGATCCGGGAATGGCAGCACGCTCTGGATCTCGACCCGAAATACGCGGAGGCCCACGACCGCCTGGGCGACGCGCTTTATGCGCAGGGGCGGCCGGCGGAGGCCCTGGCGCACTGGCGCGACAGTATCGAACTGCAACCGAACAACGCACCGACGCTGCGGCGGGCGGCCTGGTTAATGGCGACCTCGCCCGATGCGACCATCCGGAACGGGGTCGAGGCGCTGGCGTTCGTGGTACGGGCGATCGAGCTCTCCGGCGGAAAGGACGCGCGGATGCTGGACACGCTCGCGGCCGCGTACGCCGAGAAGAGGCAGTTCGCCAACGCGGTGCTGACGGCGCGCAGGGCCCAGGCACGGGCGGCGCAAGAGAACCAGCCCGCGCTGGCGGACGAGATTGCGGCCAGGATCGCGTTGTACGAAGCGGAACAGCCGTTTCGCGACCGGGAAGGCGCGCCGTGAGCGTTCTATTCTTCGTCGAGACGTGCCAGGAGCTCGCGACTATCGAAAAGTAGGGAACCGCGGTCAGGCACTTCGAAGCTGGACAGGTCGCGTCGAACCAGGTCGCCGTTGACAAACACAAACGTGCTCCGGTCCTCCGGATCCATCTGCACGATGTGGGGGATACCGAACCTTTCGTACTCGCGGAAACGCTGCATGGTCTCTCGCATTCGGTCGTCGGGCGACAGGATCTCGACGATCAGCAGCGGGGGATCCAAGACCACGCGGTCGTTTTGACGGAATGGCCGCCGCATGACGAGAACGTCCGGCACGCGGTAGCGCGTCTCCTCGATGCGGGTGCGGCACTCCGGACGGACTGCAATCCGGAGCGGTTTCTCGAACGCAGCCAGGCGGACGATCAAAATCATCTGCAACGCGCTATGGCTGGGCGTTCCCACGTTACGCTCCACGACCAGGCCGTCGAGATACTCCCGATCGCCATCCGGATAACTGGTATTCAGGTATTCCTCGACCGAAACCAGGGGTGGGGTTGGCGCGGTTGCCATGTAACAAGTCTACCCTTTTCCTACAGCCGACTCCTGCCCGGTCCGAGCGCGACGGCGGACCCGGCGCAAAGCCAGCCGAGCCGCACCCAAATTCTTACTCAGACTTCACGCCTTCAACAATGTCCAAATCCAGCCGGCGAACGTAAGGACGAGGACGGGATATGCGTAGAAGGGCAGGGGAGCGGAGGTTGGCAATACCTGTTCCCCCCAGAATATTCTTGCCGCCGTAATCGCGAACAGAATCGAGCCCACAATGCCTGCCAGACGAACCCAACCGGCGAATCCTTTGGGAACACTCGTGAGCAGGAGCGCGGCGGACCATAAGGCCGTGCCCGCGGCAAACGCAGGAACGCTTCCTGCAAGGGTCGCGGCCGTCCCGGAAAGCATTACTCCCTCTCCAATCGCGAATACCAGAAATCCGGCGGCAAGAAAATCATTCCCCTCCCGGAAGAATCTCAAGGCGAGCAAGGCGGTAGCCACCACCAGGCCAACAGCGTCGATCCCCCAAGAAGCGGCACGGAGATTGGGCTCGGTGACTACCGTCCCCACCATGCCGAACACTCCGCCAAGAGCGAGGCCAATGACAGCCACGACGTTCACCGGATTTTTCATAACGGTGGCCTATCGTACAACATGTCGAAGGCGGTGGGAAGCCCGGCGGGCACCAGGACGCCAAGGTGGCCCAAGGTCCAGGCTGACCTTGCCCCATCCCAATCGTACGTATCCCCAGGGTCAAAGATCACCCCCTCCGGAGTGTGGTGGTGGATTTCGGCTTCCATTCTCCGGCACTGATAGTGCTATAATCGCGACTTATGCCGGTACCGTAAAGCCGCCCAACCACACAGGCCCCGATGCCTGTGCCACGCACGCGCGCCCGAAACCTGGGCCGCCCGGCTGCGAGTCACCGGAGATTGAAATCCAGCGCAGCTCAAATTCAAAGAATAAGGAGTTTGCCAGGATGCGTAAACTGTTTTCCCATGGTTTGGTCGTGTTCGCTGGAATGGTGTCCCTTCCCACCGGCGTCACGCCGGGTGCGGGGGACGCCCAGACACAGAGAATTCCCGCCCCAGACTACCGGCAGGATCCACGGCTCCATTCGCTGCGCAGTTTCTTCGAGAAGTTCGGATGCCCCGCGTGGGAATACGCGCACGTATTCCTGGAAGCCGCTGACGACTACAACCTGGACTGGCGGCTTTTGCCCAGCCTTTCCTGGGTTGAATCCACAGGGGGCAAGGCCGCCCACAACAACAACCTGTTCGGCTGGAACTCCGGCCGGGCAAACTTTCCCACCCCGGCAGCCAGTATTCACACGGTCGGCTATCGCCTGGCCTATTCCAGCCAGTACAAGGACAAGGGTCTGGATGAACTCCTCAAAACGTACAACCCAAATGCGGAGTACGCGGCAAAGGTAAAATCCGTCATGCGGCGGATTGCGCCTACAGAATGACCCAGCGCCCGAGGAGCGCTGCGGCCGGGTCTAACCCAACATTCGAACGCCGTAATACAGGCCGCCGAACAACAAAACCGAGATCACCGCAATCGCTACCCAGCGGATGGCCCGCTCGGTAGAATTCACCTCATTGTGCTCGTCTTCCCTGATCCGATCTGCGAGGCTGTCGAACATGGAAACCTCCTAAAAGGCCCGTATAAACCACGGATCCAAGTTCCGGCGAGCACCCTAGCAGCCTGATTGTAGCCCCGATCGAGGAAAGTTCCAAGCAGAATTTTGAAGGGTCCGGTGCGGATCCGTCCGTGTTACGAAGGGATCAAAACCAGCGTTCTTAGGGTAAGGGCCGTTGACAACATTTGATCAACCGGCGTATATTTGCTAACATACTGATCTCTCAGTGGTTGTTGGTAATTGGAGCATGGTCTCGACCAGCGTGCGAATTAGCGATGACGCAAGGGCGCATGCTCCCTCTTGCTGGCAGCCCGCCGCAGAATACCCTGCACACCGCAACACGGTGCGACGACCATCGGTGAATCAGTGACGGGCGGAGGCTTAATGGCCGTAGATCAAGACAACGGGCAAGTGGACCAGACGGTCCCTGAAAACTACGAGAACCTTCTCGACGATTACAGCCACTTCGCCCCGCCCGCCGCCGACGAAGTTTTGCAGGGTACCGTTCTGAGCATCACCGGAAAAGACGTTATTATCGATTTCGGGTACAAATCGGAAGGCATCGTCCCCATCGAGCAATTTCAGACCCGGAACGGTGAAATCACCGTGCAGAAGGGCGACGTGATCGATGTGATGATCGAACACGGGGAGCAGCCCGAGGGATACGTGCTGCTCTCGCACACGAGGGCGGCACGGCTGCGCATCTGGGACAACCTGGACAAGGCGTACCAGGAACAACTGGTGATCTCGGGCCGGGTGCTGGGGCGGGTCAAAGGCGGGCTGGCGGTGGACGTGGGCATCAAGGCCTTCATGCCGGGATCGCAGGCCGATCCGCGGCCGGTGCACAATCTCGATTCGCTGGTCGGGCAGGACATCCCGGTCAAGATCATCAAGCTGAACCGGCGCCGCGGCAACGTGGTGGTCTCGCGGAAAATGGCGGTGGAGGAGGAGATCAACGTCCGCAAGCATGCCACGCTCGATCATCTTTCGGAGGGCGCGGTGGTCACCGGGGTGGTGAAGAACCTCACGGATTACGGCGCCTTTGTCGATCTTGGCGGGATCGATGGCCTGCTGCATGTAACCGACATGTCGTACGGGCGGGTGACCCATCCTTCGGAAATCCTGCACGTGGGCCACGAGATCACGGTCAAGGTTCTCAAGTTCGACCGCGGCAAGGAGCGCGTCTCGCTAGGCATCAAGCAACTTGAGCCGGACCCCTGGGAGACGGTGGCGGAGCGCTATCCGCTGAACGCCAAGGTCATCGGCCGGGTGGTCAATGTGACCGACTACGGGGCCTTCGTAGAGCTGGAGGCGGGAGTGGAGGGGCTGATCCACATCAGCGAAATGACGTGGTCGCGCCGCATGAAACACCCTTCGAAAGTAGTGAAGCCGGGCGACCAGGTGGAAGCGGTGATCCTCGAAGTGCATCCCCGGGAGCGGCGTATTTCGCTCGGTCTGAAGCAGCTCGAACCAAACCCCTGGACGACCATCGACAGCCGCTACAGCGTCGGCTCGGTGGTGGAGGGGCGGGTCCGCAACATGACGGATTTCGGCGCCTTCATCGAGATCGAGGAAGGCATCGACGGCCTGGTTCACGTTTCCGACCTCTCTTGGACAAAGCGCGTGAAGCACCCTTCGGAGATCCTGAAAAAGGGGCAAATCGTACAGGCGGTGATTTTGAACATCGATTCCAGCTCGCACCGGCTTTCCCTGGGGATCAAGCAGCTCCAGCCGGACGCCTGGGAAAGCTATTTCCAGAATCACCAGGTGGGCGATACGGTGCACGGGCGGGTCTGCCGGCTGGCCAGTTTTGGGGCGTTCGTGGAATTGGCGGAAGGCGTGGAAGGATTGTGCCATTTCTCCGAAGTGCCCGGCTATTCGGGCCGGCGCGGGTCGGAGGAGCCGCCCCTGATGGTGGGGCAGGAGTTCGATTTCAAGATCATCAAGATGAGCGAAGCGGAGAAAAAGATCGGGCTCAGTCTGCGCGCAGTGGCGGACGACGAGGAGAAGACGCGCCTGGAAGACTACCAGCGCCAGGCGGCCGCGGCCACCACCACCATCGAAGAGGTCATGAGCCTCAAAGATCGTAATCTCGAATAGCTTGCAAATCTTGCGTATTCAGGCGATACTGCGGTTTCACAACCCATTGACGACTAGGAGAATGCCATGACGAAGGCCGATCTGATTGAAGAAGTCTCCCGCGTGGTGGAGATGACCCGGAAGGAATCCGAAGTCATCGTGGAGGCCATTTTCGACAGTATCGTGCGCTCCCTACGGACCGGCGACAAGATCGAAATCCGCGGATTCGGCAGTTTCCGCACGCGCCAACGCCAACCCCGCATCGGACGTAACCCGAAGACGGGCGCGCGGGTCGAAGTTCCCGCGAAGAAAATCCCCTATTTCAAGCCGAGCAAGGAGCTCAAGGACGTGGTGAACAATTCCACCGCGCGCATGGTGTCCGCACCCCCCGGCCCGCCCGAGCCCGCACCGAGCTCCCAGTAGCCCGGCATGGACTACCTCTGGACGCCTTGGCGCTATCGGTACATCACCAAGACCGGGGAGGCTGGCGAATGTGTCTTTTGCGCGGCCGCCGGCGCCACCGACGACAAGGCGTGGCTGGTGGTGCACCGGGGCGCGCGCAATTTCGTCATCCTCAACCGGTATCCGTATACCAGCGGGCACATCATGGTGGTGCCGTACGAGCACGTGGCGACCTTGGAAGAGGCGGCCGACGAAACCCTGGTGGAGCTGATCCGGCTGGGGCGCGAATGCGAGCGTCACCTGCGGGCGGTTTACCGGCCGGAAGGGCTGAACCTGGGCATGAACATCGGCCGCAGCGCCGGCGCGGGCATCGCGGGCCACGTGCATCTGCACGTGCTGCCGCGGTGGAATGGCGACACCAACTTCATGACCGTGGTGGCCGAGACGCGCGTGGTGCCGGAAGAACTGGACGTTACCTGGCAGAAGCTGCGGGCGGCGTTTGGGGGGTGACTGTGAAGACCGCTCCCTAACGGTCGCGGCTCCCTTTCAGAGTTGCGCGGCGTTGCTTCAGAGCCGCGACCGTCAGGGAGCGGTCTTCACAGCAGAAACGCGCCCGCCTGCATAATCTTCCTTCCGTCGATCCAGATGTCGAACTTGCGGCCGACTACGTCGATGTGGGTGGAAGAATACCACTCCGCCCCCGTGTGCGCGCCATAGGGATTGCCGAATGCAATGTGGATGCCGGGAATCTTCTCGTCCTGGAGGATGTTGCCGATGACGTCGCGCACCGCGATGTTGGTGCCGATGGCGAATTCGCCCACCCGGTCGCTGTTCTCGTCGGTGTGGCAGTAGCGCCAGAATTCCTCCTCCAGTTCCTTGTTCGCCGAGTGCGCGTCGCGCAGGCGGCTGCCTTCGATCGCGATGGTCAACGGCGTTTCGCGCAGGTCTCCGTATTTCTCGCACAGGTAATCGCCCACTACGCCATCGATCACGAAGGTGCCCTCCACGCCTTCGGGAGTGGTGAAGGTCTCGCCTCCGGGCAGGTTCCCCCATTTGTGCGGGCTGATGATGCCGCTGGTCTTCAGCCATTTCAACCGCGGCGAGAAGCGGCCCACGATGGCCGTGCCCGCGGGATTGGCGGCGCGAATCTCCCTCGCCGCGCTGGCCATTTGCCAGACCTGCGTCGAGATGCGATCCACTTCCTCGAAATCCGCGCGCATGCCTTCCAGCATGATGCGGCGATCGATGTTCACCATGTGGGCGTGCCGCATCTTGCGCCGGTTCACCACGTCGGTCATCTGCATGCGCGTGCGCAGCTCGTTGGCCTGAGCCTTCACCGCGAAGAGGCTGACATCGCTGGTTTCCATGTCGTCCAGGATCGCGCCGGGCATGTCCTGGAGCGGGCGCGGCGCCAGGTCCTCCAGAATCCATGCTTCGTAGCGCAGGTTCAGGCAATCCAGCTCGCTCGCCAGCGATGCCGCGATTTCGGAACAGGCGCGATCCGTAATCAGCGTGATCTTCTCGTCCTGCTGAATGCGCAGGCAGCTTCGGATCGCGTTCTGCGCTCCCGGGGAAAACGCGGGATCGAACCGCAATGCGCGCAGAAACGCTTTGGCATGGTTCATGACTCCTGTCCTCCGGCGGTCTGCGCCGGCTCGAAGAGGCCGCGTTCGGTTTCCTCAATCATATAGTCCACTACTTTTTGCAGATCGCGGGTCTCGCGGAACACACGCAACTGCCGATCAGCGCCGTTTCCCTCGTCGAGTATGCGCCGGATGTAGGCAATTTCCTTTTGGCTGCCCAGTTCCTCCACGACATCGGCCACGAAGTCCAGGATCTCGCCGATCAAGTGCCGCGCGGGGACCTCGGTCTGTTTCCCGAAATCGATCATATTGCCATCCAGACCGTAGCGGGCGGCCCGCCACTTATTCTCCATGATGAGCGCGCGGCTGTAGTGGCGGAAGGAGAGATTGCGTTCGTGAAGTTGGTACAGTTTGGCGATGACCGCCTGGCAGAGCGCCGCGATGCCGATGGACTCTTCGAGCCGCATGGGCATGTCACAGATGCGGAATTCCAGCGTGGGAAAGTAGGGGTGCGGGCGGATGTCCCACCAGATTTTTTTCGCATTGTCGATGCAGTTGGTGTGGATCAGCAGGTTGACGTAGTCTTCAAATTCCGCCCAACTCCGATATAGATCGGGGATGTTGGTTCGCGGGAACTTGTCGAAAACCTTGCAGCGGTACGAGCGCAAACCCGAGTCCATGCCCAGCCAGAATGGCGAGTTGGCCGAAAGCGCCAGGATGTGCGGCAGGAAGTAGCGCGCGCTGTTCATGAGCTGAATGGCGGTCTCGCGGTCCTCCACGCCGATGTGGACGTGCAGCCCGAAGATCAGGTTGGCGCGGGCCACCATCGCCAGGTCCTCGACGATGCGGCGGTAGCGGTCGTCGGGATAGATCTCCTGCTCGCGCCACTGGGCGAAAGGATGCGTGCCGCCGGCGCACAGCCGCAAGCCGTTCTCGCGGGCCAGCGTGACGATCTGCCGGCGGATGGAGCGGATCTCCTCCTCGGCCTCCTGGATGTTCTTGCATACGCCCGTCCCGATCTCGACCACCGACTGGTGCATCTCCGGTTTGACGCGCTCCTTCAGAATCAACTTGCCCTTTTGCAAAATTTCGGCTTGGATGTGTGAGCGGAGATCGCGCGAGACCGGATCGACGGTCTGATATTCTTCCTCGATGCCGATGCTCAGGCTGGGGCGCGGCGGCTCGTGAGTGGCGGTCATGATTGCGCTCCCGCGGCGCGCTCGGGCGCCAGCGGCTTCGTCCCCAGTAATTGGGCCCAGTGATACGGCGCGGCGGCGGCCGGTTCGAGCGCGCGCGCCACCGCCATTTCGGCGACAGCGTCCACGATCCAGCGGAAATTCTCCTCGCCGACCGACTCGAGAGCCGCGTCGGGAGCGGGGTTCATGAAATCGATGGCGTAGGGGATGCCGTCCTCCACGGCGAATTCCACGGTGTTCAAGTCATAGCCCAGGGCGCGGCACAACGTCAGCCCGTCGCTCACCATGCGCTCGCCGAGCGCCGCTGTGGGCGCAGGATTCCCCTCCACGTATCGCAGGTGGTGCGGCTGCCCGGGTTCGTAACGCATTACATGGACTTTTTCCTGGTTGACCACGTAGCAGCGGAAGTACTCCTGGAATTGCACGCCGCGCTGCAGCGTCATGCAGAGGTCGCCCGACTCGTCATACGCCGCGAAGAACTCCTCGGGCGAGTGGACCTTGTAAACGCTCTTCCACCCGCCGCCATCGTGGGGTTTCAGGAAAGCGGGAAAGCCGACGTAGGCGAAGATGCCGTCCCAGTCCAGCGGATATTCCAGGTTCCGCATGGAGCGCCCGCTGGTGCCTTCCGGATGCTTCTTGTGCGGCAGCAGCACGGTGGGCGGCACGGCGACCCCCAGCTTCGTGGCCAGCGCGTAGTTGAAGAACTTGTCGTCGGCGCTCCACCAGAACGGGTTGTTGATGACCTTGGTTCCGGTGAGGACCGCGTTTTTGAGGAACGAGCGGTAAAACGGGATATCGTGCGAGATGCGGTCGATGATCACTCCGTATTGGCAGGGCGCGGCCATGCGCACGCCGCCGGTTTTGAGGTGCTCCGCCACGACGCCGTCCACGCCCATGGCGTTGATCCGGGCGTTGATGCAATCCACCAACGCGGGCGGGAACGACTCTTCCATTCCGTACAGCACGCCGATCTTCGTCATACGTCCCCCTTACACAAAGAATTTCTCCGCCATCTTGTGCCACCATGGCCAGTCGTGGCCGAACCCTTCCCACACATCCAGCAGGTGAGGTATCCCCTTCGTGCCCATCGCGTGCGCCAACTTCACATTTTGATCGAACAGCGCATCGTGATTGCCCACGGCCATTACGTAGTAGTTGCCGCGCATCTTTTCCAGCAGCTCCGCGTCGTTCACATTCGGCAGATAGTCGAGCGGAGCGTGGAAGTACGCGTTCTCATCGTAGTATCCGTTGAGAAACCGCCGCGGAATGTCGAACGCGCCCGACATGCTGACCGCATAGGTCACCAGGTCCGGATGGCGCAGCGCGAAGTTGATCGCGTGGTATCCGCCGAAGCTGCAGCCGGTGGTGCCCATCCGCGGCCAACTGGTACGATCGCGAACCAAGGGCGCGACCTCGCGGACCAGGTACGCGTCGAAGGCGTTCTGCCGATGGAGCCGGTCGGCCGGAGGCGCCCACCGGTTGTACCAGGACTCCTGGTCGACGGAGTCGACGCACACCACCTGCAGCTCGCCACGTTCGATCTTGGGCGCCAGGGCGCCCACCATGCCGCGGTCTTCGTATTCGTAGAAGCGGCCGCCCGAGGTCGGAAACACCACCACCGGGAATCCGCGATCGCCGAATGCGAGCAGCTCCATATCGCGGTGCAACGACGGGCTGAACCACTTGATGTAATCTCGGCGCATGCAACACGTCATTGTAGCCTGACCGGTCCACCTGGCGTACACTGAACATTGCCCGACCGCCGCGCTAAAGACGAAGGCCGCATTCTCTTTCACCGCCGGTTCCCTTCCCGCTACCTCTCCACGCCGCGGGATATTGTGGTGTATCTTCCGCCCGGTTACCAGGCCGGCGGGCGCTGCCCGGTCTTCTACTTGCAGGATGGACAGAACCTTTTCGATCCGGCCACCGCGTTCGCCGGGCAGGACTGGCGCGCCGACGTGACCGCCGATGAGCTGATTCGCGCCGGCGCGATTGAGCCCGTCATCCTGGTGGGGATCTACAACACCGGGGTCCGGCGCGTTTCCGAATACACCCCGACGCGCGACCCCCGGCACAGGAAAGGCGGCAAGGCGGACCGCTACGCCGTGATGCTGGCGCGCGAGTTGAAACCGTTCATCGACCGCCAGTACCGGACGAATCGCGCGGCTGCGCACACGGGAATCGGCGGTTCTTCGCTCGGCGGGCTGGTGTCGCTGGAGGCGGGGTTGCTGTATCCGCGCGTCTTCGGCAGGCTGGCCGTGCTCTCGCCTTCCGTGTGGTGGCATGAGCGGTCGATCCTGGGGATGTTGCGGTGCTCCGATCTGACGGTGAGGCCGCGCATCTGGCTGGATGCCGGCACGGAGGAAGGCGGGCCGGTGATCCCGGACCTGCGGATATTGCGCGACGCGCTTCTGGAAAAGGGCTGGCACGAGGGTGCCGATCTGCATTATTGCGAGGTCGAGGGCGCGGGGCACAACGAACACGCCTGGGGAGCCCGCTTTGGCGCGGTGCTGCAGTACTTGTTCCCGCGCGTGACCGCGAGGCCGTGAGATTCGCTTGCTATGATGAAATCGAGCCGCTATGAACCTGACCCTCACCGCGGCAGAAGAAGCCCGATCGGCCGCCAAGGCACAAGCTCAAGGAACAACGCCGGAGGCTCTTGTTCGCCAGGCGATTGAACCGGTGATTGGCGCCACTGTGGAGCCCGCGGGGCCACAGTCTCAGAGCCACCCTATTACCACAACCCTTTCATCGCGACCCAGCCGACCAATTGCTGGTCGCGACCGCTCGCGTCTTTGAGTGTCCTTTCTTGACTGAGGACAGCAAGATCGCCTCCTATCCGCGCGTCCGGCTGGCCTGATCCTGTGACATTATCGTCGGCTTACCGGAGAAGTGCCGTCGTTGGCCCGCGGCGCGAAGCCCTCGGCAAGGTTTGTAGCCTCGTGCGGCGGCGAATGTGCCGAGCATCGCCCCGTCGTTTGCGCGCAGCTTGGTCAGGATGTTGCCATTGGACGATTCGCTGCTTGAGCCGCAGCCCAAGGGCAATCCTGCGCTTGGGAATAGGGATAATGTTGTTCATGGCGACTGCCGACAAGGCCGATCTTTCCCGGATCACCATTGTACCGGGCCAGCGCTCAGGGCAGCCTTGCATCCGCGGACTTCGGATAACCGCATGGGACGTGTTGGATATGCTCGCTTCCGAGATGACCGAGGATGAGATCCTGCGCGACTTACCCCTACCTGGAGAAGGCCGATTTTCCGGCAGTCTATGCCTACGCCATGCAGGGGCCAACGGGTTCACGAGCGTAACAGCCGATTCCGATTTGCTCGACCTCGCCAGGTCCCGCGGCGTGCCGCCACAAGGTAGTCCAGCTTGAGAGCTGCTACTACCGGACCGCCCGGGTTGAAGACCTTCTGCGGCGGCACGCCATTTTGATCGCGAATTGGAACACTCCTCGCGAGCCACGCTCGTCATCCAAGGCACAACCTGATTGGAATGACCCAACCTGCGCCCGCGGCTCACAACCCCGACGATACCGCCACGTGGCTCTTTAATTAAACCCAAACACTGCACGTTTTGCGCGAGTGATGCGGCTAAACGCGGGATCTAGGGAACCGGGGATGCAGTCCCTTGTCCGTAACGCCGGCGTTTTCATCGAGGCGGCACGGCGGACGGACATCGAGTCTAGTAATCAGGCACTTCAAGTTGGAGGCCCTCAATCATCTGATAATGTTTACGATTGAGGGTGACCAGGGTGAGCGCCTTCTCCATGGCCGTCGCCGCGACAAGCGAGTCGAAGACGTGAAGGCCGTGTGATTTTGCGTAGGTCTTCAGGAGCCGGTAGGCCCCCGCTCCGATGCTGTCGCTGAGCGGTACAACCGGGTACAGCGACAGGAACCCGTCAATCGTCGCAAGGTCCCGCTTGTCTCGAGCGCCGACTATAAGTTCCATTGCGGTCACCTGGGAAAGCGCCCACGGCTCCGCAAGACGATCCACGTATTTGATTGCGCCCGCGTTGCCTCGTGAAACGTCGATTAGGACATTGCTGTCGCTCAAGAACGGCATATGATCATTTTGTGAACGCCTGGATTCAGCCGTGGAGTTCGCGGCGAAGGCGATTTATGTATTCGACGCTGTCGGCCATGTCTTCACGTTCCTTCCACATGCCGGCGAAGGGCGAATCGCCAATGGAGCGCGGCCTCATTGTGGGCGTTTCTACAGGCACGTACACTTCAACGACGGTGCCCTCCTTGATCGGCACTTCCTGAAGGGGTCTGAAGACACCATTCTCGTATTTCGCGGGGATGGTCATGTTCCTGGTCTCCAGTATACTCGCTTGCAGGAAGTCGGAGATGCTCCGAACCCCTCGTTCCAGGCGTTTATTAATACAGGAGGTTTGGAACGTGGGCCGCCGAACACCTGCGCGGTCTGGGCTGTAATCCTGTACGCCTTCATGGCCTCGACAACGGAACTCCGTTTGGGGGGAGTTTCAGGTAATCCCACGTCACGACCACAATCGTCCGCCAGGCAGGCCGAGGCTACAAGCAGTTAGGGTGCTATGCGGCCAGTTGAAGGCGGCCCGTTTACCAGTCTTTCGGAGGGATGCAGCCGTAGATCGCGATGCAGATCTCGCGAGCGATCGGGACGCCCCTCTGAAAAAAGCGTTGCCATCAGTGTGGCACCAGTGGAGCAGTTGCATGCGGGTCGCTCGCCCAAGATTGCCATGCCGGTCCAAATCGCGTATGACATTTGCGAATCTGTCGCCTAAGCTGGTTGGCCGCCTTGCGGGGCCTTTCCCCGGTTCCGTCCACGTTTTCGACACGGGTCTCGCCCGGTTCACCTCGGACGAGAGTATTTGGGAGTATGCAGGGCCAACGGGTTCGCGATCGTAACAGCCGATTCCGATTTTCCCCACCTCGCCAGGTCCCGCGGCGCGCCGCCAAAGATAGTCCAGCTCGAGAACTGCAACTACCGGACCGCCCGGGTTGAAGACCTTCTGCGGCGGCATGCCATTTTGATCGCGAAATTGGAACACTCCTCGCGAGCCACGCTCGTCATCCAAAGCACAACCTGAAAGGACCGATCCAACCTGCCCCCACGACTTCACAACCCCGACGACTCAATCCCGACGACACCACCATGTGGTTCTTAAACCCAAACACTATGCGTTTCATGCGAGTGATCCGGCTAAACTTCCCAGGTCGCGGCGTTCGCTGGTGGGAAGGGGATTCCCCGACAGCTATCCACCCGAGGACGAGTCTCTTCTATTGGGCTTTCCAGTATCCGTCCCGGCGCTTTCCGCTAGTTTCCAGTCCGCAATATCTGAGAATTCGTCCCTCAGATGTTGCCTCCGTATAACCCGTTGCAGGACGTGATCAGCATTCAGCGGTCAGCCCGCCACTGAGGGCCAGGCTGAACGCTGACGGCTGATCGCTGAAAACTCGGGTCCTCAAAGATTTCAAGTATCCTTGGCTATAATTAGCGGTGCGATGGCCTATCGTCCCATTGTCTTCATCTCTTCCACGTCGGACGACTTGACAAAATACCGCGAGCAAGCCGCGGCTGCTGCGGAGGTGAGTGGATTCGCAGTCAGCAGGATGGAGTACTGGTCGGACAACGGACGGCCCACACTATCGGCTTGCCTGGAAAAAGTCGACGAGGCGGAAGTCGTGGTGGCGATTGTGGCTCACCGCTATGGATGGGTGCCGGACGATCCCGCCAACCCCCATGCGAAGAGCATCACCTGGCTCGAATGCGAGCGCGCCTGGGAGGCCAACAAACCGGTGCTGGCGTTCCTGGTGGACCCGAACTACGCCTGGCCGGCGGAGTTGCATGAGAGCTATCGCCTCGTCGAGCAAAGGAACCTGCCGTTAGAGGAACGCATCGTCCTCATGGAAGAGGTCGAGCGCAACGAAAAGAAGCTCGCGGAGTTCAAGCGGGAGATTAGCCGCAGGCTGCGCAAGAAGTTTACCGATGCCCCCGGCTTCCGTGCATTGGTATCCGAGGCGCTCCTTGGGGAATGGCAGCGGCTGCACCCGGCCCACGAGGCGTTGCCCGAGGGCGATCCCGAAGCCTACTTGAAAGCTCTCGAAGACGATGCGCGCCAGATCCGCATCACGGGCCTGACAACCAAGCGCGCCGAGCCCTACTTCTTTGGAATCGACGAAATCTACATTCCTCTCACCACACTTGCGAGCCACGAAGCCTCACAGCAGGGCGCGGTACGGGACGTGGAACAACAGCGGCGGGTGGCGCTGGAGCGGGCGCTCTCCGAGCGGAAGGTGGTGATCGTGGGGGATCCTGGCTCCGGCAAATCGACGTTCCTGCGGCGGGTGGCGTTTGAGTTGTGCCGCGCGCTTCGAGGAACGCGGCCGGCCGAAGCGCCTGCCTTTCTGGCCCCGGACGACCGCCGTTTCCCGATCCTGATCCGTGTCGCCGAATTTGCCAAGGTCCTGGCGGCGGACCCATCCCCCAAACTGGCCGATTCGCCGGACTGGATTGCTTACTTCCTGGGAAAGCAGGGCGAAGAGTATCGATGGGGCGCCGGCGAGGCATTCTTCCGGCGCAAACTCGTTCACGAGCATTGCCTGGTGATGGTGGACGGGCTGGATGAAGCGCCGGAACTGCGGATAAGAGAGCGGATTGCCCGGCTTTTCGAACGCGCTACCCAGGCTTTCGGGAAGTGCGATTTCCTGGTGAGCACGCGCCCACAAACGAATGTGGGGGATTCGGTACTCAGAGATTTTCACCCGGTCCGGATCGCCGAGCTGGAGGCGCCTGAAATCAGGACGTTCTTCGATCACTTTGCGCGAGCGTTGGCCCTCAGCGAGGCGGAATCGAAGAGATTTCGAGAAGAGCTGGAGAGGGCGATCGAAGGCCGGATCGAGATTCGCGAGATGGCCAGGAACGCCGTGATGCTGACGGCGCTGGCCGTCTTGCAGCATAACGACCAGCGGCTGCCGGAGTATCGCGTGGATTTGTATGGGTCGATCCTGGGCTGGCTGGCGTCGGCACGGAAGTACAAGGAAGGCCGGGCCGGGCCCAAGGAATGCCTGGACTACATGCGGCGGTTGGCTCTCTACATGCAGGACGCTCCGGGCGGGGGGCGCCTGGTACAGATAAGCAAGCGCATGGCCGCGGAGCGTCTGGCGGGCGAGTTTGGCGGCGCCGTGGACGCCCAGGAGGATTTGCTGGAGCGCGAGACCGAGGACAGTGGAATCGTCTCCTCCCTAGGCAATGACCTGAAGTTCTGGCACTTGAGCTTCCAGGAGTACCTGGCCGCGCTCGAAATCGGTGGGCTATCCGAAAAGCGGCAGATCGAAACGGTGGTTGCCAGCGGTAAGCTCTATCACCCGGAATGGCGCGAAACCATGCGCCTGCTGGGCGGGGTTTTGCTGAAGCAGGGTGAGGCCAAGGTCGAGGGGCTTTTCCAGGCGATTCTGGACCGTCTTGGGGACCAGCCCAACCTCGCGGACCAGGCGCGGTGCGCCGCGCTGCTCGGCGTGATGATGAGAGATCTCTCGCGCATGGGCTACCAGCCGAAGATGCCCGGCTATGACGGGACGATCAAGGCGGCGATGCGGATCTTCGACGCGGCCGCCGAACGGATCGACCTCAAAACCCGGATCGAAGCGGCCGATGCGCTGGGCCAGGTGGGCGACCCGAGGCTGGAGGAAGACAACTGGGTGGCAATCCCCGCGGGGACATTCCACATGGGAGCTCAGAAAGGGAACAAGACAGGCCGGAACTACGATCCGGAAGCTTTTGACGACGAGCCGGTGCATGTGGTGACGCTGCCGGGATTCCGGATCGGGCGGTTTCCGGTGACGGTGCAGGAGTTCGGAAAGTTCCGCGCGGGTGGTGGTTATTCGACACCCAAATACTGGGCGGAAGGATATGGCCAGTTCACGGAGCCCGAGGATTGGGAGCGGCAGAAACAATATCCGAGCCGGCCCGTGGTGGGCGTCAGTTGGTTCGAGGCTGCCGCCTACTGCTCCTGGGCGGGAGGGCGGCTGCCCACCGAGGCCGAATGGGAACGCGCGGCGCGAGGCCCGGCGGGCGCCCGCTATCCCTGGGGGAATGAACCGCCGCTCGACGCTTCGCACGCGAACTATGAGGCGAAGGTGGGTCATCCCACGCCGGTGGGTCTGTTTCCCAAAGGGAATTCACCCGAAGGGCTGTGCGACATGTTGGGCAACGTTTATGAGTGGTGCGGGGACTGGTATGGCCCGTACGAAATGCGAGGCCAGGAAAACCCGCGCGGGCCGAAGGATGGGGACAGGAGGGTGCCGCGCGGGGGATCGTGGCTCGTGAATCCTCTGTACGTCCGCGTCTCGTACCGTGTCAGGTACGTGCCGTCGAGCCGGAGCTACAATGTCGGCTTTCGTTGTGCCGGGGAATTACGTTAAAAGTTTAGTGTTTTGAGTTTACGAGGGGGGTCAGGGGGGATACTTCCCCCCTGGAGAAAAATTTTTTGAGCCATTCGATGGAGCCGGCGGTAGTCGTACAGAAGGCCTATGATTGGGCACTCTGGATCATTCCCAAGGTGGAGAAGTTCCCGAAGTCCTACCGGTTTTCGATCGGTCAGAGCCTGGTGGCGGCGTCGATCGAGCTGCTGATGAATCTGGTCGACGCGACCTATCAGGCGCGCAACGCGGGATCGCTGGGAGCGGCGGTGCGGCGGCTGTCCGGACACGTCCCTCTGGGAGACAGGCCGGAAGCCGAAGAACACCCGATCCTTTGAGAACCCCGCGCTCCCTCCGCCGGATCGGGGCCCCGCATGGAAATCGCCCCCTCCCCCTTTGGGCGGCGGCCTTGGCGGAGCCCTTCCGCTCCCCCTTCGACCGTCGAGGGCGAAGAAAAAGCGTTCACCAACTCCGCCCAAACTTTTGCCGAATATTATCAATCACTTCCGCATCTGAAACTCCGTATTCGCTTCAAACGGGTGCTACCTTGAAACTGGGGAGGAATTTGCAGTCCCTCCCCGCGAATCTATGCCTGCGCCACACCTATTCGAGACCGTCCGTCACGACGCTCAACCGCCCCGCCGGTCGGGTGACGCATCGCGCAAGAAACATGCTCCCCATGCGTCACCCAATTTTCGTCCATCTCCGCAACCCACACAAACAAAACATCTTACACCGGTACAAAATAATACACACACATCCCCCGAATCTCGCGTCTCCTGCGTCTCCCGCCCGCCTGCCCCCAGCCGCAAGCCCCTCCCCAAACCGGGTGACGCGTGGCGTCCAAAAAACCCTCCCCACGCGTCACCCAAATTTTGGCGGTCTCCGCAACCCACGCAAACAAAACGTCTTACCCAGGTGCAAAAAAATGCACACACACACACCGATTCTCGCGTCACACGCGTCACCCGTCCAACCAGCCGGGCCGCAGTCCCGCCGCGGTATATAATGGCCCAAAATGCGTAAACTCACCATCCTCATCTCGATCGTCGCGGCCCTGTGCGCGGCGGCGGTGTACGATCCCGCCATCTTCGCCTCGCTCCAGTGGCGCAGCATCGGGCCTCCGCGCGGAGGGCGCTCCATCACCTGCGCGGGAAGTCCGGGCCTCCCCAACGAGTATTACTTCGGCGCCACCGGCGGCGGCTTGTGGAAGACTACCGACGGCGGCCTCACCTGGCGCCCGGTCACCGATGGCCAGCTTCACAGCTCGTCGGTGGGCGCGGTGGCGGTCTCGGAATCGAACTCCGACGTGGTCTACCTCGGAATGGGCGAGACGGAGTTGCGCGGCAACATCATGCAGGGCGACGGCGTCTACAAATCCACCGACGCCGGCAAGACTTGGAAACACATCGGCCTCACCGACACCGAGGCCATCTCGCGCATCCGCATTCATCCCACGAATCCCGATATCGTCTACGTTTCGGCGCTCGGCCATCCGTACGGGAAGAACGCGGAGCGCGGCGTCTTCCGCTCGAAGGATGGCGGCGCTACCTGGCAGAAAGTGCTGTATCGCGACGACCACGCGGGCGCGGTCGATCTGGCGATGGACCCGCACAGCCCGCAGGTGCTCTTCGCCGCCATCTGGGACGCCAATCGCACCTCGTGGAGCCTGACCAGCGGCGGTGAATCCAGCGGCCTCTTCAAGACCACCGACGGCGGCGACCACTGGACCGAGATCACGCGCAACCCCGGCCTGCCGCCAGGCATCATCGGCAAAATCGGAGTCGCCGTCTCGGGCGCCGATTCCAATCGCGTCTACGCCATCGTGGAGAACGAAAACGGCGGCGTGTTTGTCACCGACGATGCCGGCGCCACCTGGAAGAAGGTCAGCGAGGATCGCAGTCTCCGCCAGCGCGCGTTCTATTACAGCCGCATTTACGCCGACCCCAAGACCAAGGACACGATGTACGTGCTCAATACGGGATTCTACAAGTCAGTGGATGGCGGCAAGACCTACCGGCAGCTTCGCCCGCCGCACGGCGACAACCACGACGTGTGGATCGACCCCACCAATCCGCAGCGCATGATCAACAGCAACGATGGCGGCGGCAACGTGTCGATTAATGGCGGGCAGACGTGGACCGGCCAGCAGTACGCCACCGCGCAGCTCTACCACGTGGCAGTGACCCGTGACATTCCTTATCACGTCTGCGGCGCGCAGCAGGACAGCTCCACCATCTGCGTATCGAGCGCGGGGGTGCCCTCTGGGCCGGGGCGCGGGGGCGGCGGTGGAGGCGGTGGACGCGGAGCGGTGAACAGTTACAGCGTGGGCGGCGGCGAGAGCGGCTACATCGCGCCGCACCCAACGAATCCCAACCTCTTCTATGCCGGCAGCCAGGGCGCGCTGCTCACGCGCTTCGACCGCCGCACCGGCTACACGCGAGACATCCAGGTGTACCCGCTGTTTTTCTCCGGCGAATCGGCCGGCTCCCTGCCGGAGCGCTGGCAGTGGACCTTCCCCATTGTCTTCTCGCCGCTCAATCCCGACGTGCTCTACACCTCGTCGCAGCATTTGTGGAAGACCACCGACGACGGCCACAGTTGGCAGAAGATCAGCCCCGACTTGACGCGCGCCGATCCCAAAACCCTCGGCGATTCCGGCGGCCCCATCACTCACGATCAGAATGGTCCCGAAATCTACGGCACCCTCTTCACCATCGCGCCATCGCGCAAAGAGGCCGACACCATCTGGACCGGATCCGACGACGGGCTGGTCTACATCACGCGCAACGGTGGCAAGAACTGGACCAGGATCACGCCGCCCGGCATGCCGGACTTCGGCCGCGTCAGCCTGATCGACGCATCGCCCCACAATCCCGCGGCCGCGTACGTGGCCGTGAAGAACTACCAGAGCGACGACCGCAAGCCCTACATCTTCAAGACTGCGGACTACGGCAAGACGTGGACTAAGATCGTCAACGGCATTCCCGATGACGACTTCGTACATGCGGTGCGCGAAGATCCCGGCCGCGCCGGCCTGCTTTTTGCCGGCACCGAGCACGGCATCTACGTGTCGTTCGACGACGGCGCCCAGTGGCAATCCATCGCGCTGAATCTGCCCGACACGCAGGTGTCCGACATCGTGATCGAAGGCAAGGACGTCGTCATTGCGACGCACGGCCGCTCGTTCTACATCCTCGACGACATCACGCCGCTGCGGCAGCTAACGCCGGCGCTGGTCACCGAAGACGTGCACCTGTTCCATCCGCCTACCGCCGAGCGCAATGTCAATCCGGCGCGCATCGACTATTTCCTGAGCAAGCCGGTGGATAAGATCACCATCGATATCCTGGATTCCAAGGGGCAGGTAGTGCGCTCGTTCATCGGCAGCCCGGAGGAAGATCGCAATCGCCTGGTGGGGCAGGCCATTGGCCTGCCTGCCGACGCTGAAGGCGGTGACGATCCCGGTGCCGGCGGCGGAGGCGGTGGTGGCCGTGGCGGGGCCGTTGCGCCGTCCGTGCCGCGGAAAGCCGGCATCAATCATTTCCAATGGGATGGCCGCTATCCCGGCGCCAAGACTTTTCAGGGCATGGTCCTGTGGAGCGGCAGCACGCAAGGACCAGCCGCGGTGCCCGGCACCTACCAGGTGCGGCTCACGGCCAACGGCAAGACCCTCACCGACAAGTTTGTGATCCAGAAAGACCCGCGCCTTGACAATGTGACCATCGCCGACCTTGCCGAGCAGTTCGCGCTGGCGCTGAAGGTCCGCGACCGGTTGACCGACGCGGACGAGATGGTGATTCTGGTCCGCGAGCTGAAAAAGCAAATGGACGATCGTCTCAAGAAGAATCAGGACGCCGCGCTGAAGACGGCATTGGACAACTTCCAAGGCAAGCTCAGCGCGGTGGATGAGGAGGTCTACCAGGTGCGCAACCGCAGCGGCCAGGATCCGCTCAACTTCCCCATCAAGCTGAATAACAAGATCGCCGCGCTGGGCTCCAGCATCGAGCGCGGCGACGGCAAGCCGACCGCCGCTTCGTACGAGGTGTTCAAGCTCCTGTCGGACCAGTTGGCGGTGCAGAAGACGCGCCTGGACACGACGCTCAAGACCGATCTGCCCGCGGTGAACAAGCTCCTCACGGACCGGCGCCTGGATCCGCTGGCGCCCACCACGACGGAGTCGAAGTGAGGTGGGCAGGCTTCAGGCTGCCAACAGACTTATGAACCGACGCAGTTTTCTCCACACCGCCGCAGCCGGCGCTCTCGCTGCGGCCCCCGTCCCGGCGGCGCCGCCCGCTTATAAGATGATCGGCATCCAGGTGGGCGCCGTCTCCTTCGTCGACGAAGGCGTCGAAAAGGTGCTCGACGAATTCCAGCAGGACGCCTCCATCAACACGCTCTTCGTGGCCACCTTCACCTACGGCCGCGGCATCGCCGGACGCCAGGTGCCCGGCAGTCCGCTGCCCGACCACGGCAAGCAGGAATACGATAACGGCAGCGGCCCCGGAACCTTTCATGGCGGGTCGTACACACGCGTCCATCCGCAATACTACAAGGACACTGTCCTGCAGGATTTCCGCGCGCCCGAATTCGGCGACTACGATGTCCTGGAGGCCGTCATTCCATCCGCCCGCAAGCGTGGCATGAAGACCATCTGCTGGTTCGAGGACGTGTGGAACTCGAGCGTCCCCAACGTCCGCGAGGCGCAGGAACGCAACTTCGACGGCACCAACGCCACCACCTTGTGTTTCAACAATCCCAACTACGCCAACTGGCTGCTGGGGACGGTCGAGGACTACGCGCGGTCGTACGAGATCGACGGCATCATGTGGGGCTCCGAGCGGCAGGGCGCCTTTTCCGATGCGCTCCGCGGCGGCCATGGAGGTGTCTCCGCCAACCCAGTGAAGGTCACGTGCTTCTGCGACTTCTGCGAGAGCAAGGCCCGGCGGCGCGGGATCGACGTGGAGCGGGCGAGAGAGGGGTTCCAGGCCCTCGCCAACTTCGTGCAGGCGGGCCGCAACGGAAGGCGGCCGGTGGATGGCTACTACGTCACGTTGTGGCGCCTCATGCTGCGCTACCCCGAACTGCTGGCGTGGGAAATGCTGTGGACCGACAGCCTGCGAGATACGTACGCGGCCATGTACGGCAGGGTCAAGTCGGTGAAGCCCTCGATCGGCGTCGGCTGGCACATCTGGCACAACAACTCGTTCAGCCCGATCTATCGCGCGGAGCAGGACCTCTCGGTGCTGACGCAGTATTCCGATTTTCTGAAGATGGTGATGTACCACAACTGCGGCGGTGAGCGCATGGCGGGATACATCCACAATATCGGCCAGACCATGTTCGGCGAAGTGCCGCAACAGGAGTTGCTCGACTTCCACTACCGCGTGCTCGACTACAAGGTGGAGAAGAACCTGGAGCAGCTTCCTCAAGCCGGCTTCTCATCGGACTACGTGTACCGCGAGGCGAAGCGGGCGCGCGAGGCGCTGAACGGCGCCAAGACGCAACTGTGGCCGGGCATCGATATCGACATTCCGACGGCTGCGGCGTCGAGCAAATCCACTCCCGATGGAACGCGCGACGCGGTGCTGGCGGCCTTCCGCGCGGGGGCCGACGGAGTGCTGCTGTCGCGCAAGTACTCCGAAATGAAACTGGCAAATCTGCGCGGGGCGGGTGCGGCGATCAAGCAATTAGGACTGGGGTAAACCGGAAGGAGATCATCATGAACAGGCGTTCCTTGATTCAATCGGTGGGATTCGCGACTTTGCTGTCGGGCCTTCGAGCCCGGGCGCTGGCGCAGTCCGGCCGCAAAACCAGGCTTTACCGTCTCGAGAACCTGTATCTGCGGCAGGGCGAGCAGGGGAATCGTATTAACCAGTTTCTCTCATCGCAGATGCCGCTGCTCACGAAACACATACCGGCGCTGGGGGTTTTCACGGAACTGATTGGCCCGCACATTCCCACGACCGTGGTGTTGTCGGGGTTCTCCAGTTTCGACGAAATGGAAGCGGCCGACGACCGTATCCAAAAGGATTCCGGATATCGAAGCGCGCTCGAACAGATGGAAAGTGGCGCCGAGCCTCCTTACGATTACGCCGACCGGGTGCTGCTACGGGCCACCGATTTCTCGCCCGAGATCGTGCCGCTCAAGGAGAAGCCTAAGACACCGCGCATCTTCGAACTGCGGACCTATCATTCACCCACGGAGCGGCAGTTGCGGCTCGTGCACGAGCGCTTCGCGGGCGCGGAGATCGCGATTTTCCACCGCTCCGGCGTGCATCCGATTTTCTATTCCGACACGCTGATCGGTCCCCACATGCCGAACCTCACCTACATGATGCCGTTCGCCAGCCTGGCCGATCGGGAGAAGGCCTGGGATGCTTTCGGCGCCGACCCGGAGTGGGTCAAGGTTCGCGCCGAGTCGGTGGCACGCGGCGGGCAGATCGTGGATCAGACCAATTTCCGAATCCTGAGGCCGGCCGCGTTCTCACCGATTCAGTAGCACCAAGCTACTCGACGGATCCCAGCACTTCAAATCCGCTGTGGTCCGGCATGAGGAAGCGCTCAAACCGGTAATCGTTGCCGCGGCGGCTGAGGACCACTTCGGGGAACTTGCCGGTGCTCGTATCGCCGGACTGCTCGCTCACGCGGTTCGCCAGGACAGAGACCGTGTGGCCCGATTCCGGGTGGAATGCGAGAATCAAGTAGTCGCTCGACCCGCGAAGCACCTGGATCGAACAGTCGCCCGCCGCAATGGTGGCATCGCCGACTTGGACGGGCGTGGAAAAGTGGACCTTGACCAGGTCCACAGTTGTGGCCGGCTGGGCGCTTAACGTGCCGCAAATCGCAATCGCCGCAGCACAGATCGTCATCATGATTTTCATCTTTTGTATCTCCTTATCGTTTTAACTGCGTTTCCTATGCCGCAGCTCTCATATGGAGATACGATGCGATTACATCGATTGTTACCCCGGCGGATCGACCTTTACATAACTTAACACTGCGCGGATTCGCGGCTCTTTTCGGGGCCCGCCAACCTGGCCCGCGGTGTTCATGATGGCGCTCATGACCGCGGCATTTCTGCCGCCGAGGTCGATAGCGGTTGCCCACGCCGGCGCCAGCGTGAACATCGATAGCGCCCCGGCTGCCGCGATGAGCACTCCGGCGATTCTGGGATTCGGGCACAAGCGTGCCGCTCAACATGATGACGGCCGCCAGCAGATAGGCGCCGGCGCCGACTGCGGAGCGGCCGATGCGCACGCCGAAACGGCGGGAGAGCGCGTCGGTGGTCATGCCTCCGGTGATATCGGCGATCACGCTGAGAAGCAGAGGCAGGCCCGAGAAGATGGCTAGTTCGGCGGTCTCGAGACCTCGCGCTTTCAAGAGATAGCTGGGCAGCCAGGTAATGAAGAAGTAGAAGCCGTAAGTGTTGGCCAGGTACTGCAAGACACAGGGGCGCGAGGCTCCGCGTGCGGAAGACTTGCGCCCATTCCCAGCGCGACGAAGACCAGCCGCCACGGAAGCAGGGTGGCGATCCAGACAACCAGCGGCGGCGTCAATCCTCCAGCGAGGTGCGCGCCGGCGAAGAAGATGCCCTGCACGCGCCAGCGCTCCCGCCGCGGAATCCAGCGTGAGAAGACGCGCGCCGCATTCGGCCACGCTCCCGCCTCTCCCGCGCCGAATAGAAAACGCACGCCGAGCAGCGCCGGAAAATTGAAGACGGCGCCGGTGAACATGGTGAATGCCGACCACCAGACCACGATGCGCGCCAGCACCCCGCGGCTGCCCACGCGATCGGCCCACCACGCCGTGGGGGATTTCGAAGATGGCGTAAGCGAACGTGAACGCGCTGAAGGCGTAGCCCATCTGGATGCGGTTCAGTTCGAGGTCGCGCATGATGGAGGGCGCCAGGATGCCGATCGAGACGCGGTCCAGGTAGGTCACTCCGGCCATGGCGACGGCGAACGCGACCACCCGGTAACGAACGCGGCTTTGCTCCACATGACACCGATAGCACATTCCGGTCCCCTGTATAATCGCAAAATGCCCGAGTTCAAGAAGCTGATCGCGCGCCTCAAGCGCCACTACGGAGAGCCGCAACTGCCCCCCGCGCGGGGGCCGTTCGAACTGGTGATGTGGGAGAACGCCTGCTACCTGCTGCCGGACGACCGGCGCCGAGCGGTGTTCGAAGGCTTGCGCACCGCGGTGGGGCTCAACGCCGACGCCATCTGGAAGGCCGACCGCGACACCCTGCTGGCGCTGGCCAAAATGGGCGGCATGCGTCCGGAGACCCGCGTTTTCCGCTGGCGCGAAATCGCGCGCATCACCCTGAGCCAGTTCGACGGGAACCTGGATCGGATTCTGCAGGAGCCCTACGCGAAGGCCAAAAAGGCGCTCCAGCAGTTTCCGAGTATCGGAGTACCGGGCGCGGAGAAGATCCTGCTTTTCTGCGGCGCGCACTCGGGCCTGCCGCTCGAATGGAACGGGAATCGCGTCCTGACTCGCGTGGGTTACGGCCGCGCGCAAAAGAACTACGGAGCGCAATATCGGTCGGTTCAGGAAGCCTTGATCGGGCAACTTCCCCGCGACCCCGCCGCCCTGGCCCGTGCCCACCTGCTGCTGCGGGAGCACGGCAAGACCATTTGCCGCAATAATCGGCCGCTCTGCGAACAATGTCCCGCGGCGGACCTGTGCGCCTTTGCGATGAAGTGAGCCTAGCGTTCTTCTTTCGCAACACCCCGCAATAGACTTACTGTAAGCTGAGCTGAAGATCGGTGGAACGGCGGTCCGTTGTGACACCACACCATCAACAGACGGCGCGAATGGAATAGGTTCTGGTGGATCGAATGACTTCCGAATCAACGGTGCACCCCGGAACAGGCTTGGCTCTCACTGGGGAATTCTGCCGTGGAGTCCATTGCGAGTCCGTTGCCCCACAATCGCCTGACTGCGCGCAGCACGCCTTCTTACTCGTAATGTTTCAGCAATTCCACCACCTGGACGTGCCCGCGCCGCGTAGCCCATGCCAAGGGTGTGGCCCACGGCGGGTCGTCGGGGAGGCTGGTCTTTGCCCCGCGGCTCAGGAGCAGCTCGACCACGGGGACTTTGCCGGACCGGGCCGCCCATGCCAGCGGCGTCGAGCGGAGGTCCTCATCGCGCGCGTTCAGATCGGCTCCGTGGTCGATGAAGAGCGTGGCGTGTTCCAGATCGCCATTCTGGGCGAAGCGATGGAGCGGCGTGATGCCCAGCCAGTTAGGCCGGCTGGGATTCATGCCGTGCTCGAACAGAAGCTCGGTCAACTCGCGGGTCTTCGCGCCGACCGCGATGCGCCTGGCGAGATCGGGCTGGTAGCGCAGCATCAAGCGGACAAAAGCCTCGTGACCCTCTGCCGCGGCGTTGGCCAGCGCGTCCGCGTCGTCCGCCAGCGCGCGGTTGGCCGCGAAGACGGCCGCCGCCGTCTGGACATCGCCGTAGTAGGCCAGAAGATGCACCGGACGCGCGGCGCCATATGACGCGAGCAGCTCGATCATCTTCTGGTCGGAATTCCTGATCGCGATGCTCAACGCGTCGGCGGAGCTTTCGACCGCCGCGTTGGGCCAGGCGCCTTTCTCCAGTAGAAGCTTGGCGATTTCGTGGTGTCCGTTATATACCGCCGAATACAGCGCGTGACCCCGCGGAGCGATGTGCTCCTGGGGAAGACTGGGATCGGCGCCGCGCTCCAGGAGCAGCCTTACGATTTCGATATGTCCCTTGGCGGCGGCGTTTCTCAGGGGCGAGCCGCAGCCCAGGTAGTACGAGTTGTAGTCGGAGACTTTGTTGGCCAGCGAGGAGTCCTGGTCGAGCAGTTCCCTCACCCGATCCAGATTGCCCATGTGCGCCGCCGTCCAGATGTCGAGGTACGCACCACGCGCGATGAGATGCGCGAGCACTTCGCTGGGGGTGGTCGCGACGTCCTCAGGCACATCCCGCCAGCCGCGATAGTGGTAATCGCCGTTGAAGAGGTGAATTGGCCGCGCGCCATCGGAGCGCCGTGCGTTGATGTCGGCACCGCGCGCCAGCAGTTCGTCGATGACGTCGAGCTGCCGCGTCATCACCGCCCAATGGATGGGCCGATTGCTGCGCTGGTCGCCGGTATGCAGGAGATCGGGCGAGGCGTCGAGCAGGCTTCGCACCTCCGCCAGATTGCGCCCGCGGATCGCCGCGGCGATGGGTTCCGCGCGGGGCGAGACGCCATGGACGCGGGTGAGCGTGGCCTCCAGCAGCTTCTCCATCTGCGTGTACCCGCGGTCGCGAGCGATGTCCAGGAGGGTGCCGGGATTCCCCACCTGGATCATCGGATCGGCGCCGCGATCGAGCAACAATCGAGCGGCTTCCACCTGGTTCTCACGCACGGCGAAAGTCAGCGGCGTCCGGTAATGGTACGCGCCGCGCACCAGCGACGGGTCTTTATCGAGCAGCCGCCGGATGGTTTCGAGATCACCCGTCGTGGCGGCGCAGAACATCTCCCAGACATCGGTGCCGGTCCCGGTGGACCACATCACGGGCTCGCTTTTCTTGAGCTCTTCGGGCTGCGTCATGCTTCCTCCGGCCGTCCGGCTCGCGCGCGAAGGTACTGGGCAATCTCCTTACGCCCACCGTATTCCGCCCAGCCGAGCGGCGTGCCTTTATAGATCGTATCCCGGATGTTCGCGCAGCAATCGATCGAGTGTCGGCACGTCGCCCGTGATGACGGCTTCCACGGCGGATTCGAATTTCGAGATCGGTGAATCCTCCCGAGTGACTGCTTCGACCCATTCGACAAGTGCCGGCCAACTTGGGAAGTCGTACCGGCGGGCCAGATCCGGTAGCTCACCGGCTTGTTTCTCGTATTGTTCCAGGCGTGAGTGAATGGGCAACGGTGTGAAATCGATGCTACTTCCCGGTGTCCATGTGCCAGCCGGGGTTGACCCACTGGCCGTTGCGGCGGACGAAGACCTCCGTCACGCGGCCGGAATTGCTGTTGCGTTGGCCGTTCTGCTCGGTCTCATATAAATAGGTTGAGTAGATGATGGCGGTGTTGCCGTAGCACTGGATCTCGGTCTTGGGAAATTCCAGCTTGACCAGTTTGCCGCCGCTCTTAGCGAACTGCTCGGACCCGGCCATTACGGCCGCGCGCGATCCGAACTCGTTGCCGTACGCCTCGATGGTCACCAGTTCCGGCGGAATCAGCTTCTCGAGCGCCGGCTTGTCGTTGGCGAAGAAGGCGCGCCAGACCGCCTCGCGGGCCGTGAGCAGCGACTTGCGTTCGTTGTCGTTCAACGTCCGCGACTGTTCGGTGCGCGCCTCGAGCGATTCAGGATGCTCCTCGGTGTCGGACCCGGCCTGGATCCACTGGCCGTTGCGGCGCACATAGAAATCGGCGATGCGCAGCGTCCTGTGGGCCGGGCCGTTGGGCGTCCTGGAGTCCACGTCGGCGACGAACGTCACGAATGCGGCGTCGCCCTGGAAGATCATGTCGAACTCGCGCATGTGGTAGCCGGTCATGCCGTAGTCGGGGTTGCCGATTCCGTAGGAGGCGTCTTCCATGTACCCGCCGACGCCGCGAATCATGGTGGTGGAGCCTTGCAAATAGCCCAGCCAGTTCGGGTCGTGGGTGGCGCGAAGGTCGGCGGCGTCTTTGTGGATGAAGGCCTGGAAGATGCGGTCGATGTGCGCGCGGATGGCCGCACGGTCGTCGGCGCGGTCATCGGCCGCGTAAAGAGGGGCTGCACTAAGAAGGGCGGCGGTGAAGAGAGAGACGGTGATGATTCGCATTTTTTTTTACCCCACTCGGATTGCGTCCATAGGGTTGGATTGAGCGGCTTTCGCGGCGGGCCGCCAGCAGCCGGCGATGGCGGCAGCCGCGACTGCCGCGATGGTCACCGCGTACGTCAGCGGGTCGAGCGGTGAGATGCCGTAGACCAAAGTCCGCAGGTAGTGCGAGAGGGCCAACGAGCCGGCCAGGCCCAGCAACATGCCGCCGGCGGTGAGCCCCAGTCCTTCGCGCATCACCTGGCGCATGACGTCCGATGGGGTGGCGCCCAGGGCCATCCGCACGCCCATTTCGTGGGTGCGCCGCGCCACCGAATAGTAGATCACTCCGTAGATCCCGATGGCCGCCAGCACCAACGCCAGCGCGGCGAAGACCGCGGCCAGAAGCGCCGTGAAACTGGCGGGCGCGGTGGCGCGCTCCACGTAATTCGTCATGGGGCGGAGCTTGGAAAGGGCCAGTGACGGAGCGCGGCTGAACAGTTCCCGGCGAATGGCGCCGGCCAGCGCGAGCGGCGGGACGCTGGTTCTCACGACGAAACTCAGGTGGCTGCGCGGGCTCTGCTCGAAGGGAAGGTAGATTTCGGGGCGCACCTGCCGCGAGAGCGAATGGTTGCGCACGTGCTCCACCACGCCCACCACTTCGGTCATCACCGGGGCGATACCTTGCGCCGTGAAGTGCTCCGACTCGATGTGCTTTCCGATGGCGCTCTCCCCGGGCCAGGTAGCGCGCGCCAGCCATTCGTCCACGATCGCCACCGGGCGGGCTCCGGCGCGGTCCTGCTGGTCGAAATAGCGGCCTTCCAGCAGTTTCGTCCCGGCAGCGCGCAGATACCCCGGGGTCACGCATCGGTGATCGGCGACCAGGCCGCTCGCCTCCCTTTCCGGGACCTCGGCCGGGCGGTAGGGGCTGTACCAATTCGGGTAATCGTCGAGCGGAAGATGCGAGGTCGCTCCCACCGACACCACATCCGGCAAGGATTGGAGCGCGGCCTCCCACTGACTGACGAATTTCATAGCATATCGCGAGCCGGGAAACTCGATTTCGAATGTGAGCAGGTTCTGGGCATCGAAGCCGGGACGAGCCTGGCGGATATTCGCCAGCGTGCGGATCATCAGGCCGGCGCCGATCACCAGCACAAACCCCAGCATGATCTCGGCGGCGATCAGGACGGAGCGCACACCGCGCCGCGCGGGCGAGGCGGAACCGCGCGATTCGCGCAGCGATTTGAAGAGGTCCCAGCGGCGCAGCTCCAGGAAGGGCGTGAAGCCGAACAGCATCACGGAGGCCAGCGAGACGGCGGCGGCGAAGCCCAGCACGGGCCAGTTCACGCCGACATCGCGGATGCGCGCGAGGTGATCGGGGCTGAGCCGCACCAGCCAGCCGATGCCGAACCATCCGAGGGCCAGACCGGCGATGGCGGCCAGGCCGCACAGGATCAGCGCCTCCGCGAAGAGCTCCCCGAGAATGCGGCGCTACGATGCGCCCAACGCCCAGCGCAGTGCGATCTCGCGGCGCCCGTCGCTGGCGCGCGCCAGCAGCAGGTTGGCGACGTTGGTGCAGCAGATCAGCAGCACGAATCCCGCGCCGGCGAAAAGGGCGAACAGGGCCGGCCGGATTTCGCGGACCGCGTCGCTCTCGAGCGAGACGACGGAGAAGCCCATGTTCTCCTTCCCGAATGCGGTGTACGCGCCGCGAATCTGCGATGCCACATCGTTCATGTCCTGCTGCGCGCGCGGCAGGTTCGCGCCCGGCTTTAGACGTCCCACCGTGCGCAAAAAATACGTATTGAGCGGCCCTTCATAGACGTTGTATCCAAACTGCATGAAGGCGGGAATTTCGGACGGGATGTGAGCGTCCGCGGCGAAGTAAAGCTGAAAGTCGTCCGGCAGCACGCCGATCACGGTGGCGATTTGCCCCTGCATCGGCACCCCTTTGCCTACGATGCCGGGGTCGCCGCCGAAGCGCCGTTTCCAGAACGCGTGGCTCAGCACGACGGAGGTCTGGTCTCCAAGCTCGTCTTGGGGAGTGAAGACCCGTCCCAGCACCGGGCGAACGCCCAGCAGCGCCAGGAAATTACTGGTCACGAGGCCGAGTTTTACCTGTTCCGGCGCCTGTTCCGGGTTGGCGCCGAGGAAGGTCCCATTGCCGACCCAGATGCCGCCGATATCCTGGAACATCCGGTTGCGCTGCCGGACCTCGCGCAGCAGCGGACCGGAGGCAGGGCCGCGCGGCGCTCCCATCTTCTGGAAGTTTACCCAGATGAGCGCGAGCCGGCCGGGGTGGTCATAAGGCAACGGCCGCAGCAGCTCGGCGTACACCACGCTGAAGATAGCGGTATTGATTCCGATGCCGAGCGCCAGCGTGAGCGCGGCGATGGCGGTGAACGCGGGATGGCGGCGCAGCACCCGCCAGGCGTACCGCACCGTCTCGAGTCCGGTATCGATGACGCACCCGGCGCGCGCGTCCCTCACCCGTCCCTTCACCTGCTCGACTCCTTCGAATTCCAGTTGCGCGGCGCGCCTGGCTGCCTGGGGCGAGAGGCCCTCGGCGAGGTAGCGGTCCACCAGCATGGCTCGGTAGGCTTCGATCTCGCGGTCGAGCTCGGCCTCCACTTGCTCTTTGCGGAAGAGATGGCGGAAGAGATGCCGGATGAGACTGGCGCCGCGTGGTATCGGGTTCATGGCGCCGGCTCCGCATCGAGCAGACGGTTGACGGCCGTGAAAGCTCGGCGCCAGTGGCGTTTTTCGCGCCCGAGCTGCACTCGCCCGGCTGGTGTCAGCGTGTAGTAGCGGGCGCGGCGGTTGTTCTCGGATTCGCCCCACTCGCCCACAATCCACCCGTTCTGAGCCAGGCGCTGCAGGGCCGGAAAGAGGGAACCGGGCCGGACGATGAAGACGCCGCCGGTGATCTGTTGGATGCGATCCGAGACGCCGAGGCCGTGCATGGGGCCCAGATCGAGGGCGCGCAGGACCAGCATGTCGAGCGTGCCTTGCAGGATTTCGGAAGGTTCTTTCATGCTCCTATCGACCGTCTGTAGGGATTATACGCGCACTCCAGTCGAGCGTCAATAGGAGAGTGGAAATCTCGGAAGCCCGCCCCAAAGTTTCTTGATCCCGTTTCCCCAATTGCGTCGCGTTTCAGGTTGAGAGCTGATGAGAGCTCAAAAAAGGAGAACGACGATGAAAACCAACCTGATGCTTGCAACACTGTTTAACGGCCGGAATGGCCACGGCTCAAGTAATGATTCCGGACCGCTGGGTACCGTGAAGACCTGGGTGCGGACCGCGCTCAAGGTGCCACGGACCCAGGTGGCGTGAAGCCGGCCAAGGTGGCCAAGGTGCAGACGGCTTACCGGGCAATCGTATTGCGGGGT
>Ga0116223_10000934_pt1 | contig 32426 bp, 32 predicted proteins | sample Sb_taG_3_FD_90092 | JGI IMG/M metagenome (GOLD analysis project Ga0116223, IMG submission 90092) | Peat soil microbial communities from Weissenstadt, Germany - Sb_50d_a_PC metaG | ecosystem: Environmental > Terrestrial > Soil > Wetlands > Peat | place: Germany: Weissenstadt | collected 2010-09-21 | reverse complement strand
GTCTTCGGGCAGCTTGACGAACGGCACCTTGTCCAGGTCTTCGTCGCTGACCGGAATCTGAAAGCGATCGCGGAAGCCGCGAAGCGCGTCCTGCGTCATCTTCTTGGCCTGGTGGGCGATCATCTGGCCCTCACCCGATTCGCCCATGCCGTAGCCCTTGACGGTCTTGGCCAGGATCAGCGTGGGTTGGGCGGTGTGCTTGACGGCCGCGGCGTAGGCCGCGAACACCTTCACGGGGTCGTGCCCGCCACGCGTCAGGCCCCAGATCTCGTCGTCGCTCATGTCGGCGACCAGGGCCTTGAGATCGGCGTACTTGCCGAAGAAGTGCTCGCGCACGTAGGCGCCACTCTTGCTCTTGAAATCCTGGTATTCGCCGTCGACGCACTCTTCCATGCGCTTGAGCAGGAGACCGCTGGCGTCCTTGGCCAGCAGCTTGTCCCAGCCGCTGCCCCACAGCACCTTGATGACGTTCCAGCCGGCGCCGCGGAACACGCTCTCCAGTTCCTGCACGATCTTGCCGTTGCCGCGCACTGGCCCGTCCAGGCGCTGCAGATTGCAGTTGATGACGAAGATCAGGTTGTCCAGCGCTTCGCGGCCGGCCAAAGAGATCGCGCCCAGCGCTTCGGGCTCATCCATCTCGCCGTCGCCCATGAAGGCCCAGACCTTGCGCTGCGTGGTCTCGGCCAAGCCGCGCCCCTGAAGGTACTTCAGGAAGCGCGCCTGGTAGATCGCCACCAGCGGACCCAGCCCCATCGACACCGTGGGGAACTGCCAGAAGTCGGGCATCAGCCAGGGGTGCGGGTACGAGGACAGGCCCTTGCCGCCGGTTTCCCGTCGGTAACCGAGCAACTGATCCTCGGTCAGCCGTCCTTCGAGGAAGGCGCGGGCGTAGATCCCTGGCGAACTGTGGCCCTGGATGAACAGGAGGTCACCACCGTGGCTCTCGGTCGGTGCGTGCCAGAAGTGGCCGAAGCCGATGTCGTACAAGGTGGCCGCGGACTGGAAGCTGGCAATGTGGCCTCCGAGCTCCGAGGATTCCTTGTTGGCGCGCAGAATGATGGCCAGCGCGTTCCAGCGAATGATGGAGCGCAGCCGGTGTTCGATGGCACGGTCGCCGGTCGACCTCTCCTCCTGTTCCGGCGAAATGGTGTTCTTGTAAGCGGTCGTCAGCGATCGTGGCACATAGATGCCTTCGCGCCGCGCCTCATCGACAAGCCGGTTGACGAGGTAGTTGGTTCGTGCCGCGCCCCGGTGCGCCACGACGGCGTTGAGCGCGTCCAGCCATTCCGCGGTCTCGGTGGTGTCGATGTCGTCCTGAGGGCTCATCTGGTTCTCCTGGTGGTGCAAGGTTTCGGCCACGGCGCTCCCGATCCTCAGTTGCGGCTGGTCATCATTGCTCGTGAGCGGGTCTTCAACAGCCGTAGCACTCAACAAATCTGTCACTTTTGTGAGAGCGGCCAAAACCGTGGGCTACGCAGCGAGTGCCATACGGCCATTCCATAGTCGCTCTACAGCGCTCGGGCGCGGCTGGGTAGCGACGCCAATTGTCTCCGGCGACAGGTCACCATTTAAGTCAGCGACCCTGACCAGTGCCAAGACGTGCGCCCGTCCTCGCACCATCCCATCTGGCGCTTCTTGGCCATGCTTGCGCTCACCACCTGATTGACCGCGGACTGTACAATGCTGCTGCCCATCGGCAGTCCCTTCCGATAGCGCGCACGATAGCTCTACTCGAGGTGCAGGCGAAAGTGCTGAATGGGGATCTCGAGGCGGTATTTCAGCGTTGGCACCCCGGACTCTCCGGGGCCGCCGAGACCAGGCGGGCAGCGTAGCACCCCCACGTCTGGTTACTCTCCGTATGCAATCAATCTTGCGAATGACGGCTGGGCGACTGTCGCCATCAGCGCACGGCGGGCGGCGCGTTCATTACCGGGGCCGTGTTCGCGCCGGTGGCGGCGGGACTCTGGCTGGTGATTGACCCGGAACATCGTGCACGAGTCGACTCGCAGGCGGGCTGTTGCGAACGGCAGCCATCGGCGGGGCAGTCTGCTTGCATGTAGGGCCGGAATTGGCCGAGGCCGTGTGAAAACACAAAGCGCAATTCGCCCGCGTTCGATTCTGTCGAATTTCCTTGGGAAATGTTCTCAGAATCTCACATACGTCCGCCAAAAACGGCGTGGCGCGCCACGCCCGACGACGCTTCGCGGGTTTTCACCCCTTTCTCCGCCGCAATTTCTCCATACAAAACAGGTTGTTGCAGAAGTCGCGACCTAAGGAATGATGGGCTTGTTTTGAAAGTGAATCCAATCGACCGCTTGATCGCTTCGATATCGGCCTCGGTGATCCCATCAAGCCACGCGGTGTACACCCGCAGCATCGTCGTGGCGCTGTGGCCGTGCTGCTTGGACACCCAGAGCGGATTTTTGCCGATCACGAGATTCGAGCTCACCGATGAATGTCGGGCGTTGTACGGCTCGCAGTAGCGCGCTTTCATTCGCTGCCATGTCCGTTTCCATCGTGCCCAGGGGTATAGGCGATTGCGGCGATCGAGCAAATAGTTCTGTCCGTCGAGCAGGCATTGAACCGCAGTCAGAAACCCGATCTCGTATAACGAGCGGCCCAGACCGAGTCTCGCATCCGAACGGGAGAGGATGTCCTCCAGAGCCTCCGTAGTAATCAAGCGCTGGTAATAATCCGGCTGCCGGCGTTGCCGGTGGTGGTAGCTGCGCTCGCAATAGTCACCGAAGAATTGATCGACTGCGAGCGGGCATAACGGGGCCTCAAGGTCACATTTCTCGAGTCTCATGTTATGGTTTCCAGGATGACAACGCTCTGCATCGCGGGGCGTCAGCGCCCGAATTGTTTAGAGATCGTAAAGCGCGCCATGATGGGCTCAAGCGGATGCTCGTGGACATCGGCCCGCCCGGCAGGGTAAGCGTCGATCTCGGATTTCAGCCGATCGACATACCAGAACTCCGCCGCTGCCGCGTGGGTGTTGAGGATATTGTAGATGCCGACCGAAGCGCCCCAGCCCGAGGGGAAGGCATAGTGAGCGTCGAGGTTCAGTTCGCCGAAGCCCTTGCCATGAATCTGACCGGCCGCGGTCGGGGCGTTGGCGCACGATGTCGCCACGCGCGGGAAGTCTTTCACGGCGGCAGAATCCACGCAGGGCCCAGAAGAGAGCGGATAGTTCCCGAGATAACGATAATTTAGGCCGCCGCTCCAGCGGCCGACATTCGTCAGATACACTGCCAGCGAGCCGGTCGCGATCGGCGCATCGGTGATGTAGTCGCCGAGATGGCCGGTGCCATCGTCAAGCGCGTGGGTAAAGCGCGTGTGATCGCCTGAGTAGCTGGCATAGAACTCAAGCCAACGACGGATCTGGTCGGTGATATTGATTTCATAGCCGTAGCGGCGGCTCGGGGGGCCCGCCGTATCCTCCCCGACATCCGGGTCAATGATGGTCTCGGACTGCTGCCATAGGTTATAGACTGCGAACGTCAAGGCGATATGGCGCTGAATCTCGGCGCGCACTCCCACTTCCTCGCCCTCCTGCTTTGCGAGCAGTGGTGTGTTCGGAAGTCCCAGGTCCACGCTCTTGTCCTGATTGACCCCGCGCAGATCGGCGCTGTGAAACCCCTCGCCCGCGGCCAAGTAGAACTCGAGGTGATTGGTCGGCGTATAGATCAGGCTGCCCTTGGGCTGGAGCAGTGACTGGGTTGCCGTGCCCGCATTGGTATATCCGGCCGTCTCGTGCAATCCGGCCAGATAGTCAACGTCGGTTCCATGCTGATAATCGTCGCGAAGACCGAGCACGCTGCGGAACGTCGAGGTCCAGTGGGTGGTCGCCTGCAGATACGCTGCGCCGGCGAACAGATACACCTGATCCGAATTGGAAAAAGACGCGGGATCATTCTGCGGCGGCAGCGGCACGCGATCCTCGCTGGGCAGGCGCCCGACGCCCAACAAGTCGTAACGCGTGAGCGCACCAGCCGCAATCTCGTTCTGGATCGGGCCCAATGCTACCGGCAGCGTGTAATTCGCCGCGCCGCCGAGCACACGGCGATTCTCGAACTGATCTTCCTGATCGCCATGAATCGGATCGAACAGATACTGCGTGAAGTCATTGAACAAATACAGTTGATCGTAGATGAAGAACGAGCTGGCCGAGAATTGTCCCTTTCCCAGACTCTCGTGATATTCAAGCGAGAGGCTCGCGCGCTGCGCGCGGCCGCCATCGCTTGGATCAAGCGTGCCGAAGCGATTGGGGACCAAGCCCTCGGTAATGGCGCGGACCGGAATGTCGGTCGTGTTGTTCCACAGCTGGTGGTAGAACATGCCGGTCACGGAATAACCGTTGCGCACATCGCCCTCGCTGAAGCGCAGGACCGCGTTCTCCTTGCGCGCATCATCGGGCGTCAGGAATGGACCATCGTAGTGCTGCACCTCCGCGGCGGCCAACAGGTGTCCCTCGCCGAGCGCCTCCGAGCCGGCAGTGAAGATGCGCTGGTAATCGAGCGTGCCGAGGGTCGCGGCGACTTGATCGGCAATCGTGTCCCGATAGCTCACACTCACCGAACCGACCGCGCCGAAGTCCCCCACGTTGGCGTAATACGGCCCCTTGGTGTAACTGAGCCCGTCCGCGAGCTCGGGGATCAAGAAATTCAGATCGGTATAACCCTGACCGTGCGCGTGCGTCGGCTGGTTGATCGGCATGTCATCGACGTAGGCCGCAAGATCCGTGCCGTGATCCAGGTTGTAGCCCCGCATCAGATATTGATTTGCCTTGCCCTCACCGCTGTGCAAGGTCACGACCAAGCCCGGCACGGTTTCCAGCAACTGAGCCGGGCGGTACGCCGGTGTCAGCTGCAGCTCCTGATCCGCGACCACCCCTTCGCTGGCGCTCGAAGCTGTTCCGAGCAGTTCCAGGCGCTCGGCCGTGATGGCGATTTCCTGTAGCGTCTGCCCCATGTCGCTGGTGGTGACATTCGCGCTCGTGTCGGCCTGCGCCGCGGTGGGCACCCCGACACCGCACAAGGCGCTCGCCGCGCCGACACCCCACAGCAGCGTGCCGAGGGTGTTCCGTTGCGGATAACGAATCGGCAAGAGGCTGGCATGCCGGGTAACCTCGCCAGACCCGGCGAAATTCGTCATCCGTCGCTCCCCAATGCTTGAGCAGTTCGAGCAGTAATACGCGTGCGGAACGAAAGCGGATGCTCATTGTATGAAGAATTTAAAAATCCTCATATTTCGCCCGCCCTGCAACTCATTGGCCAACACGATTCGGCGAGCAGGGCCAATTCAAAGAGGTCGTGGCCAAGGCGCGGCTATCGGGTGGCCGTCGATTGAAACGCGTTGCAGGGGTAAGGTGCCGCGGCACCGAGTTAGATCACGGGCGCGTTTAATCAGTAGTTTTAATGAGTTAAAACGTTTCCTGGCCCAGCCGTGGCAACCACCCGGCGTCTGACAAGTAACGCCGAGGAAGCCACCACTGACAATGGCTGGCCGCCCAGGAAGCATCGATCGCTCCGGGCGCAGTAGCGGTCAGATTGATGCCACGCGGCCTTCGGGCGATGCAGTGCAGTTGCTATGTCGCCCTGGACGCATGAAGAATTCTATGGACTTCTTACGATCGACACCGGCGGCATCCGCCGCGGCTCAATGGCGCGGCGTCAGATGACGATGCCTGGCGCCATCGTGTCTATGTGCCTCGCCCAGCTCGACACTGACGAGGTTCAGCTGACCATGACGCACACCTCGTTCGGCAATGATCTTCTCGGCGAATTGCCGAACTGTTTTCGCGGGGCCCTTTAGGGCGGTGGTCTCTAGGCACTGTTCGTGGTCGAGGTGCACATGCATGGTCGCGACCGTGAGGTCGTGGTGATCATGCTGCAGATTAGCCAACCGATCGGACAACTGTCGTTCGTGGTGGTTATAGACGTATGAAAGACTCGCAACGCAGAATCCGGTGCTGTCGCGAGCCTGGTCTCGGCGTTGCAAAAGATCGCGGAGTATGTCGCGCACCGCCTCGCTACGCGTCGTGTATCCACGTTGTTTGATGAGCTCATCGAATGCCGAGGCCAGCTCCTCGTCGAGCGAAATCGTGAAGCGATCCATGGCTTTCTCCGTGTTTGATATGGCCTGGTGACTGACTGTGACCCGTTGTCGATCGGACCATCGGCCGGCGCCGCTAATGTTTGATCGTAGCGTACCCGCGCGCGCGCTCACCAGCAGCCCGCATCGCGTTGCAGCTATGGCAGGCTCGACATTCCCGGATGCGTACTCAACACGTGCGCTACGCGACAGTTCCAGGGAGGGAATTCGTCCGGTTAATCGCGGAACCTACCTGGGCGTCCGACCCGCCCTGGTGCCTGAATAGCCGTGACGCACACATTTCGCCCGTCAATTGAGCGGGAAACCTGTCAATGCGGTCCGTTGAGCTCATCATTCTCGCCGGCTACCGGATCTGCCCCAGCGCGATGTCGTTCAAATGTTTGGAGCCGCTCCGCATGCCGCTCCGGTTTCTCATCTCAGTCTGCATTCGCACAGTTGGCGGCGCCGAGGACGCACCGGGCGGTGATCGGACTAAATGATGCGCTACGGATCTGTGCGCCTTTCGCTATGGTGCCGATCGGGTTGGCGCAGGCAGGGAAGGGTCATCGGAGGCTAGGGATGTGATCGGATGGGGCCGCGCGCGCGGAAGCTGGTGGGTAGCGATCGTGCTGCCGGGTTTCCTATTGCGCTCGCTGATTCCGATCGGCTTCATGCCGACGTTTGGCCCGGGCTTGAGCGTGCGGCTTATTCTATGCGAGGGCTGTCGACCGGTTGCGTCGATAGCTGTGTCGACGGCTATGGACCTGTCGTCGGACATGCCCATGAACGTGCCGATGGACGTGCCGGCGCAGCATCACCCTGGCGGCGATCCGAGTTCCGGGGGCAGCGGCTCGCGTGGCCATCAAGACCACAGCGCCTGCCCCTACGGGGCCAGTCCAACGCCCGCTGCGGTGCCAGCGTGGTCCAGTGTGCTCGTGACGATGCAACGGTCATCGGAACCGCCCGTGTCGGCACCGCAAGTCACCCATTTTGAGATTGCACCGCGTGCGCAATCCCCGCGCGGCCCTCCCGTCGAACTCTGACCCATTGCGCTCACTGGACTGAGCGCGCCTAAGACGCGTACGTGGGCACGACCGCCCGCCGTCGCGTTGGGATTTGAGGTTAGAATCATGGGGAGACTCACATGTTTTGTGCCCACCAGAGCGATGGCCACGCCATCGCGGGGACGTTTTTGTTTCCGGCCAAGGTCGGATCGCCTCTCGAATGCTTCGGACTTGGGACAGGCGGCGCCCGCGTGGGGATTGGGCCTGCTGCTTTGGCTCGCGCCAGCCGCAAGCTTCGCGTGCGCGTGCGGTTGTGGCGTATTCGACGTTGGTACCGTCAGCATGCTTCCGACTCACGCTGGCGGTACCGTGTACCTCGAGGATGGCTATATGAATCAGAGCGAGAACTGGGTTGGCTCGCACTCTGCGCCAGCCTCCGCCAATACCGACAAGGAGCTCCAAACCAATTTTGGTGCCCTGGGGATGGACTATCAGTTCAACAGCGATTGGGGTGCGGCACTGGAATTTCCCTATTGGGACCGACTCTTCCGCACCGATATTGGGACGCCCGCAGCCCCTGACGTGACAAGCTTTCGCCACAGCGCGCTCGGGGACATACGACTCACCGGTCGCTACACGGGGTTCTCATCTGATCTATCGACGGGCCTCACGCTCGGACTGAAGCTGCCCACGGGCGATTGGACGTACCCTAATCTCGACCGCGATTCATCGATTGGTACGGGAACCGCAAATTTGCTGCTGGGCGGCTATCACGTGGGCACCTTGAGCGATAACCCCCATCTGAAATGGTTCGCGGAAGTCCTGCTCGATCGCGCCTTCAACACGCGTGAAGGCTATCGAACGGGCAACGAGATCCAGGCCGCGCTGGGGGCTTTGTACGACGGCATTCAGCTCGGGCAATTGGGCACTCTCGCCACACTCCTACAGTTGATTGGCTCCGATCGGCTACACGACAGCGGTGCGAATGCGAATCCGGCCAACAGCGGCTATCATCGCCGGCTGCTCTCGCCCGGCGTCGAGGCCAGCTTCGGCCAGTGGAGTATCTACGGCGATGCCGAGTATCGCCTCTACCACTACGCCAATGCCGCCTCGTCCGTGGCAGTAGAAGGTACCCAGGGCCAGCTGGTCGCGCCGGTGCTGCTCAAATTCATGCTGAGCTATCACTTGTCACCGAGGCAATCTTGGAATCTGAGCGCGCTGGACCCATCCGGGAGCGTCGCGCCCCCCGGGTCGGTCCGACCCTCGAATGCGAGCCTGCCGACGCTCTTTCGGGCCAGGAAACGCCAGAGCGTTCGCCATGGCGGTCCCGAGCATCAGCGCGGGATGAGCGGCGGCGCCGCGAACAATCCCGCCTTGTCCGCGAGTACCTTTCCTGATATCTGAAAAGTTTGCCGTAGGCCTGGCAGCGAGGCTAAATGTACGGCGACGTCGCTAGTGCAGCGCAGCTCTCGCTGCGGTTGACCGCGTCACTGCTGGTCGGGGCCTTTGCGGCCAGTCTTGCGGCACCAGGAAGTGCGTATGGCACGTCCAATTCTGTTCTGGCTGCTCGGCGTTCCAATTCCGACCATCATCTTGATGGCGCTGTTGTCGCATTAGGCACGGGTCTGCGAGAATCGGGCGGCATGATCGGCCGCGAAGCCTCATGACGTCAGCGATCGACGGTGCCTCCGCCAGCCGGTGGGCGTCGGCGCGGGCGTGACACCGCCGAACGCCGGACTCTGCGCGGTCAGAATTGCGGTTGCGCTGCTTGCATTACTTTCGACGGAGGTCCTTCATAGCGCACCGTTGTCGCCAGCACACAGCGCTGCAAGCGGGCCAGCGAAGGTGGAGCGGCTGCTCGCTGCGATGACGCTGGAAGAGAAGATAGCGTTCATTCATGGCGCCACCGAGGAGGCGTCGACCTATCAGGGGCAAGCCGGCTATCTGCCGGGCGTACCACGCCTGGGGATTCCGTCGCTGCGGCTCGCCGATGGGCCGCCAGGCGTGCTGACCCGCGAGGTGTCGACCGCGCTTCCATCGACCATGGCGCTGGCGGCGACCTTCAGCCGTGAAGATGCGCAAGCCAATGGCATCGTGATCGGCCGCGATGCACGAGCCTTGGGCATCGATCTCGTGCTCGAGCCCTTCATCAATATCGACCGCGATCCGAGCTTCAGCCGCAGTTACAACACCTATGGCGAGGATCCCACGCTGACCGGACAGATTGGCGCCGCCGTCGTGCGAGGCATCCAAAGCCAGGGCGTAATGGCCCAAGCCAAACATTACATTGCCTTTGACGGTGCGAATGACGTGCAGGTGGATCCGCAGACGCTGCGCGAAATATACGCAGCGCCGTTTGCGGACGTGGTAGATGCCGGCGTTGCATCGATCATGTGCTCCTACAACCGGGTCAACGGCCCCTTTGCCTGCGGCAACGAAGCGATGCTGAAAGGCCTGTTGCGTGGCGAGCTGGGGTTCCAAGGCTTCATTACCTCCGATTGGGGCGCCAACCATGCGGCCGAGTTCATCAATGCGGGTCTCGACATGGAGATGCCGGGTGAGCTGCGAGTCGGGCCCCAGAGCGAGGAGCTGATGAGGGCCTATTTTTCGGGCACTGAAGTGGCACCAGTGCCGCCGAGGAGCGCTGACGCGATGGGCTTTGGGCCCAGAGGTCGGATTCCGGAGGAGTTCATTGAAGAGGTTCCGGCAACGGGCGGTGGTGGATCTGCAATCACGGAGCTCCGCGACTATGCCAACCTACGCGCGGCGTTGCATGCCGGCACCGTGACCGAGGCCACGATTACACGGGCGGCGCGCGGAATTCTGCTGCAGATGCAGCGATTCGGGCTGCTTGATGGGCACTCCAAGCACTCTGTGACTCCCGAGCCGGTCGAGCAGGACGCCCGTGTCGCCCTGCGCACCGCTGAAGATGCCGCGGTGTTGCTCAGGAATGAGGGAGCGTTGCCGCTCACCAAGCAGGATCTGAGTTCCTTGCTGCTGATTGGACCTGGCGCCCTTCAGACCGTGGCCGTCGCCAAGTCGGGCGAACAGGCCTTGGGGCGACCTGAGCGGCAGATCGGCGCCTTTGAAGCCCTGCGCCGTTTCTACAGCCATGACCGGTCAGTGCACATCAGCTACCGCCCCGGCAATGACATGAACGGATCTGTCGTCCCAGCAGCAGCGCTCAGCCATGACGGCCGGCCGGGCCTGATCGATGAAGACACCAGCAACCAACGCCAGGGGCTCGATCCCGAAATCAACTTCACGCTCGCGAATGGGCGGCCCCTGGCGGCGCGTTCCGCGCCCCGCTGGAGCGGAAGCGTGACGACGCCTGCCGACGGCGTCTACGAGTTCAATCTGCAGATGATGGGAGGGTCCGGTGCAATCCGCCTCGACGGTCAGGAGCTCGGTCGTATTGCCATTCCGCCGCAACATGGAGACGTGCTGCAGGCCGCTCAGGACAATGTGTTGCCGACGCCCGATGGTCTGGACAATCTTCGACGGCGGATCGAGCTGACGAGCGGCCGGCATGCGCTCATCGTGACAGCGATCGGCGATGACTCCGGTAAGCCGTTGCAGGTACGACTCAATTGGGCAACCCCTGAGCACAAGCGGGCCGACTATGCGGCCGCCGTTGCGCAGGCGAAGATCGCCAGGACGGTAGTGGTCTTCGTCTGGTCCCGCAATGAGCCGGTCATGGCGTTGCCGGGTAATCAGAATCAGCTCATCGCAGACGTCGTTGACGCGAATCCCAACACGATCGTCGTACTCAATACCGCTGATCCGATCGCTATGCCTTGGCTTGATAAGGTCAAAGCTGTCTTGCAGATGTGGTACACGGGTGATGAAGGGGGATGGGCTGCCGCAAATCTGCTGGTCGGTCGTGTGAGTCCCGCGGGGCGACTTCCGTTCACGTGGCCCAGACGGGTGCAAGACACGGTGGCGCACGATCCTTCGCATCCGGAGCGCTCTTCCGGCGGTGTCGGTGGCAAGACCATCTACTCTGAGGGCCTGTTCGTCGGCTATCGCTGGTTCGATCGACAAGGCATCGAACCGCTGTTTCCCTTTGGCTATGGGCTTTCCTATACGCGTTTTGAGTACCAATCATTGGCGGTCAGGCCTGCCGCCGATGGCGGCCTGGACGTATCATTCACGCTCAAGAACATCGGTTTGGTACGCAGCGACGAAGTGCCTCAGGTCTACCTGACAGCACCGGTTGATGCTTCGCACCACGCCCAGTTTGCCGACCGCTCCCTGGTGGCATTCGATCGCGTCTCGCTCGATGCCAGGCAGTCAAAGCGCGTGGTCTTACACGTGCCACTACGTCGGCTTCAGTACTGGTCTGAGGCTGACAATCGCTGGCAGGTTGCTACGGGTCCGCGATCGATTCAGGTGGGCGGCTCGTCAAGAGATATTCGACTGACGGCACCGACAAGCTAGCCTGTGATCGTGGCCGGCGCTGCCAGGACTCGGTTCGGCCTGAGGTAGATTTAGACGCTCGGCAAAGCCCGGAACCTCGCCCGCCCCGGAAAATGCCGCGGCGGACCGCTGATATCGGTTGGCATCCACACTCATGACATTGCAGGGAGTCGATCAGGCTCAAATACATCGCAGCGCTGCCACTCACGCTGGGCCTGGCCGTAGCCGCCGTGGCCGACGAGAAACCATACAAGAAAGGGCTGGTCACCGACGTCGCCTGGATCCGCGTCAAGGACGGCAAGCTGATGGATTACATCGCGCATCTGAACGGCACCTACAAGCAGGAAATGGAGGCTTTCAAGAAAGCAGGCTTGGTCACCGAATACCGGATTTACCAGGTCGCACCGCGCCATCCTCAGGATCCGAACCTGATTCTCACGGTGACCTATCCGAGCTATGCGGCGCTCGACCACCACGCAGACTACGACTCGATCACGACCAAGATCGAGGGCAGCCTCAAGCAGGCCGATGCCTCCTACGGCGCCCGGGCGAGCATCCGCGAGGTACTCGGATCGGAACTGATCCAGGAGCTGATTCTCAAGTAGCGGTCGGTGCGACCCAAGCCGGCTTCAGGCGCCGGCGTAGTCGGCCTCGTGGGTGCGTTCACCGCGGGCGGCGGCGAAGGCGTCGGTGATGATGCGGTGCGCGGTCCACCAGCGGCGACGCGAGTCGAGCAGCACCAGCCAGACCCGATGTCCCGATTGCTCGGCTAGCGCAATCAGGCAGTGCCCGGCTTGGGAGGTATACCCGGTCTTGAGGCCAACGACGCCGTCGAGGCGCCCGAGTAGCTGATTGGTGTTCTTGAAGGCCATTAGCCGCCCCGAGGCCGTGCTGATCGTCGCCTGCTCCCACGCTGCGATCTGGGCAATGCGGGGGTTCGCGTGCGCGGCCTTGGCGAGGCGCAGCAGGTCGTTGACGGTCGAATACTGACCCTCGGCGTCGAAGCCACAGGGATGCACGAAGTGCGAGTCCTGCATGCCAAGCTCGGCCGCGCGGGCATTCATGCGCGCTGCAAAGGCATCGAGAGACCCGGCCGCGTGTTCGGCCAGCACCAGGCAGGCATCATTGGCGGAGTGCATCAGCATTGCCGTCAGGGCCTCATCCGCCCGTATGCTCTCGCCGGTGTGCAATCCGACCCGCGGCCGCGTCGTGTGGGCTGCGTCGTGGCTGACGCTCAACAACGCATCGGGCCGCCAGTCGGAATCGAGCACGACCAGCGCGGTCAGCAGCTTGGTCAAGGACGCCGGGGCGCGACGCACGTCGACATTGCTCCCCCAGAGCAGTTCCCCATCCAGCACGGCGGCATAGGCGGCCGCAGCGCGGTGATACGGATCATGACCGTCGGCGCGCGGGTGAGCGCCGGCAGTGCCGACAGCGCCCAGCAGGAGCACAGCCACGAGCCCGCGCGACAGTTTGTCCACGATCCTCACCGCGAGGTATGGCCGCAAGTCATCAGTCACCTCATCTGCAGTTGCCGCAAGTCTATCTGCGAGCGCATGCCGACGATAGTGTCTGGATCACACTGGCAGGCTGGTCGTGCGTAACAGATCGCGCGAACCCTGCCATTCGCCGCCGCCGCGGTAGCCCCGAAGCTCGGCGCAGGCCATGAAGAATGCCCCCCGGTAGAAGAACCAGCACTGCGCCTGGGCGGTGCCGTAGGTCGCCGCGAGCAGGGGCCGCGCCCGATCCGAGTTGCGATCGAGATTGGCGAGCCAGCCTGCCGCGATGCGCTGATAGTGCTCGCCGCCAACCCGCCGGCGCGCCGCCGGCTTCAGTTCGCGCTGGAAGTGCTGCTGCAAGTCCTCGCTGGGCATGAGCCCGGTGGTGAAGAACTATCGCGCCATCCAATCCGATTCATCGCGTGCCAGGAGGTGGTAAGCGAACTCGGGATGGCCGAAGATGTGGACAGGGAGCAGGCCTTAGTACCTCAGCCAACGAGCGATGTTCGCCATCAACTGCTGGTAGTTTTTCATACGCTCGAACATCTCGATCGACAGCACTCGATCAAGCACGCCGGCGTGTCGAAGCGGTTCATATCGCAGGTGATGATCTGCAGATTGCTCAAGCCTCGGCGGGCACATTCCGCCTCGATATAGATGCGCTGGGTCGCGGAATTCGACACGCCGGTGATCCGCGCATGCTCGCTGGTCAGCCGCAGCATGGCCTCTCGCCTGATGACTCGATGACCGCCGCGGCTTCCTCGTTGCAGCGGTCGATCTGCAGCAGCATCCTGCAGAACGCCGGCTTGAACAGATTGCGCCGTTGTCCGAGCAGGTGATTCAGGCTCGAGCCGCAAAATTCGAGCTCGCCGGGCAGGTGTTGCACGCTGAACGACATGGAGCTCTAGCGCGAGGCCACGCCGAGCTCGCGAAACAGACGGGTCAGGTTCGGATAGATGGCCTCATCCGAGACCGGAAATGCCGGTACCGATGATCGCCATCGTTTCGATGGGAATCGTGGTCAATTCCGCCCCGTCTCAGGCACTATCGTGGCATATACGTTTGCCGGGGCTCGCTGGATGCATCCGGCACCGGCCGAGTAGCGCGACCGACCTGCCAAACGCATCCGCCAGGACTCGAGGATCGTTATTCGAGTACGGAATGTGACTTGTTACTGCGATGCCGGTCTGATATGAATGAATGCGCCTATCAACACAGTAGCGTTCGCGCGGGTTCGGCGGCTGCGATCACCGTGATCGCTGGCCAAGGTAGCGGACGCGGACATGAGCGTGGCAGAACAAAACCAGGACGCAGCACTGATCGAACGGATTCGGGGCGGCGACCGCGCGGCGTTTCTGGATTACTACGATCGTTATTCGCCGCTGCTGTTCTCGGTAGCGGCACGGGTGCTCGGCGACCGCAAAGAGGCCGAGGACGTGTTGCAGGAAGTCATGCTCGTGATCTGGAATAAGTCCGGCGACTTCGACCCGCAACTTGGTACGCTCTCCAGCTGGGCCGTGACGCTCACTCGCAATAAGGCCCTGGACCGGCTTCGCGCACGCACGCGGCGGCTGCGCCTGATCGAGGAAGCCGCGGTCCTGGCCGAGGATTCCTACGTCACCTCCTACCCTTCCGCGAATGAGATCGTGCACGGCCGCGAGCGGGCGGAATTGCTGCGCGACGCCATGAACGACCTGCCGGCGGACCAGCGAATGGCGATTGAGCTGGCTTTCTTTACCGGACTGAGCCAGAGCGACATCGCGACGCGGCTGCAGCAGCCATTGGGCACCGTTAAGGCGCGGATTCGACGCGGCATGCTACGTCTGCGTGAGCGGCTCGGGGGTGTGCTGTGATCGACGAAGGCATGCAGGAACAAGCCTCGGCGTATGCACTCGGCGCGCTGGACGCGGATGAGACCAAGGCATTCGAGGTGTCGCTGCGCGTCGATCCGGAATTGCGTGCCCTGGTCCACGAGCTGCGCTCCGTGACCGAAGCACTGGCCGGTACGGCGCCGGCGCTGGAGCCGCCGGCAGACATCAAAGCGCGGCTGCTGCTCGAGATCGACCAGCGGCGGGCTTCGGGCTCGAGGACGGTTGAGGATAAGCCGCTCAGAGGGCTGGTCAGCCGGCCGGCCCGCCTGTGGATTCCATGGGCTGTGGCGGCGGCTATGGCCGTACTGTCTCTGGCGTTTCTGCGGCAAAGCACCAGCCTGCGCTCGCAGCTCGCCGCACAGGCAGGGCGTATCAATGAACTCACGGCAAGCGCCGAACTGGCGCGCGCCGAGAGCGCTGATCTGCGGCTGGCAGTGGCCAAGCTGCGCGAAAGCAATCGGCTCGCCAGTTTCCGCATTGCGCTGCTCGACTCGTTGCTGGCTGCGGCGCCCAAGGCGATTGCAGTCAGCCTCTGGGATAACGACCGCCAGGACGGCGTGTTCATCGTGCGCAATCTCAAGCCTCTTCCGAGCGACGAGGACTACCAGCTCTGGATCATCGATCCGAAATATCCGTCGCCAGTAGATGCTGGCGTATTCCAGGTCAACGCCAAGGGCAATGTGCGCGAGGACTTCCGGGCAAAATTGCCGATCCAGACGGCGAATCAGTTCGCCGTTACGATCGAGCGCAAGGGTGGGGCGGCGGTGCCCAATACCAAGGCAATGGTGCTGGCGGGAAGCTAGGGGCCCGGCGCCGGCGGCAGCCGTTGCCCGGGCGTTTGAGCACTTACTCTTTTTTGGCGTTTTTCGCCTTGTATATCCGAACCTGCTCGTTGAAGCGGTCGGCGACGCTTTGCAATTGAGCGACGGCGGCGTTGTGCCTTTGGGTCTCGATATGATCCAGCTCGTCTTTTTGCTTGTCCGTCAGCTTGTCTCCAGCCTTAGCCACCGCATCCTGATGTTCCTGCTTGATGCAATCGAGGTAGACACCGATCGCCGCGTCATATTCGGTGATCGCTTTCTTTACCGTGACCATTTCGCTGAGACTGGCCGAATTGCCGTCCGGGATCTTTTCCGGCGACGTCGGATACGCACAGTCGGCATGGACAGATGCCGCCGTCAACGCGGCGAGCGCGGCAATGGCAATAAGCAATTTCATACCAAATTGATCCCGGGTGACTGGTCGGATGGCCATCTTAGTGTGGGGCCGCTCCCCGGGCCAAGTCCACGGCAAAATCGCTATACTGGCCCCGATTCCGATCGATGTATGCTGATCGGCTGAGGCGCGGCGTGAAGGCACCTGTGGCGATTATCATCGCGGTCCTTGCCGCGGCATCGGCCATCGCCGCCGGGCCTCCGCCGATTCCGGTAGGCGCTGACGCTTATACCATGTGGGACCGTTGGGCCTACCAGCGCATCGGCGAGCGAGCTTACATGCGCAGTACCTATGATCGGGCAGGGGGCAACGCATCCGGCGATGCTTCGCACTTCCTGTATCAATTGGCAGACGATTTCAACGTCACCCTGGACGTCGAAGGCCCCGGGATCCTTTATTTCGCGCGCTACAATCACTGGCACGGAAGTCCCTGGCACTATGAGATCGATCATGTCGATCACATAGTGCGGGAGAGCAGCACCGACGATCCGCTGCACCCGAAACCCGATTCAGAATTTCTGCCTGAGCGTCTATTCCCAGAGCCGCTGGCACTAACGTGGTCTCAAACCCATGGCGCGGACTTGAATTGGGTGCCCATTGGCTTCCGGCAGTCGTTCCGCATGGCGTATTCGCGCACCTTTTACGGCACCGGGTATTACATTTACCATCAATTCGTCGACGGTACGCCGTTGTCACGTTCCATTGCCGCTTGGGATGGCAAGACCTCACCCGATACGGCGATGCTGAATGTGATCCGAAGCGCGGGCAAGGATATTGCGCCCCCGGCCGGATCCGCCGGAGTTGAACAAGCGTCTGGCCACTTTGACCTGCCTGCGAACTCCGCGATACAGGTCTGGGAGGACACGCGCGGCGCTGCGACGCTTCGCGCACTGGAATTCTCGGTTCCGAGCGCACAAGCGCTGGCCTTCTCCGCCGCACGGCTGCTGGTAACGTGGGACGGTCGGCCGTCACCCTCAATCAACGCTCCGGTATCGCTGTTCTACGGAGCGGGCATCTTGTATAACCGCGACAATCGCGAATACCTGGTGCGCTCGCTGCCCATGGTGATTCGCTACGACAAGGATCGCGTGTACCTGAGCAATTACTTTCCGATGCCTTTCTTTCGCTCGGCGAGAATCCAACTGGTGGGTGTCAGCACGACCGACATCACGGATGTGCAATGGACGCTGCGGTATGCGCGTTATAAAGATCCGCCCAATTATGTGGGTTATTTTCACGCCACCTACGCAGATCATCCGCACCCGAAATTTGGGCAGGATATGGTGCTGCTCGATACGCGTGATGCCGAGGGCGGTGGCGACTGGTCGGGTCAATTCGTGGGAACTTCGATTATCTTTTCCCACGAGGCTGTTCTTAGCACGTTGGAAGGCGACCCGCGGTTTTTCTTCGACGACAGCCAGACACCTCAGGCGCAGGGCACCGGCACGGAGGAATGGTGCGGCGGTGGCGACTATTGGGGCGGCGTAGATACCACCCTGCCGTTGGCGGGTCATCCCATCGGCGCCAGAAGCCCGGATGCGGCGGTGAGTGTCGAAGACAAGCTTGAATCGGCGTACCGCTTTCTGCTTGCCGATCTGATGCCGTTCGGCAAGAACGCCGTGATCCGCCTCGAGCATGGCGGCGAGAACGAGTCGAGCGAGCACTATGAAACGGTCACGTATTGGTACGGATTGCCGGCGCCATCACTGATCAAGACCGATGAACTGTCGGTCGGAGACGAGGCGAGCGAAGCGGAGCACCATTACGTTTCCGCGGACGCATCCAGACCCTATCAACTGACGTCGCGATACGAGTGGGGGCCCGATACATTGCAAGGCATGGAAATCTATCCGGCGACGACCGATCGCGGAAGAACCATGAAGGCGACCTCTGAATTTACGCTTAAGCTGGATCCGGCGAATGTTGGCGTAATGCTTCGCCGCAAGCTGGACTACTCGTTTCCGAATCAGCGCGCCGAGGTATTCGTCAGCGATGCGAGCGGACAGGATTTGACGTGGCGTCGGGCGGGCGTCTGGTACCTGGCCGGATCCAACAGCACGGTACTTTCCAGGGGTCGCGATTACGACATCCATAAGCATCTTGCCGGGAACGGTGAGTTGGGCGCCACCGAACATATCGTTGAGACTTCCAATCGCCGTTTTCGCGACGACGAATTCCTGCTCCCGCGCGCGGTTACGCAAGGGCGACGCGCCATTCGGATCCGGATTAAGTTCACGCCGGTCAGGATTCCTCTTTTTCCTGGTCAAGCACTGCGTGAGCTCGCATGGAGTGAGATGCGCTATACGGCCTATAGCATCGTCATGCCTGATTTCAGTTTGAATTGAGCCAACGGCAGGTCGCGGGTGTCTTCCGTAGGGGAATCCGTCCTTGTGCCGAAACCCTCCCTTGCCCGAGTACCGGCCGGCGGCGAGCCGGAGCAGATTCACCTCAAACTGCGCCGCCCCGCCGCCTCAGCGAGGCGCCGCCACGTGCGGTTCTTGCAAGGTTGGTCGAAAGCGGTGGGGTAACGTGTGCCCGAACCCTGGGACGCAACGAGCGGGTCGATTTTGGGCATCTTCATCTCTCACTGATCATGGGATTGCATCGAACCGTAGGGGTCACCGACGTCGGGGGCCGGGCGGGGACGAATTCAATGCACTGCCGAGACCGTCATGCTGTTGCCGCATTACATCCGTCCAGGGACGTAAGAGGATTCAACAGGAAAATCATATTGGCTTCGCCTGTGGTGCTAGCCGGCATGTCGGGATGCATCGGCAGCGGCAGCCCGCCCGCTCCACAAAAGAGCGGCACTACCGTGATTGTGCCGCCGAACACGGGCACGACGGTCATCTGCTCGGACGGAACACACCCGCCGCGTAGTTAAAGTTACGGCGGCGCCCCCACGCGGCTCGGCGGCTCATTTGTGCCGGTCGAATCGGCGCGTTGCCGATGACCGAGGCGTCGCGCCTGGATTCAAAGTTGACCGGACAGCTCGACGCCGAAGCTATGGACAGGGAGATTCGCCGCACGCAGGGTCTCTGCGGCCCAGGTATTGCAGGTATGGAAGGCTGAGTAACCTTGAGAGGCCGAGTAATAGAGGCTGCCGTCATAGGGCGCTGCGAGCAGCGGCGTGATGGCGCCTCGCCGAACGCTGTCTGCAACGTCGTCGTCAGGCCGGTAACTAGCATCAGCCCCGGCCCTGGCCAAAGTGCCGCGAGCACGCCGCCGAATCCCCGGTCTTCATCCAGCAGATAGTGGCGGTCGCCGAATCCGAACAGTTAGATACTGGGCCGCCGGAAAATCTGCGCGGAGCGATACCAGCGGCGGCTGCAGATCCGCGCCGGCAAAACCAATATCGACATGCCATTTCCGCTTGATGACATAGATGACGGTGGAGGAACTCGAAGAGCGGGCAGTCTGTTTCTCCGCGAGGCGCGGGGGCGCGGCGCTGCATGCCACAAGCAGAACCAGCAGCAAAACGCGCAGGGGTCGTGGCATATCCCGAGTATAGCGGCCGATCCGGGAACTCGCGTCATGGAGCTGCCGCTGGTTGCCTGGAGCAGGTTAAGCTCGCAGCGGAGGAACCCGGGAGCCTCGATCCAGTATGCCACGGACTCACACTCGCGCAATTACCCAGATGCTGATGGCGGTGGCTTTCCTTTCGGTATTGGACGTCATGCTCAAGCTCCTGGCGCCTCATTACACGGCGCTGCAGGTGAGTACGCTGCGCGGTATCGCCTCAATGCCATTTGTACTGGCACCGCTGATCGTGCGGCGGCGTCTGGGGACGCTGAGGATTCGACGCTGGGACCTGCATCTCGTGCGCGGCGCCTTGGCCATTCTGATGATGACTGGCTTTACATACGCTATTCGAGGGGCGTCACTGTCAAATGTCTACACACTCTACATGGTGGCACCGTTGCTGGTGACCGCGCTGTCCGTGGTGCTATTGAAGGAGCAGGTTACGGCAGGCGGCTGGATCGCAGTGACCGTCGGATTATTGGGGGCGGTATGCGTGCTGCGGCCGTCTCCAGCTGGCCTGCCGCTTGCTGCGGCTCTCGCCGCCTTGGGATCGGCCGCGTGCTATGCCATCAACTATGTCTTGGCCCGCTTCATGGTCGAAACGGAGACGCCCGAAAGCATGGTGTTCTGGTTTCTCGCTCTGCTGGCGATTGGCTGCGGTTCGATGGCGGCACCTGGCTGGCAGTCAATTGTAAGAAGCGATTGGGCGCTGATATTCGGTCTCGGCCTGTCAGGAGCCCTGGGGCAATTTTTCATTACCAAGGCCTTTGTGCTGGCGCCGGCTTCAGTGGTTGCTCCATTCGATTACACGGCCTTACTCTGGGGCGCGATGTTCGACTGGGTCGTCTGGTCGGCACGGGCGCCACTGGCCACCGTCGTGGGCGCCGTGCTGATAGTGGGCAGCGGGCTGTATATCATGTTGCGCGCCCATAGATCCGGGGAGACCGTCACCGACAACATACCGACGGCACTGCCCGCCGACCCGCCCCTATAGAGCATCGCTTAGAAGCTACGGCCTCTTCAGCAGTAAGTCCCGAATGGTCGACACCGCCTAATCGCCAAGGTCAACACCCGGCGTCCCGGCACACCGAGCCAATCGCCCGCACCACCGGGTTGGGCATGAGTGCCGAACCGGCGTCGTTCAAATGGATGCGCTCTTCACATCCGGGAGTTTCAGAGCGTAATCGCTGGATATCCAAACGTCTATCCGGCCTGGGCGTTCGATGGCAGTTCGATCCGCGTTTCGCTCGCCATCACCTGCTGGTGGCGCAACTTGTTGAGAAAGCCGCGCCGCTGCGCGATCAAATCTCGCTCTTCGCGAACGATGAGCTCCCACATCTCTTCGATGCCGGGGTGTTTCCAGTCGAGATCGCGCCGTGCCTTGGCTGAGCTGTAATTCAAATGTGCTTTTGTTGCGTCCACCGTATCGCGTGACAGGAAAGCGGGCAGGCCAAGCGCCCGCTGCAATGGCTCGAGCAGCGCCATCGGCCAGCGCATCAGCCACCGCGGCAGCCACACACGCCGGACCATGCCGCCCTTATAACGACCCCAATGCTCAAACAGCGCGCGGATCGATATCGGCTCGCCGCAGAAAAGGTAGTCCTCGCCAATATTTGCCCTTTCGGCCGCCACGCACAGTCCCTCGGCGAGCGCGTCGACGTGGACCATCGAGATTACCGTGTCGCCACCCCAGGCCGCCGGTGGCATTGCCCCCAGCATATACAAGCGCAGGAAATATCCGAAGACTGCGTGGTCGTTCGCGCCTACCACTGCATTGGGCATCGCGATGACCAGCGGCAGGCCCTTGGTCCGCCATGCGAGTGCCACCTGGTGCGCCTCGGCCTTGCTGTGCTCATAGCGCGTCAAGTAATTGCGGTCGTGGCGCTGACTTTCGTCCTTCGGCCAGGCCGGTTCGGGTGGATAGCCACTGGCTCCCAGGCCCCATACCGTCGACACATACACGGTACGGGCGATGCCGGCCTCCAGCGCGGCGCCGAGCACGTGGTCGGTGCCGCGGACGTTGACCTGCTGCATTTGCCGGCGCTGCTTGGTGCCTGCGCCGAGTTCGTAGACACCGGCGTTGTGCAGCACTACGTCGGCCCCCGCCATCGCCTGCGCCAGGCCATCACTGCGAGTGACGTCGCCAGCCGCCAACGTGCAGCCCTGCGCCGCAATCCAGCGCGCCGGCGCGGCTCGCGCGTCGCGTACCAGCGCATGGATCGCCCAGCCACGTTGTCGCATCGCACGCACCAGCGCCTGGCCGATGAATCCGGTGCCTCCGGTCAGGAAGATTCGCACAACGCGCCTGCATCGGTCATTGTGCGTGCCATGATCGCGCATTCCTGGCGGCGTTTCCAGCAAGCGGCGCGATGAGCATAGCGAGTGTCATGCGCCTGCTATTCCCAGATCAATGGCGCATTTGTAAACTCAAGTCATGCCCCAGCATATCGGTATTGTCGCCTGCTCCGCCGAAGGCGCAGCGCTTTGTTATCGGACTATCTGCGTGGAAGGCGCGCAGTTTCTCGGACCGCGCGATCATCCCGAGGTCTCGATGCACACGCACTCGCTCGCCGAGTACATGAAACGCATCGATCGCGGCGACTGGCAGGGCGTTGGCGACCTGATGCTGTCCTCCTCGAATAAACTCGCGAAGTGCGGGGCCGAGTTCCTGATCTGCCCCGACAACACCATCCATCGGGCGCTCGCTTACGTTGAACCGCGATCACCGCTGCAGTGGCTGCACATCGCCGAGATTGTCGCCGCACAGGCGGTCGAGCGCGGGTTCCGGCGCCTCGGCCTGACCGGAACTCGTTATCTGGTCGACAGCGAGGTCTATCCGGAAAAGCTTGTAGCCCGCGGACTGGAGTATGTGCGCCCGAGCAAGGTCGAACGCGAAGAAATCAATCGAATCATCATGGAGGAGTTGGTTTACGGTGTCTTCAAGCCCGAGGCGGTCACTTACTTTCAGCGGGTCATCGGACGGATGAAAGCTGAGGGCTGCGACGCCGTCGTACTCGGCTGCACCGAGATCCCGCTGATAATGAACGACTCGAATTCTCCGCTGACCGCGCTCGATTCGACACGCTTGCTGGCGCGGGCGGCGCTGCGCCTGGCGGTGCAGCGCACGGCTGCGCCGGCATAGTCGAGCGGATCAGTCCTCAGGCGACGCGTTCCTGGTCTTCCACGTACTCGATAGTGCTCTGAATATCCACGAGTAGCTCTTGCGCCTGCTCCACTCGCTCCAAGGCTTGACGTAGTCGCAGTTCACCGGCACCGGGCATTGCGCGCAGCGACTCGTAGACCGCCTGAGCGCCGGCGAGGACGAAATGCGCACGTCGATAGCGTAGTTCCAGGCGCTGCAGACGGCGCTGCGCGAAATCGTCTTCGGTTTGCAGGTTGCGGGGCATGGGATGCACCTCTCATCACGGTACGCGTAGAGAGCATGCCGCTCCGGTATGACGTTACGGGGAAGGCTGTGTGATGGTTTTTTGTCACCGCTGGTGGTGGGCGGGTGTTGAATGGCCGATCGGCGCTCGTTCGCGTTGTCGTCGAGCGAGGCGCCTCAACGGACATCGCTCCTACTGGGCCTTGCCGCCGGATCCAAATGAGCCAAAGGCAGTCTACCTCGTATTACCCAAGTCCCGCTCGAGTGCGGTGCGATCCCAATTGGCCAGGGTCGCGGCCTGCTCGTAGGTGCTGTCGATAAAGGCATGGATCGCCCTGTCCGGTGACGCTGCAGTACGCACCGCGTCGTAAGGCAGAATGAATTCGTTTAGCTCGGTATGATAAAAGGCCGCGGCAGGCTGTACCCGCGCATCCTTGAGGCCGTTCGGCTCAGGAACACAATATGCGTAAAACGCCGGCTCCAGGACGGGACCGCTCCCCGGCCAGAAACCGTGACTGATCACCTCATGCGAATACGCCTCGCGCATGAATGCCGGGCCGTCACGCACCGGCGCAGCCTTGCCGGAAAATCGAGAGGCCGCGAGATCGAAACTCCCCCAGAAAAATTGGACCGGGCTGCACTTGCCGATGAATTGACATCGACACGCAGTAAACACTCGTTCCACCTGGAGAAGAATTCGCCAGAACCGATTAGCGAACTCCGGATCGTACGAATGATGGATGGTGTCATTCTCGAAACGCATTGGCGATGGTATTTCCACCGGCATCGACCAGATCGTCACCGGCAATGCCATGCTACGAAGTGTATCCATGACCTCACGATAGAACTCCGCGACGGAGCGTGATCTGAGCGGCAGCGCTCGCACCTCGCCGTACGTCGTGCGAATGACGAGCTGGTGCTCGATGAAATCGAACTCCATGCTGAACGAGCGATTGCCGTGCGGCAGGTTTCTGGTCGTGAGACCTCGCGCCGTCAGGTGCAGCGAAACGGCCCAGGAATGATTGATTGGCGGCGCTTGCGCCAGCGCGATCTTGCCCACAATCTGCGACCACATATGGAGCGTCGCGTAGGTGTCCTGCCAGGCTTTGTAGGGCAGGGCGGGCCAAACCTCGTTATTCATGGCAGACATCGGTAACCTCGGGAGCAGACAGTCCGCGAAGTAGTCAGGTCAGAAATTATACGCGCCACAATGAGCATCCGCAGTGCCCGCCCGCGGAGTATTCATCCGGATCGGCGTTGCGCCCGCGCTCGAGTCGCCGCGCCCTTAGGGCAGCGGTTCTGCCGTTGCGATCTGCCGACCCGCGAGCGCATACTCGCCACTCGATTGGCGTAGCGGCTCTGGGCCAGCGACGATCGCAACCAATTCAAGTCGAACAAATCATTACCACGGACAAATGCGATGAACAGAATCATTCGAATGCTTGCTGTCGGAACAACTCTTGCGCTCGGTAGCGGCGCAGTGGCTTTCGCGGCCGGCGCGGCGGACCCGTTGTTTGGTACGTGGACATTAAATCTTGAGAAATCCAGATTCATTCCTGGCCCGGCGCCAAAGTCTCAGACTCGAACCTATGCGCAGACTGCAGACGGCACGGCTCTCACGTTCAATGGAGTCGCTGCGGATGGATCACCGGTATCCGGGCAGTCAACCTTCAAATATGACGGCAAGGACTACCCCATCACAGGTTCGCCCGACTATGACACACTGGCGTTGAAGCGGATCAACGGCAGTACTGTCAAGAGCCTGCTAAAGAAAGACGGCAAGGTCGTAGGTTCGACGATCCGCACGATTTCGGCACATGGCAAAGTCCTGACTCTATCGAGCAAGGGAAAAAACGCGAAGGGTACTTCGTTCCATAACATCGCTGTCTACGACAAACAGTAGGACGACACCAAAGAACATCGAGACACGGCGCCAATCGGTTGCGGGAGCAGCCCGGCGTGCCGAAGCAGTTCTACGGCTCACTTGCCAACCTCATAATGCATTGGAAGAAATCTTCGCGGCCCAAGTCGATCCAATGCTTGGTTGTTCTTGCGTTTGCCGCCCTCACGGTGCCGGTTACGCGCTTGCAAGCGCAGTCCGCGGCACCCGTCGACGGGCCAGCCGGATACGAAGTCGCTTGCTCAATTCATTCTGCGTCGGGTTACCGCGCCTGCAACGAGCTTCCTTCGGCCCGCTCCTGCGATTCGGAGCCCAACTATGCATCCCGGCCCTCGAAAGAGCCGACAGGCATAACATTCGTTAATCGCAGTGATGAGCCGGTCAAGATCTATTGGCTGAGCTTTCAAGGAGAGCGAATACTCTACCAATACCTGCCGCCCGGCGGTCGGCACACGCAGAAAACATTTATCGGACACAACTGGCTCGTCACTACGTTGGCGGAACAGTGCATCGGAATATTCAAAGCCGCCCCTGAATCGATCGCATTTTTCTAGAGCGTATGGGCTCGCGAGGCGTCGATTGTAAACCCTCCCAATTTGAGCGCATTGGAATCTCTGGCCGACCGGATGGACAGTAGCTCGGTCACGGATTAAGGACCAATCGCTAGAAGAGGGAGAAGCCTTTCGATGCGTGACATTTACGAACCGCTTCAACCACTGGCGCCCCCAGACAAGTGGCTGAAACTCACGCGCCGCGGCGCTCTTGGAGTTGTCGGCTTCGTCATGGCCGACGCGCTGCGCGGTGACTGTGGCGGCTGCGCGGGTGAGACCTCTGCACCAACCTCCGCGCCGCGGCCAAACCCGCAGCCGGTATCGAGAGCTGCTATGTCCCCGCAGCGAGCGCGCCACTGATCCGGATAACCTAGAGTCAAGCGCCCAGATCGTCACAAAGACATCTAGATGGGTGTGCCTGGACGTCGAGCAGCGGAAGATCGATTTTGACCGCCTCGGCCGGGCGATCGACGGGAATACTGGTAGTGATTGGAGCGAGCTGTGGCCAGTGACGAGGTTCAGCGTCGCCAGCGAAAATTGCCCGGAACTTCTTCTCGTCGATTTCGCCCCGCTCGGGCCGGAAGCCACGGATCCACCAGACCATAAAGCGCAAGTCAAAAATTCAGCGGCGGCCTATCAAATGATCCAGTGGCATGCGGCCAGTAGCGGCTCAAGATAGGCTGGGCGCTCATGGAAGCCTCCCTAAGCGCGCGGTGATCGGCATCACGACCGTATGACGCTGATCCCGATCGCCCCAGGCTTGCGCCAAGGCGTCGTGGGCGTCAGTGAGAAACTGCTCGCCCTCGGCGGCGATCTTGCTCCGGGTGGCGGACCAGGTGCGGCAGTAGCTCAGCAGCTGCGCCAGATTCCAGCTCAAGTACATCGCAAGGCGCGGCTCAGTGACTTCCTCGAACGGAAAGTCGATGCTGCGATAGCGGTGCCAGAGCAATCGCAGGTTGGGCAACCAATACGGCTCGATGGGCTGCAGCAGCCAACGATCTACGACCGGGTCTAGAGCCGGGGAGAGGTAGAACCAATCGTAGCTGTAGGCCGCCAGCAGGGCGGCGGGGCGCGCGACCCGGCGCACTTCCGCGTAGAACTTCTCGAGATCAAACCAATGCAGCGCCTGCGCCACGGAGATCAGATCGACCGACCGATCCGGTAGACCTGAGGCCTCCGCCGCGGCCACGCGATAGCGCACGCGCGGGTGGGGTAGGGCCTGGCCGATCTGCTCGGCGCTGGCATCGGTTGCCTCGACGGATTCGAAGAGCTCGGCGAGACCGACCGCGGCCTGACCGTTACCAGTGCCGCAGTCCCAGGCACAGTGCTTCGCCGGCGCGAGGTCGGCGAGGAATTCGAACAGCGCCGCGGGGTAGGCCGGACGCGCCGATGCGTACGGCCTCGCCGTGTCCGAGAACGCATCGATGAATCCCGGGCTTGTCGAGTCACTCATCGTGCAGTACGCGCGGGCGGTTCCATCATTGCGCACTCGCACCGGCAGCCGGCAGGCAATACACCAGGACGCTGCAAGGGGAACTCCATCCCAACGTAGAAAAATATAGCTTGGGCAGGATGACGTCAACGTACAGCAGTGATCTGTGGAGGCCACCAACGAGCAATGGCCCGCCGCGTGCACCCGTCTGCATCCGCGCGAGTAAGCGCCTCAATCTAAGCCCGGCTGAGTTGTGCCTTATACGTTTCTCTGAAACAATGTGGCCTGAGGAGATGGCATACCTCCCGGAACCGCCGTTCTTGCGGCTGATGATGCCTACGCTTTAACCGGATGGTCGGCGTAGGTGCGCCTCGCGCTGTCCGACTTCGTGTACGAGGACAGGTGCCGATTGAAATCAATCATTGCGATCTTTATCGGTGCGGGCCCAGGACCTGTGCTGCGTTGGTGGCTGGGCCTGACACTCAACAGCCATTTCCCTAGCGCCCCACCGGGCACGCTCGCCGCCAAACCGACGACACGCTGCGCGATCCGCTTCGAGGAACTCGGCGCTATCTGGACCTTGGTAGGCGAGGCGAAGGCGTTGCTCGACAGTAAGTATCACCCCGACGGCTACAATCTGGGCGTCAATGTCGGGGAAGTGGCCGGCCAGATCATTGCGCATGCGCGCTTGCACTTGATCCCGCGTTACCACGGGGATGTGGAGAATCCGCACGGCGGCGTGCGCGGCGTGATACCGGCAAAGCAGCGATACGAACTAGAAACGCACGGATCAAAGAGGACGGCACAACCATGAACGGGTCATTTCTGCGATTTTATGTGCACGAGGGTCATCGCCATCACCATCGCCTCGTATGGGAATGGTTGCTCGAGCAGGCTAACAAGCACGGCATCCGTGGCGGCTCGGCGTTCCGCGCGATGGCGGGTTTCGGGCGGCATCACATGCTCCACGAGGAGCGCTTCTTCGAGCTCGCCGGCACGCTCACGGTGGAAATCGAATTCATGGTCACCGGCGAAGAAGCGCAAATGCTGCTGGCCCTGATTCACAAAGAGAAAATCCGGCTCTTCTACGCCCACATTCCGGCGCGCTTCGGCGTGATCAATCCCGACGCCACCGATCCCCCGGTGGTGGCGTTGGACGAATAAGCAGGCGAACGCGCGATGACGCGGATCCGAACGGTGGCGGCGCATTGGCAAGGGCGCTTGGAGACGCCGGCATGACCGAGACCTGGCTGCTCGCGGCCCTGTGGCTGGGTCTCGCCCTTGTCGCGACCCTGTTGTCGATCTGGCTGCGCGTGGCCACTGCACTTTCCGAGATTGTGGTCGGAACCGTTGCGCAACTGATCATCGGCGCGACCCTTGGGACGGCGCTCCTGCACGCGGACGACTCCTGGATCAAATTTCTTTCCGGCACAGGCGCCATTGTCCTGACGTTTCTCGCCGGTGCGGAACTCGACCCAACCGTGTTCCGGAGCAAGTGGAAGGAGGCGACCCTCATTGGTCTGGTGGGCTTTGTGGCACCCTTTTTCGGCTGCACCGCCGTGGCCTACTGGGTGCTGCACTGGGATGTCAGAGCGAGCTGGCTGGCGGGTGTGGCGATGTCCACCACGTCGGTTGCGGTCGTCTACGCGGTCATGCTGGAGTTCGGGCTGAACGTCACAAACTACGGCAAGACGATATTGGCCGCCTGTTTTATCAATGATTTGTTAACCGTGCTCGCCTTGGGATTTATCTTCAGCCCGTTCACTTGGAAAACGGGCGCATTCTTCGGTGGAGCGAGCGTCGCTTTTGCCGTGCTGCCGTTTATCACACCGCGGTTCTTCAAGCGCTACGGCGGGCGACCCTCCGAGCTCGAGGCCAAGTTTCTTTTACTTACCCTGTTCGGCCTCGGCGGGCTGGCGACGTGGTCGGGCAGTGAGGCCGTGCTACCGGCTTATCTGGTCGGGATGGTGCTGGCCGGCACGGTGGGAAAGGATCATGCGCTAATTCGCCGGTTGCGCACCCTAACCTTCGGGCTGCTCACACCGTTTTACTTCATTAGAGCGGGCTCACTTGTATCGCTGCCTACTTTGGTGGCTGCGCCCCTGGGATTTGTGGCTCTGTTGCTCGGCAAGATGGTGACTAAATGCATCGGTGTCTATCCCGCCACCCAGGTTTTCAGGGCGCCAGCGCGAGAGGCTCTCTATACGACACTATTGATGTCCACGGGGTTGACGTTCGGTACGATTTCCGCGCTGTTTGGGTTGTCGCACGGAGTGATCACGCCGGCGCAGTATTCTGCCGTCGTCGCGGCAGTGGTGGCGAGCGCGGTTGTGCCCACCCTGATCGCCAATGCATTCTTTCTGCCGCGACACTTGCTTAAGCCAAACGTCGAATCAGAAACCGCAGTGTCGACGCCGCCATCGCAGGTTGCTGCGAGGAGGAGCTCATGATCCACAACATTTTGGTGGGCTACGATGGATCGGAGGCGGCGGCAAATGCATTGACCTTCGCAGCGGACATAGCTCGTGCGTTTGGTTCATCAGTGCATGTACTTGCGGTCGTGCGGCCGCCCGAGTTCGGCGGGATGGTTGAGACGGAAGCGGTGATTGAGCAATCGCGCCAGCACTACCAGAATATGCTGCGCGGAGTGCAATCCAAGCTCGCGCGCGAGCACTTCAAGACCCATGTCCACATCGCGGTAGGCCATCCGGCAGAACAGATCGTGCGCTTTGCCGAGGCTCATGACATCGATTACATCATCGTGGGGCATCGAGGGCACACGCTGTTTGAGCGCTGGTTAATCGGCTCGGTGGCGCGACAGGTCATTGCCTACGCGCATTGTGCAGTGACGGTTGTCAGAAAAGCTGCAACTTGACCGCCATGGTCGTCGCGACTATGGCTGCGACTTCGGCTGAAACTCCGGATCCCCCATCTGCCAGAGCGCGAAGGACCACAGGTCCGCCGTTTCAACTTCGTACTGGCTCGCCGTGGACCCAATGCCATGCCCCGCGTCGTAGTCCACCCGCAGAAGTACCGGCCGACCGCTGCGGGTCGCCGCCTGCACCCGCGCCGCCATCTTGGTCACCTCCCAGGGTGCGACGCGCGGATCGTTGGCACCGGTCGTGAACAGGACCGCCGGGTAGGCCGTGTCGTCACGCACATGGAAGTAGGCTCCCATGGCGTACAGACCATGAAATCCCTCCTCGGTCTGCACCGAACCGAACTCTGATATGTTCGGCGGCCCATTGGGCGTGAGCTCCACCCGCAGGGTATCCGACAGACCCACCTGATCCAGGATCACGCCAAATAGATCCGGTCGCCAGGTCAGCGCCCCACCGACGGTGATGCCGCCGGCGCTGCCGCCACGGCCCGCGAGGTACTTCGGCGCCGTGTAATGCTGGTCCACGAGATACTGACCACAGGCGATGAAGTCGAAGATCGTGTTTAGCTTGGTGCGCTTCTGACCATCGACGTGCCAGTCCTCGCCGTACTCCCCGCCGCCGCGAACGTGCGCGACCGCCAGCACATTGCCGCGCTCTAGCCACGCCAGCGCCGTGGGGGCGAAGGATGGTTCGATCGACCGACCGTAGCTGCCATAGCCGGTGAGAATCGTCGGATGGCTGCCGTCGAGCTTGAGGCCTTTCTCGTGCAGGATCGACAGCGGGATGCGCGTGCCGTCGTAGCTCACCGCAAAGACCTCCTTGGCTTGCAGCTGCGACAAATCGAGGCTGCTCGGCGGTATCAGCTCCGTATCGGTGGTAATACTCGTGCCCGGATCGTAGCTGAAGATTCGCGCGGACTGCACCCAGCCCTGAATGTTGAACAGCGTGCCCGGTTCGCGCGCATCTGTGGTCAGTCCCTGAATGCTGCCTTCGAAGGGTAACGGCACCGGGTGGCTGCTCTTGCCATCCCATGAGACCCGCAGCAGCCGCGAGAGCGCACCGTCGCGCTCGCGCACGTAAAGGCCATCGCCGGCAATGGCGAAATTGGTAAGTACCCCGTGGCCTTCTGGAATGATGACTTCGGCATGGGCGATGTCGGGATGCGTGAGCGAAGTGCGCAGCAGGCGGTAGCGCGACGCGCCGTGCCGCGACAGAAAATACAGCTTGTCGCCGCGCATAGAGAACTGTGTCACGCCATCGTCGACAGCAGCAAGCTTGCGCCATGGGGTCCGGCTGCCGTTGATGCTGGCCAGCGGCGCCACGAACAGCGTTGAGGGGTTGTCATCACTGTTGTGGTTCGCCACGGCGAGGGCAAATGGCGATTCCGGCGCTAGCACGATAAACGTGACCTGCCCCTCGGGCACCTCTACCTGTTCGGCAACACCACGGCCGAACACGACCGGGTCGCCCTCGCCGGTGATGCGGGCCCCGAGTGTGTGCAGATAGGTGCGGGCGTTATAGAGCGCTTCGGCCGCACGCAGGCCCGGAGTCCGCTTGGCGTAGCGCAGGTAGAAGAACGATTTGTTGTCAGGCCGCCAGGCGATGACGCTGTTTGAGGTGCGATCAATGGCTTCTTCGAGGGTCCTGCCGCTCTGCACCTCAAGTACGTGCAGCACACTCTCCTCCGAACCCCCGGCCGAGATTCCGTAGGCCACGAAGCGCCCATCCCATGATGGCATGTAGAAATCAAGCGCATAGTGGGTCGTGGTGCCGGCACCAAGGGTCGAGGGATCCAGCAGCAGACGCTCCTCGCCCTTCAAGCCGTCGCGGTAATAGAACTTGGGCTGCTGGGCACCGGGTTCGAAGGTCCGGTAAAAATAGCGCTGGCCGCGCCGTATGAGGCCGCGCCGGCCCAGGTCCGCATTGTTAAGCGCGTGGATGCGTTGCAGAAGCGCATCGCGCCCTGGCAGCCGATCCAGGGTCGCGTGGGTGTAATCAGCCTGCGCCTTCATCCAGGCCTGCATCTGCTGGTCATCCAGGTTTTCCATGTAGCGGTAGTTGTCCACCACGGCGGTGCCGAAGTAGGCGTCGGTGACCGGTCGGACCGGCGCTGCTGGCGGCGGCTCCAAGGCGAAGGCAGCAAACGAAGCCAGTTCGGCGCATGCCGTGGCCAGGGCGAGCAGGGTGACGCGGGAGTGCTTGGCTGCGTTCACAGTGAACCTCGCTATACACCGATCATTGCAGCACGTCATGACGGCGGACGTCACCTCGCAGATGGCATTGGGATCCGGTACCGCTTCGAGCGCAGGCGACCCCGGTATCTGCTCGTTTGCCGACTCGCCGCTTTCGGGCAGCCTTCGTCGCGGACCCGATGCGAATAGCAGCGTCGCATGCCGCGAGGGTGCCGGAAAGCGCTACGCTTCTCGGCCTGGCCTACCTGTTGATCCAACGAGACTCCAAGAAAAGTGCCGGCAGCCATTGCTGCCGGCACTCTTAATCTATATCCAGACTCAGGTTCCGGTCGAAACTCCCTTAGGCTTGTTGGTTGCGCTGGTGCCTTTGAGGCGATCGTCATCAGGCGGCTCGAGCTTCACCGCCTTGGCCACGCCGGCGCCGTAGGCGGGATCGCACTTAGCGAACAACGCGATCTGCC
>Ga0116223_10000933_pt1 | contig 32427 bp, 39 predicted proteins | sample Sb_taG_3_FD_90092 | JGI IMG/M metagenome (GOLD analysis project Ga0116223, IMG submission 90092) | Peat soil microbial communities from Weissenstadt, Germany - Sb_50d_a_PC metaG | ecosystem: Environmental > Terrestrial > Soil > Wetlands > Peat | place: Germany: Weissenstadt | collected 2010-09-21 | reverse complement strand
GTGAGTTTTCGCCATTGTTCGCCCTCCATGAGTCGCCACAAGAAGCCACACGGAGAACGGTATATGAATCGATCAGGCCGGGCGCAAGTCTACCCAGATTACCCAGAATGCGCGCTGGCCCTGCGTCCGGCCCGTTCTCGAAGTTTTTTCGCCAGGGCCCATTCGTCCAGCGACAGCGAGCGCGCCGCAGGGATATTCGCCTGCCCAGCTTCGAACCGCTTACGGCATCAGCGGTCTTTCCCTTGGTAGCACTGTCGCCGATGGAACCGGGCAGACCATTGCCGTGGTCGATGCCTGCAACGATCCCACGATCGTGCATGACGTCGATGCTTTCGACCAGCAATTCGGCGTGGGCGCGACTGGGTCGACGCTTTACCAGCAATACGGCGCGGCTGCATCGTTCTTGACCGTATACGACCAGAACGGCCATGTCATCAATCCCAGTGCCACCTCCGTCCCTGTCGACCCGAGCGGTGGTTGGGAGGGGGAAGAAGCGCTGGATATTGAATGGGCGCATGCCATGGCCCCCGGCGCGAGAATCGACTTAATCGAGTGCGCCAGCAATCTCTTCACGGGAGTACAAGCCGCGGCGGCCCTGCCTGGAGTTTCCGTCGTTTCCATGAGCTGGGGCTCGCAGGAATATCAGGGAGAGACGAGTAACGACGGCGCTTTTGCCACGCCTGCCGGCCACCAGGGGGTGACTTTCCTGGCATCAACCGGGGATCAGAGTCAGGGTTCCTATCCCGCCTACTCACCCAATGTCGTCGCGGTCGGGGGAACCACGCTCAGGCTCAACGCCAACAACTCGATTCAAAGCGAGACCGCCTGGTCCAGCGGCAGCGATTACTGGGATGCGCAACTGGGCACTGGGGGCGGTACCAGCGCCTATGAAAAGGAACCTGCCTACCAGGACGGCGTCCAGACCACCGGCTTTCGTACGACTCCGGACGTTTCGTTCGATGCCGACCCCGCGACTGGCGTTGCGGTTTACGATTCATACGAGAACAGTTCGCCCTGGATGGAGGTCGGCGGCACCAGCCTGGCCGCGCCGGCCTGGGCGGGTGTAGTCGCCCTTGTCGACCAGGCACGGGTCTTATCCGGCCAGACGACTCTAAACACCAATCAAACCCTTACTTCTCTCTACAACTTGTCGCATGCTGACTTCCACGACATCACCAGCGGTTCCATCAGCGCCGGCGGAAAGACCTACAGCGCAGGAGCCGGCTACGACGAAGTCACTGGTCTCGGCACTCCTGTGGCTAATCTCCTGGTTGTCGCTGCGTCCAATGTTGCCGGGTCGCCGAACATCACGAGTGCCGCTAACGCCACATTCACGGTGGGTCAGGCGGGGACCTTTAGTATCACAACCAAGGCCCTCCCGATCGCGTCGATCAGCGAAATCGGCTCCCTGCCTGCAGGGATAACCTTCACAGCCAACGGCAACGGCACAGCGACGCTCAAAGGCACGGCGCAAGCCGGCACGGCCGGTGTTTATACATTGACCTTCGATGCCAGCAATGGCCTCTCGACCGATGCCACCCAGAGTTTCACGTTGACCGTGAATCAGTCCCCGACGATCACGAGCGCCAACCACACGACTTTCATTGTCGGTCAAACGGGAAGTTTCACCGTTACCACCAATGCCGGTTTTCCCGTGACCACGACCTTAAGCCAGGCGGGGACTTTACCCAAGGGCATTACGTTCACGAACAATGGGGACGGGACCGCCACCTTGCAAGGGACTCCCGTTGCGCCCGGCAGTTACACCCTCAGCTTCACGGCCGGCAATGCCGCATTGCTGAAGACCTCGCAGACCTTTACGCTGACCATTGGCCAGGCGCCGAGTATCACCAGCGCCGCCGCCGCCACCTTCACGGTGGGCCAGGCAGCCAGCTTCACCATCACTACCAAGGCTTCGCCGACCGCCACGGTAAGCGAGAGCGGCACGTTGCCGGCCGGCGTCACGTTCATCGCCAACAGTAACGGCACGGCCACGCTGAAAGGCACGCCGCAAGCCGGCGCGGGCGGTGTCTACACCCTCTCCCTGGATGCAGGCAACGGACTGTCACCCGACGGCGTTCAGACATTCACCCTGACCGTGAATCAACCCCCAGCGATCACCAGCGCCAGGAATGCGACGTTCACGGTCGGTCAAGCAGGAAGTTTCACCATCACCACCAGCCCCGGCTTTCCCACGAAGACCACTTTGAGCGTGGCCGGGGCATTGCCCAGCGACGTCACGTTCAAGAACAATGGCGACGGCACCGCCACTCTGCAAGGCATCCCCGTTACCTCCGGTATTTACACCCTCACGATCACGGCGACCAACACCGTGTTGCTGAAGGGGACCCAGACTTTCATCTTGACCATTGACCAAACGCCGAACATCACCAGCGCCGCCGCCGCCACCTTCCCAGTGGGGAAGGCAGGGAGCTTCACCGTCACCACCAAGGCTTCCCCGATTGCCACGGTAAGCGAGAGCGGCACGTTGCCGGCCGGCGTGACCTTCGTCGCCAGTAGCAATGGCACGGCCAGGCTGGAAGGCACGCCCCAAGCCGGGGCCGGCGGCGTCTACACTCTTTCGCTGGATGCCGGCAACGGGCTGTCGCCCGACGGCATTCAGACATTCACCCTGACAGTAGACCAGCCTCCAGCGTTTACCAGCGTAGCCAGCGCAACATTCGTGGTCGGGCAAGCGGGCAGTTTCACGGTTACAACCAGTGCCGGTTATCCCGTGACAACTTCGCTGAAAGAGATCGGCGCCTTACCCGGCGGCGTCGCGTTCAGGAACAATGGCGACGGCACCGCTACCTTACAAGGGACGCCCGTCGCCTCCGGCAATTACACCATCACGATCACGGCCAGCAACGTCGCGTCGCTGACGGCCACGCAGACTTTTACCCTGATCATTGACCAGCCGCCGAGTATCACCAGCGCCGCTAGCGCTGCCTTCACGGTGGGCAAGGCAGGGACTTTCACCATCACCACCAAGGCTTATCCGATCGCCACGGTAAGCGAGGGCGGCGCGTTGCCGGCCGGTGTCACCTTCGTCGCCAACAGCAATGGCACGGCCACGCTGACAGGCACGCCGCAGGCCGGCGCCGCCGGGGTCTACACCCTTTCCCTGGATGCCGGTAATGGACTGTCGCCCGACGCCGTTCAAACATTCACCTTGACTGTGAATCAACCCCCGGTGCTTACCAGCGTCAAGACTATGACGTTCACGGTTGGTCAGGCGAACAGTTTCACCTTCACGACCAGCGCCGGTTATCCCGTGACGACGGTGCTGACCGAGGGCGGTGCCTTGCCCACAGGAATCACGTTCATCGATAATGGCGATGGTACCGCCACATTGCACGGAACCCCCGTCAAGGCTGGCACATACACCTTCACGGTCACCGCTTCTAACTCGGCATTACTCAAGATGACTCAGAGCTTCACGCTGATCATCGACCCAGCAAACATGGCACTAACAGAAATGATTTAATCCAATTGGGCAATGATGACCTTGGAATTGGCGAGATTCGAAAACAGCGTGCCAAACTCAGATTACAGTTCCATCGGGCAAGGCTGTGCCTCGGGAGATGACGACGATGCCGTCGCGGATGACGAAGCTGCCCCCGTCATGGTTACTCAGGCCATGGCGATTGGTGATGTGCACATTTTGGCCAATGCGGCAATCCTTGTCGAGAATGGCACGTTCGATGATGGAGCCGTTGCCCACGCCGAGACTGGGGACGCCGCGTTTATCATTGTCCTTACGCTCGATGTCCGTATCGTAGCGGTCGGCGCCGATCATGACGCAGTCGCGCAGCGTCACCTTGTGGCCGATGCGACTGCGAACACCCACCACGGAACGTTCGATGCGCGTGCCGGGAAAGATGACGCATCCATCGCTGATGAGGCAACGGTCCAGCGTGGCACCACTGACGCGCGATGCGGGCAGGAAGCGCATGCGCGTATAGATGACTCCCTCCGTGCTGTGGAAATTGAAAGGAGGATCATCGCTTGCCAGCGCCAGGTTGGCCTCGTGGTATGATTTGACCGTTCCCAGGTCCTCCCAGTAGCCGTCGAAAAGATGAGCTTGCACGCGATGAGTGCAAATGCTGCGGGGAAAGATCTCCTTGCCAAAATCGGTGGCCAGCGGAGGAGCGTTCAACAACGTGATCAGCGTATCCTGGTTGAACAGGTAGATACCCATGCTAGCCAGGAACTGGCGATTCCCACTGTGAATGCCGCGCCGGGCGAGCCATTCCTCGGAGGTGCGCAAGGGCGCCAGTTGTTCCTCGGTCTTCGGCTTCTCGACAAAGCCGACGACCCGCCCAGAGTCATCCAAGCGCACGATGCCGAAACTCGCGGCTTGCTCGGGCGCCACAGGCAACACAGCGATCGTGACATCCGCCGCATGGTCGCGGTGAGCCTTGATCAACTGGCGAAAATCCATGCGATAGAGCTGGTCGCCGGAGAGGATGAGCACTTCGCGGGCACCGTCCTCGTGAACGTAGCGGATTTGCTGGCGGACTGCGTCGGCCGTGCCCTGGTACCAGTCGGCGGCCTCGTTCGTTTGCTGGGCCGCCAAGACCTCGACGAAGCCACCGCCGAAGGGGTCGAACTTGTACGTGTTAGCAATATGCCGGTGCAGGCTGACGCTGAGAAATTGCGTCAAGACGTAGACACGGTTCAGCTCACTATTGATGCAGTTGCTGATCGGGATATCGATGAGCCGGTATTTCCCGGCGATGGGAACGGCTGGCTTGCTACGCATCTGCGTGAGCGGGTAAAGACGTGTGCCGCGCCCACCGCCGAGGATCAGGCTCAAGACATTTTGCATGGCAAGTCTCCGGAAGGTACCGGATGGAGGTTGCTGCGATCATGCTACGATACGGGCCGGTGCCCGACGAACCGGGACTCGACAAATTCACGCGCGTGAGATCAGCGCAAATGCACTTGGGCGGCGTCCGTCAGCGATCTGCCTGATTCGTCACATACTGCTCGATCCGACACGCCAGGAGTTCCGCCTGCTCGGTGCAATCGTTGAGGGCGATGCCTTCGTAGGCGTTGCCGCCCAGGAAGAGCCCGGGGTGGCTAGCCGCTCGCTCCCTGATCCAGGCGACCCGCTCAGGGTGTCCCAGGTGGTACTGGGGAATCGCCCGGTCCCAGCGAACAAGGTGGTCGAAAACCGGTTCCGCGACGATCCCCATCGCGATCCGCAGTTCGCCACGGACCACCTGGAGCAGGCGGCTGTCTTGCCAACCGACAATCTCCGGGCGGTTCCAGCCACCGCACATCGCTCGCAAGAGCGCGAACCCAGGAGGAGCGCGATCCTGGAAAATCGACGAACACCATTGCACGCCCAGGATATCACGCTTCGTGGACTGGGGCGCGATAAATCCGAAGCCGTCCAGGTTTGTGGGAACATCCTCCCGGCGATAGCCAAGGGCAACGACGGCGACGCTGTTATACCGGATTTCGCGCACGCGCTCTGCCAACTCTGGATCGAGGAATTCCAGAATGTCGGCCTGTTCGTAGGCGGGACAGGTAAGCACCACTGCGTCTGCCGGCCAGGTGTCTTGTCCGTCGCCGTGGATCAGCCAGCCGGCCCTGCCGCCCATCTCTTCCCCGGTCTTCTCCAGGCGACGGACAGCGACCCCCCGAAGAAGGCGGTTCGCTAGGCGATCGCCGAGCGTCTCGACAGCCAAGCGCAGGCCTTCGCGGAACGACCACATTTTGCCCGGGCGTGGCTCCCCCCGCGCCCGGCGCTCCCGCGCCGCGCGCGCCAGCCCCTTCAGGACGCCTCCATACTGTTCCTCCAGTGCTACCAAGCGCGGCATGGCGGCCCGGGCGCTCAGGAGTTTGGCGTCGCCCGCGTGGATGCCGGTGACGAATGCATCAGCCAGGAGGTCGGCCGCCTCACGCCCTGCCCGGCGCCGCACGAAATCATGGATCGACTCGTCCGCCGTGTCGGATCGTCGCCGACGGAAGCGTTCGGCAAGGATATTGGCCTTCCCGCTCCAGCTGAGAAGATCGCTGGTGAGGAATGAAAGAAGGCTGTTGGGCAGCCGCCGCAGCTTGCCCTGATGAAAAAGATAGCGATTGCGCCCAGCCTCCTCGCTGGCGGCGATCAGACGAGCGCCGAGGCCGGCGTCCCGGCAGAGAGCAAGGGTGCTCTGCTTGTTATCGAGGAAGCCGTTTGGTCCGATTTCGACCTGGAAGCCGGCGCGCCGTTCCGTCCAGATGGTGCCGCCGGGGCGCGAGCCTCGTTCCAGGAGAGTGATGTCGACGTGGGGGCAACGCTCCCGGAGCCGGTAGGCAAGGGCCAAACCGGAGATGCCGGCACCAACGATCATGACCCTTTTCATAAGGCCGGGCTATAACGAGCGCGGTTCAGTTCTCCACTTCTTGACCGCGTATTTGCGCCTTGAGCACATGCTTCAAGCGATCTTCGATCTTCTTGTGCGCCTTATCCACTTCTTTATCCGTGAGGGTTCGATCCTCGGCCTGGTAGGACAACGCGTAAGCCAGGCTCTTCTTGCCGGCTGGAATGCTCTCGCCACGATAGAGATCGAAGAGGCGAACGTCGCGCACGAGCGGAGCGCCCGCGGCGCGGATTTCTGTCAGGATTCTTTCTGCGGTGGTTCCTTCATCGACAATCACGGCGATGTCGCGCAAAGCGGCTGGGAAGCGCGGCACGGGCGAGTAAGCGTAGCGCGCCGGCACGGCCGCCAGAATCGCCTCCAGATCGAATTCGCCCAAGAGCACCGATTGATTGACCAAACCGTACTTCTCAGCGACCTTGGGATGGAACTCCCCGAAACTGCCCACCGACTTCCTGCCGACCGCCAGTTCCGCCGATTTTCCCGGATGGAGATAAGCGACTGCAGCGGTCCGGTAGGACACGGCAGGCAAATGCAGGCCCTCAACCAGCCCTTCGACCACACCTTTGAGATCGAAGAAATCGAGGAACGCTACGGGCTCCGAATCGCCCCAGAATTCGTTGCGGCGTTTGCCGGTGAGGAGCAATGCGAGACGGCGCGGTTCCCGCGGCAGTTTTTCGCCCTGTTGGGGCAGGTAGACCGAGCCGATCTCGAAGATTCTCACGTCAGTAGTGTGCCGCAAGTTGGTTGCAGCCGCTTCCAGAATCCCGGCCAGAAGGCTGCGGCGCATGACCACACGCTCACTGCTAATCGGGTTGAGCAGGCGGATGTACTCAGCCAATTCTATTCCTAACGGCGCTTCACGCGCGGGTTCCGTGAGCGAATAGCTGATGATTTCTTGCAGACCAAGATCGACCAGGAGATCGCGCGTCTTCTCTTCCAGAAGGAGCGCTTGGTTGGTGTGCTGGTCGGGCAATCGATCCGCCAGCATGGTTGCGGGCAAGCGATCGTAGCCGTAGATCCGAACAAGATCCTCGATCAAGTCCGCGCTGCCCGCCTGGATGTCAACCCGATGAGAAGGCGTTGTGACGCGCAGAGCATCCGTTTCCGCTTCCTCAACCTTGAATTCCAGGGCTTGCAAAATGCGCACAGCTTCCGCCTGCGGGAAATCCATGCCGAGTAGCCGGCGCACTTCGCGGAGCCGCAGCGTAATGACCTGGGGAGGAATGGGGGCCGGGTAGCTGTCCACGATCCCCCTGCAAACTGTCGCGCCCGCATGCTCACGCATTAGCTCGGCGGCACGTTCGGCGGCCGGGCGCACCGTCTCGGGATGAATGCCCCGGCTGAAGCGCATGCTCGCTTCACTGGGCAAGTTGAACGCCCGCATGGTCTGGCGAATGCTGCGAAAATCAAAGTTGGCCGATTCGAGCAAGATCGCGCGCGTCGAGGGCGACACCTCAGTGTCAGAGCCGCCCATGACGCCGGCTAGGGCAATCGGCCCTGCCGTGTCGGCAATCAACAAGGTCTCCGGCGTCAATTCGCGGCGAACGCCGTCCAGTGTGGTGAGGATTTCTCCCGGGCGTGCGGTGCGCACGGTGATGGTCGGCGCCATGCCGCCGGCGCGGCGCGCCAGCACGTCATAATCGAAAGCGTGCAGCGGTTGGCCCCATTCGAGCATCACGTAGTTGGTGACGTCGACAATATTGTTGATCGGCCGCATGCCTGCATAGGTCAGCCGCCGCTGCATCCATCCCGGCGACGGGCCGATGATGACGTTCTTCAGCAAGACCGCGGCGTAACGCGCCGCCAAATCGGGATTCTCGATGACGACGTGCACCTGACCTTCGATTGGCTCGCCGGCGGATTTCACAGTATGAGGCGGCAGCCGGCTCACCTGACCTGTCAAGGCGGCGACTTCTCGGGCCACGCCAATCATGGAGAGGCAACGCGCCATATTGGGCGTAACTTCCAATTCCAGGACGATGTCGCCCATTAGATCGGCGAGCGGCGTACCGGGCTTGAGGTCGTCCGGCAGAAGGATGATCCCCTCGTGCTCCTCCGAGATGCCGAGTTCATACGCCGAGCAAACCATGGCGTCGCTGGGAACGCCACGGATCTTGCTCGGCTTGAGTTCCTTTAGTGTTTTCGTGTCCGCGTGGCCGTCGAAGAGGACCGAGCCCGAGAGGGCGACGATCACGGTTTGCCCGCTGTCGCCCACGTTGATGTTGGGGGCGCCGGTGACGACGGTCTTGGGTTGGCCCGCGCCGTAGTCCACTGTCGCCAGCGTGAGCCGGTCCGCATTGGGATGGCGCTCTACCGAGAGGATTTTGCCCAGGACGATCTTGTCGCGCGCCCACACAGGTCCGGCATCTTCCTCCTTGACGCGCAATCCTTCAGGAACCGGCAGACCAAATGCACGAACTCCGGAAACTTCGAGGCCGGACAAGGTCAAGCGCTCGGCCAATTGCGCGGCGGAAGCCGGCAAGTCCACGTAATCCCGGAGCCAGCCTAAAGGTACTTTCATGGTCGGGTTTCACCACCGGGAACGCTGAGGGCGAGGAGAAAACAGATAACGATCACCGATCTCACCCGGTCTCTTGGTTGATCTCTCGCCGCCTGCTGCGTTCTTTGCAGTGAGTTGTTTCTCAAAACTGCCTCAGAAAGCGCAGATCATTCGCCCAGAATTGCCGGATGTCGTCGATGGCGTACTTCAGCATGGCAATCCGCTCCGGACCCATGCCGAACGCAAATCCAGTGAACCGCTCCGGGTCGTAGCCGCCGTTGCGCAGGACGGTCGGATGCACCATGCCCGCGCCCATGATTTCCAACCAGCCGCTGCGTTTGCATAAACTGCAGCCCTTGCCGCCGCAGACGATGCAATCCATGTCGACTTCGATGCTCGGCTCGGTGAACGGGAAGTAGCTCGAGCGAATGCGCACCTGCCGGTCCTCGCCGAACAGGCGGCGGGCGAAGGCAACGATGGTCCCTTTCAAGTCGGCCATCGTCACGTGGTCGCCGATGGCCAGGCCCTCCACCTGGTTGAACATGATCTCGCTACGGGTCGTGATTGCCTCGTAGCGATAGCACATGCCCGGCAGAATCGCGCGAATGGGTTTCGGGCAATAGGCCCGCATTACGTGGATTTGCCCGGGCGATGTATGCGTGCGCAGGAGCACGCCCGGTGTCGTGGTGTGGAAGGTGTCCCACATGTCCCGGGCCGGATGGTGGGGCGGCATGTTGAGGAGTTCGAAGTTTGTCAGGTCGTCCTCAACCTCGCGCGTCCGGAAAAGCTGAAAGCCCAGGTCGGCGAAGATCGCAAAAATGGTGCGCAGCACCTGCGTGGATACATGCAACCGTCCCTGATCGACCCGCCTGCCCGGCAGGGTGACGTCGAGAGATTCGGCTGCCAAGTTCTGAGCCAGTTTCTCTTCTTTTGCCTTAGCGAGTTGCTCTTCATAAGCGCGCGTGAGAGCTTCCTTGACTCGGTTGGCCTCCTGGCCGTAGGCGCGCCGCTCGGCCGGCGGCACTTCGCCTACCTTCTTGAGCGCCGCGCTCACCGTGCCGGTTTTGCCGAAATACTTGGTGTTCCAGGCGCGCAGAGCAGCCTCGTCGGCACTCTCCTGCAGTTCGGCAAGGCCACGTTGTTCAAGGGATGCGAGATCGGACATAAGAGTGTGGATCGTCTGGAGGCGGTCCACATTCAATCATGCGGACGCAGCCGGGGCCGGCAATTGCGAACGAGCCAGGTCTAAGATCTTGGTAAAGGCATCCGGATCGGTCACGGCCAGGTCGGCAAGCGTTTTCCTGTCGAGTTCCACCTTGGCAAGCTGGAGACCGTGAATCAATTCGCTGTAACGTAGGCCACGCATGCGACACGCCGCATTGATCCGAACGATCCAGAGTGTGCGAAATTCACGTTTGCGCACGCGCCGGTCGCGGAATGCGTAGACGCGGCTCCGGATCAAGGTGACGGTCGATTGGCGAACGAGGTTGTGACGGCTTGCACGAAAGCCCTTGGTCAGCTTGCGCAAGCGTTTGCGGCTCCGCATCACTGTCTTGCCGCTGCGCGCCCGTGTCATGGCTCACTTACTCCCCAGATAATAGCTGTTCGCTCATAAGTCATATAGGACCTATAGGGCTTATCAGATGCCAGCCTTACTTCTCGCCCAACAGGATGACATATCTCTTGGCAATCCGATCCGATTCCGTGATCGGCCTGCGGAGCTGGCGCTTCCGCTTGCCGGTCTTGTGGCTCTCCAAGTGCTTCTTACCACACTGACGGCGCTTCAGCCTTCCCGTGCCGGTTACCACAAAGCGTTTCTTGATGCTCTTGTGCGTCTTCATCTTAGGCATAGCCACACCACCCTACACTCAAAAAGAAAAGGGGCCCCTGGTCGAGGCCAAGGGTCCCGGCATTTCTGGCCAGTTGAGGTCCCAGATCGGGAGCGGCTATTATATAGAGAAGCCGCCGGCGCGTGCAGACTGAAATGGCAAAAGGCCGGCGCTCCAACTCATGCTTTAGGCGCGAGCATGGCGGTCATACGCTTGCCTTCCATCGATGGAGCTTTCTCGATCTTCGCCAGATCACCCAACTTTTCCACCATGGAAACGATGATCCGGCGTCCTTCGTCGATGTGCTGCAGCTCGCGGCCGCGAAAGAGCACGTTCAGCAAGACTTTGTCTTTGTGCTCCAGAAATCGTCGTGCCTGATTGATTTTTGTTTCGATGTCATGTTCGCCCGTCTTGGGGCGCACCCGAATTTCCTTGAGCTTTTGCTGATGGGGCTTTGTTTTCGTCCCTTTCCGGGATTGCTGGTAACGGAACTTGCCGAAGTCCAGGATCTTGCAGACCGGGGGCCGTTCGTTAGCAGCTACCTCGACGAGGTCGAGCTGGGCCTCGCGGGCCATTTCCAAAGCTTGAGCCGTGGGGACTACGCCCAGTTGCTCTCCCTGGACACCGATGAGGCGAACCGGGCTGATGCGGATCTGATCATTGATCCTCTGGCCCCGGTCCTGCGGATGGCGGTCGTTGATACCCTGTTCTCCTTTTTCCAAGAGTACGCAAACTCAAAACTACTCAAATTGTAACACAATTTATCAAGATTGCCGACGCCAGGGAAGCAGGTCCGGCAGAAAGAGTGGACTTTATTTGCTTTCGGGGAGCTGCACCATTTCCAGCGCGCACGTCGCCAAATCAAGGACGGCGAACGTCTTGGGCTGGGCGCGATGAAGTGCCCCGGGATTGACGACCAGCGTGGGGCCGGTGCGATGCTGTTCGGCACGGTGGCTGTGGCCGTAAAAGAGAAAGTCGTATGCCTCGCTTTGTTCCACCTCCCGGAAAAGGCGCTGATTATCGCCGTGGATCCAGGCGATCTTGCGGCCTGCCAACTCAAGGTTGCCAAAGTGCTCGTGCAGCGCCGCCCCGCTCTCCCGGATAACCTTCGTCAATTCCTCCTTGTCGACATCGCAATTGCCGAAGACAAAATGCGTTGTAAACCCCTGAAACAGCCGTACGGTCTGTACGTCCTCGATGTCGCCGCAGTGCAGCACGAAACTCACGCCGCGGTCGGAGAGCAAGCGTAGCGCAGCCTCGACGTTTCGATAGTTGTTATGGGTATCGCTGAGAATGCCGATGCGCATCGTTCACCTCGGCCCTGAATTTTCGACAGCCGCCGCAGGCCAAGAGACGAAAGTACCATAAGCTGCAAGCGCGCAAGAGACAAGGAGCGCCGTTGGCAATAATGGGGCGAATCGGTATAAGAGATAAACCACGTCTCAGCGCGTGTTGAAAAAGGGGTCAGACCACCTGGAGAATCAAGGCAGTTCGTCCATTTCTGAGCTACCAGGGTCTGCGGAACTCAAGGGGTCAGACCCCTTTTTCAACACGCCCTCAGGGAGTCAAGGAGGTCACCATGTGCGGCATCGTCGGCTACGTTGGTTTCAAGGAGGCGGAGCCCATACTGGTGGAAGCGCTGCGCCGTCTCGAATACCGGGGTTACGATAGCGCCGGGTTGGCGACTGCGCACGACCATCATCTTCACGTGCGCAAACGCGCCGGCCGCATTACCCAATTGGTTCAACAGTTGGCTGAGCATCCCGTGTCCGGCTGCCTGGGCATCAGCCACACGCGCTGGGCCACGCACGGGCCGGCCACCGACAGGAATGCTCATCCCCATATCGGCGGGGATGGTGCGGTGGCCGTGGTGCACAACGGAGTCATCGAGAACTATGCCGCCCTGAAGCGACAGCTTCAGGAAGAAGGGGTCGCTTTCCGAAGCGACACCGACACCGAGGTTATTGCGCAGCTCATCGCTCACCACATGGAAGGCGACCTCATCGAGGCGGTGGCCAAGACCCTGGTTCAGCTCAAGGGGACTTACGGCCTTGCGGTGATTGGCAGGGAAAATCCCGATCTGGTTGTTGGCGCTCGTCTAGGGAGTCCGCTCGTGGTCGGCATCGGCAATGGCGAGCACTTCCTGGCAAGCGACCCGGCAGCGCTATTGGGATACACGGAGAAGGTCGTTTACCTGCAGGACCACCAGATGTGCGCGATCTCCAGGGATTCCTGGCAGATCCTGGATAGCGACCGGGCACGCGTGGACGCCAGCGTGCACCAAATCGACTGCGACCCAGGCGACACGGGTAAGGGCAGCTTTGAGCATTACATGCTCAAGGAGATTTATGAGCAGCCCGAGTCGGTCGAAAACGCCATGCGCGGCCGACTCTCCGATTCAGATGCCAGCGCTCACTTCGGCGGCCTCAATCTCGACAACCGGCAGCTGCGTCGCGCCGAACGGCTCATCCTCACGGCCTGCGGTACCAGTTACCATGCGGCCCTGGTCGGCGAGTATCTCCTTGAAGAACTCGCCCGCATTCCCGTCGAGGTCGAATACGCCAGCGAATTCCGCTACCGCAATCCGCCCATCGAACGCAACACGATCGTTCTGGCCATCACGCAATCGGGCGAGACGGCGGACACGCTTGCTGCATTGCGTGAGTCGAAGCGCAAGGGGCATCCGACCCTGGCCCTGTGCAACGTGGTCGGCAGCAGCATAGCCCGCGAATGCGACGGCGGCGTCTATCTGCACGCCGGTCCCGAGATCGGCGTTGCCAGCACCAAGGCCTTCACCGCCCAGGTCACAGTGCTGGCGCTTCTGGCCCTCTATCTTGGTCGCATGCGCCATCTTTCCAGCTTGCAGGGTGCCAGGATTCTCGAGGAGCTGCGCGCCCTTCCCGACGCCATCCGCCAGACGCTCGAAGGCTGCCACGACCTGGTGCGGCGCATCGCCGAGCGCTACTGTTCCGTGCGCAACATGCTGTACCTGGGGCGACAATACCTGTATCCCGTCGCGCTGGAAGGCGCCCTCAAACTCAAAGAGATCAGCTACATCCATGCCGAGGGTTACCCGGCCGCCGAGATGAAGCACGGACCCATCGCGCTGGTGGACGGCGACACGCCGTCGGTATTCCTCATTCCGCGCGGAGCCGTGTTCGACAAGGTCATGAGCAACCTCGAGGAGATCAAGGCCCGCGGCGGCCCCGTCATCGCCATCGCCAGTGCAGGCGATATCGACGTGGAAGCTCGCGCGGACGAGGTGATTACGATCCCCGACGTGCCGGAATACCTGCAGCCGTTGGTAGCCGTGGTCCCCTTGCAGCTTCTGGCCTACCACATCGCGCTTCTCCGCGGCTGCGACGTCGATAAGCCTCGCAACTTGGCCAAGAGCGTTACTGTGGAGTAGGTTTTCCTCTGCGCTGGAGTGCGTGCATCACGTCTGTTCTTCCAGAGGAGCCATAGAACCTGGGCGGGTCGTCACGGCTTTTCCGCTTCTTTCTTGCCTGCTGAAAAGTCAACATTCACGGTGAGCGATAAATCGCGCGTACCCAGGCGCTTGGCATCCTTGGGTGCCATGGTGAACGCGAGGACAACCTGCTCGCCGCCAGGGCCGGCCACCAGGTAGAAGTTCTGCATCACCTTGGTGCCGTCCAAGTCGCCGAGTGCGGAAATGCGGTAGATCCAGCGGCCGTCATTCGACGCTACTTCTCCCGCCTGGACTTCCTCCTCCTGCTCCCAGCCGGGCGTTTCCGCCATGGCCTTGGTGAACTCCTCGGCGGAAAGATGCTTGCCTTTTTCAGCCCGCGTCCAGGGTGTGATGGTCACCTGGGCCACGAAATCCCCGCGCTCCATCAAACGCCAGACGACGTGCTCCGCGCTTTGGCTGACTGTCTGCCATTCCCGGTCGTAGGGAATGCGCAGGCCGTTAGTAGCGTCCTGGTATTCCAGTTGCACGAGCGAATCAGGCGGCTGAAATCCCTCCGGCACCGAGACCAGGGAATTGTCCGACAGCGAAGCCGGCTGCTCGAGCGCCGACCGCGTCAACAACTTGGTGGCCTGCACTGAAGCGGCGGGACTGACCGGCCCCTGATCCCGCTCCGCCTTTTGCTTCCATTCCAGCCTGGTCAGGCGGTGATTGCTCAGGTCAAACTGGTAGCTCGCATCGATCGTGAGCTTGACGAGCGCTCCCAGATCAATTCCGGTCGCGGCGCCGGCTACGGACACCCGGGCGACCTGATCTTTCACTTCTTCCAGTTTGCACACCAGGCTTTGTTCCGTAAGGCCCTCGAACCCGCACAAAGTTTGGACGATGGGATTGGCTACTTTCCAGGTATCGCCCACGGCGACTTCCTTGCCTGGAAGCAGCCCGGGGAGTGAAAGCGTGTCGATATGTTCGGTCAGCTCGAGCTCCTCCCGGGTGAGCGCGCCGCCGGGGCTGTAGAGCAAGGGCAGATCTTTATCTCTCTGAACCACGAACAGCCGGCGGTCCGGACGGAGCGTGCGTTCGGACTTTTCCCCGGCGACGACGCTGACCGCCTTGGCAGTTTCGTAATTGCGGGCGCACTTGTCCGGCAAGCCATTGGAGGCGACGCTCAGCGTGCGCTCCGGGTAATCGTGCGTGGCGGTCATTTCGTGCTTGAGCGCTACGGAGTGGTCGTCTTGATGGACGCGCATTTCTCCGGTCAACGTCATCTCGAGATGGACGCGGAAACAATCGCCGGCTTTCGCAGTTTCGGCCAGCGAATATGTCTGCGCCGCTCCGGAACGGGCCAAACCCAGCGCGACGATCAAAACTCCCAGGTTTCGCAAAGCAGCCATCGCTTCTCCCTCTTCTCCAGATCCCGAGATCTTGCCGCGGCAAGCATCCATGCGCGGCGGGAGTCTACTGCCTGAGGGATTGCAGGTCAAGCGCGGGTGTACGCACTGCGACGCCCGGTTCCTCACCCGGCCAACTTACGGGGCTCGGCTCGCCAGCGAGCCGAGCCCCGTAAGGGGCCAGGTGAAGGGAGAACAGACCAAAACAAAAAGGCCCGCGGAACCGGTCGATTCCGCGGGCCTTTTGCCGGAGTCCTTCGGCGGTCAGGTAGTGGGCGGGCTTTCCGGCGGAATGCTCGACGCTTCGGGAGCCGGCGTCGGCTGCGTCTCCACGGGTGGCGGGGTCGGCTCGGGTTCCTTCGTCTCGGCCACGAGCCGAGTCGGCGGAGCCGGCGCGCGGGCTCGCACCTTCACTTCTCCAGCCTTGAGCAATTCCAGGAAGGCCGTTTTGCCGGCGTCTCCCAGGCGTCGCTCATGGCGTTTGATGATGCGCGTGTACCCGCCCGGCCTATCCTGGAAGCGGGGGCCGATCTCCTGGAAAAGCTTGGCAACACTGTCTCGGTCGGGCAGGCGGGCTAGTGCCAGGCGTCGCGCGTGCAGCGTGCCCTTCTTGGCGAGCGTAATCAACTTCTCCACGAATGGACGGACCGCCTTGGCCTTTTCCACCGTCGTGATGATGCGCTCATGTTCGATGAGGGCCCGGGCCAGGTTCCGCATGAGGGCCACGCGGTGACTGGCATTGCGCCCAAGTTTGCGGCCGGCTTTCAAGTGTCGCATGGTAATCGTCGCTGGTTAATGATGATCGATCGCACCGGCGCGTTGCCGCAGGCCAGGTGCGCTCAGTTCGTTGATTCTGTTAGCGCCGGACTGAAGAAGGCAGCTTCATGCCCAGGAACATGCCGCGCTCTGCAAGCTTGTTCTTCACTTCCCGGAGCGTCGTTTCGCCGAAATTGCGCACTTCCAGCAGCTCTTCGTCCGTGCGGATGACGAGGTCGCGGACGGTCGTGATCCCTTCGGACTCGAGGCAGTTGGTCGCCCGCACGGAAAGCTCCAATTCGGCCAGGCTCATGTTGAGCTTGCGCTCCAATTCCTGATCGATCGGCTCGCCCTGCGCGGCAACCTCGCTCGGTCCTTCGATCGGCATCTCCGGCCCCGGCTCGGCGTACTGGATGAATGGATTCAAGTGCTTGCGCAAAATCTTGGCGCCCTCGACCAGCGCCATCTGCGGCGAAACGGTGCCGTTGGTCCAGATTTCCATGATGAGCTTGTCATAGTTGGTCCGCTGACCTACGCGAGTATCTTCAATGTCGTACTTGACGCGCACGACCGGCGAAAAGCTCGAATCCACGGGGATGACGCCGATCTCGCGCTCCGCGCCGGCGTTTTCATCGGCCGTGCGGTAGCCCCGGCCGTTTTCCACCTTCATTTCCATCACGAAGGGCACATCGTCGGTCAAGGTGGCGAGGATGTGATCGGGGTTGATGATCTGCACCGACTCGTCGGTGACGATGGTCGCGGCGTTCACCAATCCCCGTTCGTGACGATCGATGCGGATGGTGCGCGGTTGCTCGCTCGAGTTCTTCACGACCAAGCTCTTCACATTGAGGATGATGTCGGTCACATCCTCGACGACGCCCGGGATCGTGCTGATCTCATGCTGGACGCCCTGGATCTTGACCTGAGTGACCGCACTTCCTTCCAGGCTGGAGAGGAGGATGCGGCGCAGACTGTTCCCCACAGTCACGCCGAAGCCTCGCTCGAAGGGCTCCGCCGTGAACTTGCCATAGGTGTCTGTCAGGCTGTTCCGGTCGCTGACTACGCGGTTGGGCAGTTCAAGGCCCCGCCATCGGATACGCATGAATCAAGCCTCCTGCAGTCTTCGATCATCGACCAGGCATTCCCGATACGCCCAAGTCGCTCCATTTGCTTTCGGCAGATCCCGGGTCACGGTCAAGAATCGAAGACGAAAAAAAGGTAGCGCTTAACGCGATGAGACTTCGATGATTAGGTTTTCCTGAATGTCGTGGATGTGCGGATCCACGTCGGATCGCGTCGGCAGCCGCAGCACCTTGCCCTCCGGCGGCTCCGCATCGGATCGTTCGAGATAATCGGGCGTGGGCGCCGGGCTCTCCTGAAGGCTCAACTTCACCAATTGCAAAGTCCGCGGCCGGCCCTTCGCGGTCACCGTGTCGCCTGCCTTGACGAGCATACTCGGAATGGTAGCCACCCGGCCATTGAGCAGGATGTGACCGTGGTTTACCAGCTGGCGAGCTGCGGCACGCGAAGGAGCAAAGCCCAGGCGATAGACGATGTTATCCAGGCGACGTTCCAGGATGCTCAGCAGAACTTCGCCTGTATTCTCGGGCGAGCGCGATGCCAGCTCGAAATAACGGCGGAACTGTCGCTCGAAGACGCCGTAGAAACGCTTCAACTTCTGTTTCTCGCGAAGGCGGATGGCATACTCGCTTGGCTTGCCGCGGCGGTAGCCGTGCATGCCGGGAGCCACGCTGCGCCGGTCGATGGCACACTTGGGGCTATCGCACCGGCTCCCCTTCAAATAGAGCTTCATGCCTTCCCGGCGGCACAACCTGCAGACTGGATCGATCTGACGTACCATGATTCGGTTCTTGACTCTTGCTATGGCCTTTGGACTGCACGATGCCGATTGATCCTTGCTTCAATCGGGCGGCAGATCCCGGAGTTTAGTTCTTATACGCGACGTTTTTTGGGCGGCCGGCAACCGTTATGCGGCAGCGGCGTGACATCCTCGATTGCCTTGATCGAGAGACCCGCGGCCTGGAGCGCCGTGATCGCAGATTCCCTGCCGGAGCCCGGGCCCTTGACTCGTACCTCGATTTCCTTCAAGCCAAACTTGCTGGCGCGCTCGGCAGCCGTCTCGGCAGCGCGCTGTGCGGCGAACGGCGTGCTCTTGCGGCTGCCCTTGAAACCGACCGTGCCTGCCGACGCGAAACAAAGCGTGTCCCCGTTCGTGTCGGTGATCGTGACGATGGTGTTGTTGAAGGTCGCCTTGATGTGGACGATGCCCCGGCTTACATTGCGGCGTGTCTTACGTTTTTTACTCTTGGCCACGAATCATGCTCCCCGGAGATCGATTAACCACGTAATTCCTTGACGCCCTTCTTTCCTGCAACAGTCTTGCGCGGGCCCTTGCGCGTGCGCGCATTGGTCTTCGTGCGCTGGCCACGGACCGGCAATCCCCGGCGATGGCGCATGCCACGGTAACAACCGATGTCGCGGAGACGGGCGATGTTCTGCTGCACTTGCCGGCGCAAAGGGCCCTCCACCGTGTAGTCCCGGTCCAGGATGCCCGCCAGCCGGCTTATCTCGTCGTCGGTGAGTTCCTTGGCGTGTTTCTTGGGGTCGACATGGGTCTGCTCGCAAAGACGCAGTGCCAGCGTCGGCCCAATGCCGTAGATGTAACGCAGCGAAATGTGCGTCGGCTTATCGTTGGGAATATCAACACCCAAGATACGCGGCATAGCTAGATTCCTCTCCTTATCAACTCAACCTTGACGCTGCTTGTGACGCGGATTGGTGCAAATTACATAAAGACGACCCTGGCGCCGCACTAATTTACAGTTTTCGCAAATACGTTTCACGCTGGTTCGCACTTTCATGGCCCACCTCCTCGCCCACTCACGATGCGCTAATGGCGGAAACCGCTATTGTAACAATGAACAGGGTGCAAGCAAGAGGGAATACGCGGGAGTTTCGCATGTTTTGCGGCACCGCGACTCTTAAGCCGGCGGCGGCGTAGGCGCTGGCATGGCCTGGGCGTCCTCGTCTGCCGTGACCACGAGGATGCCTTCCTTGGTGATCGCTAGCGTGTGCTCCATGTGGACGCTGGGCAAGCCGTCGCGGGTCACCACGGTCCAGTGATCCTTGAGCGTTAGGGTGTCCTCGCGGCCCATGTTCAGCATCGGCTCGACGGCCAGCACCAACCCTTCCTCGAGCCGGAACCTGTGTTTGCGGACGTCGCGGTTCACAAAATTGGGGACCTGAGGATTTTCGTGCATGGTGCGGCCGATGCCGTGGCCGACATATTGCTTGACCACGCTGAACCCGGCTGCCTCGGCATGCTGCTGCATGCGCATGGCCACTTCGGACCACCATTTGCGCTGCCCCATTTCCGCAATGGCGATCGTCAAGACCTCTTCGCCGACGCGGATCAGGCGGCGCCACTCGGGCCTCACTTCGCCCACCGGCACGGTGATGGCCGCGTCGGCGCACCAACCATTGAGCTTGCAAGCCGTGTCGATCTTGACCAGGTCTCCTTCACGGATCACGCGCGGGCCGGGGATGCCGTGCACCACCTGCTCGTTGAGTGAAATACAGGTAGCCGCGGGGAACGGGACCTTGCCCGGATAGCCCTTGAAGAGCGGCAGGGCGCCATGCTGAGCGAACAGGGCGTCGACGGCCCGGTCCAATTCGAGGGTAGCGAGGCCAGGCTTGATCATCTCGCGACACATGCGCAGGGCACGAGCTACCAGCTTGCCGGCCTCGCGCATCAGACCGATCTCGCGCGCCGACTTCAATTCGGGTGGGCGCTGAAAAAATCTCAACATGGAGGAGGCGCCTGATTCAGGATGTGAACGATGGTCTGGTAAATCTCTTCGATCTCCCCCACGCCAGGGATTTCGTGGAGCAAATGCTGGTCCCGGTAGTACGAGATCAACGCTGCCGTGTTCGCATGATAAATGCGCAGCCGCTCCCGCACTGTTGTTTCGCGATCGTCGGGCCGCTGAATGAGCTTGGTCCCGCAGGCGTCGCAGATGCCCGCAACCTTGGGCGGGCTATTTACCATGTGATAGGTGCTCTTGCAGTTCGGACAACTCCAGCGGCCGCTCATCCGCTTGACAATCTCCTCGTCGTTCACCACGAAAAGCAGGACGGCGCTGAGGCTAAGGAACTGCTGACGCAGGGCTTGGTCGAAGGAGGCCGCTTGCGCGAGCGTGCGCGGATAGCCATCCATGACGAAGCATTCAGGTCGGTCTTCGTGCCGGAAGCGCTCGGCCACGACTTCGTTGACCAGGTCGTCGGGAACGAGCTGCCCGCTGAGGATGTACGGTCCGGCCTTCTTCCCCAAGGGGGTCTTCGCGCGCACAGCTTCGCGGAGGATGTCGCCGGTACCGATGTGAACGAGGTGAAGCCGATTACTCAAAAGTTTGGCCTGGGTGCCTTTTCCACTGCCAGGGGGGCCTAGAAGGATCAATCGCATGGCAAGCCCATTGGACGAACTGGAGAGGACGCATCGTCGCTGCGCATCGGTCCGGCTTCTTCATTATTGTCGGAAACACCCTTCTGAACCGCAAGAGGGCGAAAAACGAATACCTTTGCCAAAAGAAAGCCCACGGGACATTAGCCCGTGGGCCGACGTTGACTTCAACGGTTCCTGGAGGTCAATCTTCCGTCAACCCTGGATAGTTTCGCATGACCAGGTGGCTGTTGATCTTTTGCACTAGATCCAGGGCCACGCTCACGACGATCAACAGGCCCGTGCCTCCGTAAAAGCTGGCAACCTGGTAATCCACTCCCATCGAACTGGAGATCAAGCTGGGGATGATCGCGACAACCGCCAGAAAAGCGGCCCCCACATAGGTGATCCTCATCATTACCCGTTCGAGATAGTCGGCAGTACGCTTGCCGGGACGATAGCCGGGGATGAAGCTGCCGTAATCCTTGAGATTATTGGCCATATCCTTGGGGTTGAAGATCACGGACGTCCAGAAGTAGCAGAAGAAGTAGATCAAGACGATGTAAAAGACGTTGTAAATGTACCCCTGACGTTCGAACGAGCCGCTCAACCAGTTCGCCCACTCCCAGCGCGTGTTGCTGGCGATGACCTTGCAGAGGCCGATGGGAAGCATGAGCAGGCTGCTGGCGAAGATGACCGGCATGACGCCCGCTTGATTTACCCGGAGGGGAAGGAACTGGCGCGTGCCGCCGAAGACGCGCCGGCCGCGGACGTGCTTGGCCGACTGCGTAGGAATGCGGCGTTGTCCCATCGTGATGGCCACAACCGCCACCACGACGCCGATGAAGAGGAGAATGAGCACGATCAACTTCTCGAAGCTCACATCGTGGCCCGTGCCTCCGCCCAAGGTGTAGATGGACTCTTTCAGCTGGATGCCTCCGCCCTGCTTCGGCTCGAACAAAAGCGATTGCGTCGTTTGCGGAATGCGTGCCAGGATGCCGGCCATGATGATGAGGCTGATGCCGTTGCCAATTCCGTACTCATCGATCTGTTCACCCAGCCACATGAGGAACATGGTGCCGGCGGTCATCGTCAACACGGAGGAGATCAGGTAGAAGAGGGTGTCGTAGCCGGGCGCGACCAGGCCGGCGCCGCCGCTGCTATCCGAGCGCATCAAGTATTGGACCCACATGAAGCTCTGAAAGAGGCAGATCGGGACGGTGGCGTAGCGCGTGTATTCGTTGATTTTCTTGCGGCCGCTCTCGCCTTCTTTCTGCAGCTTCTCCAGCGGCGGGTAAACGCTGGCCAAGAGCTGGAAGATGATGGAGGCCGAGATATAGGGCATAACGCCCCAGCCGAAAATAGTACTTTGTCCCAGGGCTCCGCCGCTGAAGAGCGAGACGAACCCCAGGATTTGCCCGAAAGCGCCTTGCTGGGCGCCGCGCATGTATTCGGCGAAGCGCTGCTGGTCCAGCACCGGCAGCGGTACATGGAAGCCGACCCGGTAGATCGCCAGGAACAACAGCGTAATGCCGATCTTCTGCGCTAATTCCGGGATCTTGAAGATGGTGATGATCTTGTTCATGTGAGGACCCCAACGGCCTTGTGAGGGGTGAAGTCAGCTTGGCACCAGGCTAGCCGTGGTCCGGCAAGAGGTGGTCGCGTGTGGAAGTGCTCAGCCGTCCTGTCGTCTCGATGCATGTTAACCGGCCTTGGAAGGACGCGGCCTCATCTTGTTTCGTTTTGGTCTCTTGGGCGGTGGGATCACTTCTATCGTACCACCCTTGGCGGTGATCTTCTCGGCAGCCGATTTTGAAAAATGATGGGCCCGGACCGTTAGCCGCTTGTTCAATTCGCCTGTGCCCAGGATGCGCACTCCATCTGCCGGCCCCTTGGCAAGCCCGGCCTTTCGCAGTGCCTCATGGTCCACGGTGTCGCCGTCGGCAAAGGCATCGTCGAGAGCGCCGACGTTGACAATCCGAAAACGCTTGTCCCAGGTGCGATGGCTGAAGCCGCGTTTCGGGATGCGGCGGAAGAGGGGCATCTGGCCGCCTTCGAAGGCGGGCGAGGGCATTTTCGCTCCGGCGCTGGCCCATTGTCCCTTGCTGCCGCGCGTGCCGGTCTTGCCGTGGCCGCTTCCCACTCCGCGACCGACGCGCTTCTTGCGCTTCAGCTTGTGAACGCCTTCATGAACAGTGGACAGGTCCATTACAGAGTGACTCCTCGCAGGCGAGCAACTTCTTCACGGGTGCGCAGCAGCAACAAGCCGCGAATGGTTGCCTTGACCAGATTGATCGGGTTCGTGCTGCCGTGCGTCTTGGTGAGGATATTATGGATGCCGCACGCCTCGAGCACATCACGGACACCAGGGCCAGCCTTGACGCCCGTTCCCGGCCCGGCCGGAACCAAGATGACTCGACTGCTGCCGTAGCGGCCGATGACGCGGTGCGGGATGGTCGCTCCCTTGAGCTGCACCTTGCGCTGCCGGCGCATGGTTTCCTGCGCGTCCTTGACGGCCTTCTCGACGGCCGGCGGGACCTCGTTGGCCTTGCCGTAACCCGAGGCGACGCGGCCATGCTTATCGCCCACCACCACGAGAGCGTTGAAACTGAAGCGGCGACCACCCTTCACCACCGCGGCGCAGCGGCGAATCTTGACCACCCGCTCTTCCAATCCATCCTGCCGCATCTCGCGATCTCTTGCCATAAGTTGCTCCCGACGGCCCCCGACCTAGACGACTCAAAACTGCAAGCCACCCTCGCGTGCCGCATCCGCCAGCGCCTTCACACGGCCATGATAGCGGTAATGACCGCGGTCAAAGGCCGCCTTGGTGATCCCTTTGCTCTTGGCGATCTCCGCCAGCTTCTTGCCGACCACGGTCGCGGCCTTGACATTGCCGCCGTAATCGAGACCATCGCGCACTTCCGGGTGGTTGCTGCTGGCCGCCCCCAGTGTCGTGCCCGTCAGGTCGTCGATCAACTGCGCATAAATGTGCTTGGAACTCCGGAATACGCTCAAGCGCGGCCGTTCCGGGGTGCCAACGATCTTGCGCCGGACATGACGCCGCCGGCGCAGTTGGCGAACTTGTTTTGCCTTTTGATGATCCATGTCAGCAATCCGTAGTCACATACGAAGCAGTCTGGTATCGGCCATGGTCTCTGGCTCGGCGCCGTGCCAGCGTAGCACATCCCCTCGGCCAGAATCCTACGCGCGCTTTGCTTAGCCGCCGCTGGTAAAGGACTTGCCTTCCTTGCGGCGAACCTGCTCGTTGTCGTAGCGAATGCCCTTGCCTTTGTAGGGCTCTGGCTTGCGGACGCGGCGAACCTCCGCCGCAAACTGCCCCACTTTTTGCTTGTCGGCGCCGCGGATCAAGATCGTCGTCGGATCGGCAAGCTCGACGGCCACTCCATCCGGCGGCGTCATCTCGATGGCGTTGGCATAGCCGACCGTGAGCACGAGCTTTTTCTTGTCCATGCGCGCCTGGTAACCAATGCCCTCGATCTTCAGCTTTTTCTCGAATCCCTTGGTGACGCCTTCGACCATGTTGGCGATCAAACTGCGGGTCAGACCGTGCAAGGAGCGATTGATCCGGTCGTCGTCGGGCCGAGTAACGTGGATCACCTTGTCCTTCTCGTCGTGTTCCACGCGCATGTTGGGATGATAGGTCAAATCGAGCTTGCCTTTGGGGCCTTCGACATGCAGGCTGCCGTTCGCGACCTGCACCTTAACCCCGGCGGCATACTTGACCGGTTGTTTTCCTATACGCGACATGAGACGCTTTCCTCTTCAACGCGCGATCGTTCGTGGCAGGTCATGGGCCTACCATATCGTGCAGAGCAGTTCACCACCCAGCCGCTGGGCGCGTGCCTTGCGATCGCTCATCACACCCCGGCTGGTGCTGATGATGGCGACGCCCAGGCCGTCGAGAACCGGCCTCAGTTGCGTGTGGCGAAAGTAAAGGCGACGACCGGGGCGGCTGGCACGCTCCACGTGGCGGATGACCTTCTCGCCTTCAGGACCATATTTCATGTAGACTCGTAAGACGGCCTTGCTTCCCGTCGCCTCAGCCGCCGGCTGAAATTCCGCGTGACCCTGGGCATCCTTGATCAGTTGGCCGAGCTGATAGTCCAGGATGAACCCTTCGTCTTTCAAGACCTGGGCAATGTTGCGTTTCAACGCCGTGGCTGGAATATCGACCGCGGCCCGCTCAATGCGATTGCCATTACGCAGACGTGTCAGCATGTCTGCAATCGGATCTGTCATCATGGTTCAGTTCCTACCAACTCGCCTTCATTACACCCGGGATGAGACCGTCGCTCGCAAGACCACGAAAACAAATCCGGCAAACGCCGAATTTCCGATAGACCGCCCTGCCCCGGCCGCACAGCTTGCACCGGTAGCGGACGCGGATTTTATCGCGGGGCCGCATCGTCGATTTTTCCGGTTGCCGCTTGCTCGCCTCGAGCTGGGAGAGTTGGCGGCGAAACTTGACGTTCTTTGCTTCGGTGGTCATAACCCCGCGCATCCTGAAGATGGAACCAGAAGGAAAGCGATACCGGTTCCTGGCGTGCGCTCCCCCCTCGTTTGATTACTTGTCCTCGCGAAACGGCATGCCGAAAGAGCGTAACAACTCCCGTGCCTCGTCGTCGTTGCTGGTGCTGGTGACAAACGTCACATCCATACCCTGTGTGAATGTGACTTTATCCGGATCGATTTCGGGGAACACCATTTGTTCTGAGAGGCCAAGGCTGTAATTGCCGTTGCCGTCAAAGCTCTTCGGGTTCACCCCGCGAAAGTCACGAATACGCGGCAAGGCGATACTGATGAGCCGGTCCAGGAATTCGTACATCCGCTGGCCGCGAAGGGTGACGCGACAACCAATTTCGTTGCCCTCGCGAAGGCGGAAGCCGCTCACCGATTTCTTCGCCAGCGTGATCTGGGGCCGTTGACCCGTGATCTGGGCAAGCTGGTCGGCGGATTGCTGGAGTCGATTCTTGTCTTGCAGTGCCTTGCCTACCCCCATATTGACGACGATCTTCTGCAGCTTTGGCAGGCTGTGGGGGTTCGTGCGGCCCAGCTTCTTCGCCAGTTGCGGTGCGATTTCCTTTTGGTAACGCTCAGAGAGCCGAGCCATAGCCAACCTCAAGTCGGGGCTGAGCGCTGCTAAGTCGGCGCCTCGGCCCGGATCATCACTAGCTACATGACGGGCACTTCGACGAATCTCGTCGAAATCCGCCCTTCCCCCAATGCTAACCGTCCTTGCGGGCGTAAGTAGCCCGTGCCTTGCTCAGGAAGCCCAGGGACCCGCCGCACTTCCTGCAATATCGTTCCTTGCGGCCTTCGGCCGTGTAACGCCGGCCAATGCGCACGCCTTTTCGGCAGGTCGAGCAGTAGAGCAAGACGTTGGAAACCGAGATCGGCATCTCCTTGGAAAGCCGGCCTCCCTGCGGATTCTGCCGGCTCGGCTTGAGATGCTTGTAAACTCTGTTTATACCTTCGACGACCAGCTTGTTCTTTTCGGCAAGCACGCGGAGGACCCGGCCGGTGGTGCGCGCTTTGGAGTTGCCCGCATCGTCGCCGGCAATCACTTCCACGATATCGTCTTTGCGAATGTACATCACTTCACCTGTCTAGACCAACCGCGCTGCTGCCTCAAGTGTACCGAATAGGTCCTATAGGACCCATACAACCTATTGCTTTCACACAACCTCCGCGGCCAGGCTGACGATCCTGAGAAACCCGCGTTCACGAAGCTCGCGAGCAACCGCCCCGAAAATACGCGTGCCGCGGGGGTTCTGCTCCGCGTCGATGAGCACGAGAGCGTTGCGGTCAAAGCGCACGTAACTGCCGTCTTGGCGCCGCGTCGCCTTGCGGCAGCGGACGATCACGCCGCGCACCACGTCGCCGGGTTTCACCTCGCCGCCCGGCATGGCCTTCTTCACGCTTGCGACGATGACGTCGCCCAGCCCCGCGTAACGGCGCCGCGTTCCACCCAACACCTTAATGCACATGCACTCCTTGGCGCCGGTATTATCCGCGACGTCCAAGTAGGTATACATCTGGATCATAGACGACCTTCCTTCCCGACCCGACCCGACCTATCCCGACCCGACAACCTCTTATACAGGCGCCGGCACCGGTTGCTGGAGTTCCGCGGGCGCCACACTTTCTTCCGCTTTTCTGACAACGCGTATGAGCCGCCAGTGCTTGGTCTTCGAAATGGGCCGAGCTTCCATGATCTCGACGGTATCTCCCATACGCGACTCGTTGCTCTCGTCGTGGACGTGGCAGATTGTCCGGCGGCGAATGTACTTGCCGTAGCGCGGATGCTTCACGAGCCGCGGGATCTCCACGCGCCGTGTTTTATTCATCTTGGCGCTGGTGACGACACCCACCTCCACACGGCGCCGTCCACGTTCTTGCTCAGCCATTCCCCACTGCCTCCTTTGCCGCGCCCTTGGCTGCGGCAAGCTGCCGCTCTCGTTGAATCGTTTTGATGCGCGCGACCACACGCTTGGCTTTATTGATCTCGCTGGGAGTCTCAAGGCGCTCGGTCGCGGACTGAAAACGCAGGTGAAAGAGGTTCTTCACCTCGTCCCGCAGCGTCAGGTCCAGCTGCTCGTCGCTCATTCCGCGGTACTCGGCCGTCTTCATGCTCATCCTAACCTCCTCAGGCCCGCCGCGCCGATCCCGCGCCGGGCGACGATCCGCGAACTCAGGCGCTCGGTTTCCGGGACACAAGGCGACAGCGGAAAGGCATTTTGTAAGCCACCCGGGCCAGGCTATCGCGCGCCGCCGCCTCCGGTAGGCCGCCGATTTCGAACAGGATCATTCCTGGCTTGACTACCGCCGCCCAGAACTCCGGCTCGCCCTTTCCTTTCCCCATGCGTGTCTCCGCCGGAATCGCAGTGACCGATTTATGCGGGAAAACGCGGATGTAGAGCCGGCCTTCGCCGCGCACCGAATGCGTGGCGGTGATGCGTCCCGCCTCGATCGCTTCGGCGCTCAGCCAGCCGCCCTCGAGAGCTTGCAAGCCGAAGTCGCCAAACTTGACCGTATTGCCGCGGGTCGCGTTACCTTTTACCTTGCCGCGTTGGCTTTTTCGGAACTTTACCCGCTTGGGCATTAGGGGCATTGTCGCTCTCCTCGGAGCCTGAGTACTCTCCGTTATTGATCCACACCTTGACGCCTATGTGGCCCTGTGCCGTCTTCGCCTCGGTGAACCCGTAGTCGATGCGCGCCCGTATCGTCGACAGCGGAATACTGCCGAGCATGTTCGTCTCCTGACGGGCCATTTCCGCGCCGCCGAGCCGGCCCGACATCTGCACGCGGATCCCTTTCGCGCCGCTCTCCATCGTTGTATCCATCGCCCGCTTCATGGTCCGGCGGAAGCTCGCGCGTTTTTCCAACTGCTCGGCAATGTCCTCGGCAACCAGTTGGGCGTCCACTTCCGGTCTGTTCACTTCCATGGTCTTGACTTCGATGTGCCGGTGGGTCAAATCTTCAAGCTCCTTCGTGAGCCGATCGACCTCCTGCCCCTTCTTGCCAATGATCATGCCGACACGGGCGGAATAGATATACACCACCACCTTTTCCCGCGTGCGCTCGATCTCGATCTTCGATATCCCCGAGCGGGCATAACGGCGCTTCACGAACGCGCGGATCTTGTGGTCTTCGACCAGAAGGTCCCCGAAGTCCTGCTTGTTCGCGTACCAACGACTCAGCCAATCGCGAACAATGCCCGTGCGGAAGCCAATTGGTCGAACTTTCTGTCCCATCGTCTGGTTGTCCTCAAACAACAAAAGCCGAGAGCCAGCTTCCTGGCCCCTGGCTTGAAGTTCCTGAACCCGGCGGCTACCCCTCCAGGTCCGATAAGGTCAAATGGATATGGGCCAAGCGTCGCTTGATCTGATAAGCGGAGCCGCGTGCCCGAGGCTGGATCCGCTTCATCATCGGCCCACCATCCACGCGCGACTCGGTGATGACGAGATCGTCGATGTCGCGCGCGCCACGGTCTTCGGCATTACCGAGCGCACTCTTCAGGACTTGTTCGAGCAATCGGGCGCTCTTGTTGGGAAAAAACCGCAGCGCTTCGATGGCCTCGTCTGCCCGCCGCCCTCGAATGAGACTGGCAAACGGCCGAATCTTGCGAGCCGACATGTCGGCAAAGCGGTGGTGTGCAGAGTACTCCATAGTTCTCGTCGCTTCGCTTCCTTCTAATTCGCCTTGGACCGCTTCAGAATTCCGGGGGCAGGATTTGAACCTGCGACCTCCAGGTTATGAGCCTGGCGAGCTACCACTGCTCCACCCCGGGATCTATGATCACTTGGCAGGCCCGGTCGGACCCGCTGCCGCCTTTGCCTTGCCGCCGCTATGTCCTCGAAAGAGCCGGGTCGGCGAAAACTCTCCAAGCTTGTGCCCGACCATGTCCTCGGTCACAAACAATTTCATGAACTGCCGGCCGTTATGGATGAGGAACGTATGGCCGATAAAATCAGGTACGATCGTGCAATCGCGCGACCAAGTCTTGATCGGCTCGCGGTGCCCCGTCTGCTGGCGCTCGACCTTGGCGAGCAGCCGGAGGTCGACATACGGCCCTTTTTTCAGTGAACGGCTCATCGTGCTCCACTTTCTATAGCCGAACTATTTTATGGTTTGTCGCCAGGCCGGCCAGTCTAATCGCTTATTTTTGTGCATAATGCGGACCCGGCCGACGACGGCGGATGATCGCCGAATTGGACGGCTTCCGCCGATTCCGCGTCTTGCCACCCTTGGCCAACACACCCGTCGGGCTGCAAGGATGCCGGCCGCCTTTGGATCTTCCTTCTCCTCCACCCAGGGGGTGACTCACAGGGTTCATTGAAGTGCCGCGGTTGTGAGGCTTGCGGCCCATCCAGCGTTTCCGGCCGGCCTTGCCGATGCTGATGTTCATGTGCTCGGCATTCCCCATGGTGCCGATCGTAGCCCGGCACTCTGAGCTGATGCGCCGCACCTCTCCCGAGGGGAGCGTGATCTGCGCCCAGCGGCCCTCGCGAGCGGTGAGCGTGGCGCTGGTGCCGGCACTGCGGCAGAGCTGCCCGCCGCGCCCCGGCTGTAGTTCCAGATTATGGATCGACATGCCCAGGGGAATGCGCCGAAGAGGCAAGCAGTTGCCCACGCGCGGTTCAGCCTCTTCGCCGCTGACTACTTTGTCCCCTGCCTTGAGCCCCTCGGGGGCCAGGATGTAGCGCTTCTCGCCATCCGCATATTGCAGCAGGGCGATCCGCGGCGACCGGTTCGGATCATACTCGATCGAAACCACGGTTGCCCAGATCTGATCCTTGCGCCGCTTGAAGTCGATGATGCGGTACATCCGCTTGTGCCCGCCGCCCCGGAACCGCGTGCACACGATGCCGTGGTGGTTGCGGCCGCCCTTCTTTTGATGGGGGACCACCAGGGACTTTTCCGGCTTCTTCTTGCGATCCGTGATTTCGGAAAAATCGCTGACAGAGCCCTGACGCCGCCCTGGCGTCGTCGGCTTGTATTGGCGGATCCCCATGATAATCCCCTGGACGCTGCAACCAATGAAATATGCCGCCCCTGGAGCGGCAGTGCTTTTCCAGACGCCAAATTCCCCGGGCGGAGCGACCTCAGGCTCGTTTAGAAGAACTCGATCCGATCTTCTTCGTGCAAGGTTACGATGGCCTTCTTCCAGTTGGGCAGCCGGCCGACCTTGAACCGATAGCGACGGTTCTTGCCAAGACGGTTCTGCGTCCGCACCTTGCGCACGCGCACGTTGAACAGCTCCTGAACGGCCGCCTTGATCTGGTCCTTGTTGGCCCACAGGTTGACCTGAAACGGGTACGCATTGTGCCTGGTGAACTGATGCGTGCCCTTTTCGGTCACCAGCGGACGCAGGATAATCTGGTGAGGCTCCAGTTTTGGACCCCGAGTTTTTCCTTCGCGTGGAGCCGTTGCCATCGCTTCCATCTCCTATGCCGTCCCCAACCGCGTCCTAGGCAGGCGTGGCGGCTTCTTTTGGCTTGTACTTCTTACGCAGTTCATCGAGAGCAGCCCGCGTCAGCAGCAGACGCTTGGGACGCAGCACGGAATAGGTGTTGAATTCCGCGGCCGGCAGCACTTCGACGCCGTCGATGTTGCGGGCCGACTTGTAGATCGTCGGATCCATGCCGGCGATGCCAATCAAACAGCTCACCCCTTGCAGCTTGAGGGCCTTGAGGATACCGGCCACGTCCTTGGTCTTGATGGCCGACAGGGTGAGATCGTCGATGATGACCGTCTCCTGATCTTGAAACTTGCTCAGGAGAGCCATGCGCGTCGCGGCCCGCACCGCCTTTTTCGGCATGTGGTAGCTGTAGTCGCGCGGCTTGGGGCCCTTGGACGTGCCGCCGCCCTTGCGCTTGTTGGTCCGCCGCGTGCCCACGCGCGCGTTCCCTGTCCCCTTCTGGCGGAACAGCTTTTTCGTGCTACCTGCCACCTCGCCGCGCCGTTTGGTCGAATGAGTCCCGGCCCGTTGGTTGGCCAGGTACATCACGACGACGTCGTGCAACAGTTGGCGGTTGATCTTACCGCCAAACTCGGCCGGATCCACCTCCACGGTGCCGACCGATTCGCCCTGGCGATTGTAAACGCTCAAGTTCAACATGACCCACTTCCATCCGGCGCCGCAGCCGAGCGGGCAAGCCTTCTGCCGCCCATCGACAGGTTGCTTCAACGGTGTCTAATATGAAAGAGCCCCCTCACGATCTCACCCCGAAGGGAGATCGGAGGGTAACGCCTGCTTCACCCGCATACTTGGTTTTGTTCGCCCCCGGCACGAGAGCCAGAGGAGAAGGCGGTGGGAACGGACTTCCGGTTCCCCATTCGCCGCGCATCCCGGCGAGTTCAACTACTTGTCGCAGCAAGCACCCGGATCTTGATATCCACACCCGGCGGCAAGCTCAGACCCTTGTTGAGGGCCTCGATGGTCTTGCCGGTCGGCTGCAGGATATCGACCAGGCGCTTATGGGTTCGGATCTCGAATTGTTCGCGCGACTTGCGGTCGATGTGCGGACTGCGCAAGACCGTGTACCGCTCGATGCGCGTCGGCAATGGAATGGGCCCGTGCACGATCGCCCCGGTCCGCTGGGCCGTGTCGACAATTTCATGAGCCGTGCGGTCCAGGACCTCGTGGTCGTAGGCTTCCATCCGGATGCGGATGCGTTCATTCGAGAAACCCGACAATGGATTCTCCTAGCGCTGCTACCCTTGAGCTTCCCAAAAAGTCGAAAACGCTATGCTATGAGGGGGTTGGGGAACTGTCAAGACGGGATCAGGGCCATTCAGGGCAAAATCGAGCCGAGGAGCGCGTCGTACATAATTGGAATCCGGAGCCCGGCTATATGCACTTGAATTTACGCAAGACGAGCGCTATGGGGAAACCCGAGAGAGACTCTGGGGACGCCGAGTACGCAGCTCATGAGATGCGCGGCACCCTGCAGGAACCAGTGGCCAAACCCGCGGCCGTCCTGCATCGGTGCAGCGTCGCGATACAGCTGGCGAACAAATATTGACTGGGTTGAGATTTAATCGCCGATTTCCGCAGGGGGGAAATGATTAACATTTTAGCGAATCCGGGGGCGAGCGCAGTTACCGGTAAGCGAATACCAGTTGGTAGTTTTTCAACCAGGGAATGGACGGACAATTTTG
>Ga0116223_10000930_pt1 | contig 32534 bp, 26 predicted proteins | sample Sb_taG_3_FD_90092 | JGI IMG/M metagenome (GOLD analysis project Ga0116223, IMG submission 90092) | Peat soil microbial communities from Weissenstadt, Germany - Sb_50d_a_PC metaG | ecosystem: Environmental > Terrestrial > Soil > Wetlands > Peat | place: Germany: Weissenstadt | collected 2010-09-21 | reverse complement strand
GTGGCGAAATCGACCACGAAATCGAGCAGCTCGCCCGACCAGCGCGGCAAGAGTTCGGCCACCTTCAGCCGGCGCGCAAAGGTGCCGTCGACGCCGTCGATGATGAGCGCGACCCCGAGCCAGAGGAACATCCGCGTCCAGGCGACGTTCACCGCCGCGATCAACGCCAGCAGCGCGCAGGCCGCGCCGCAGGCGGTAAAGACGTGGACGGCGAACGCGGCCGCGAGGCGCTGTCTTGTATAGACCTCGGACGACTTCGGTTCCATCGTCGCGAACCTTACCCTTAAAGCGCAGGGAAGGTGCGCCGTCTTCCTTTGCTTGCTAACCTTTCGACATACATGTCCGGAAGCGAATTTTCACCGGGAATACCGATGGCACTGAGAGACGGCGCACAGGGAAGTATGACCGCCGAAGTCGCGGTCGTCGGCGGCGGGCCGGCCGGCCTCGTCAGCGCCATTGCGCTCAAGGCCGCGGGCGTCGACGTCCTGCTGGTCGCGCCTTCCCCTGCGGAGGATCACCGTACCACCGCGCTCCTCGCCGGATCGGTCACCGCGCTGACCACGCTTGGCGTCTGGGAGGCTTGCCGCCCGCATGCGGCGCCGCTGGCGAGCATTCGCATCGTCGACGATACGCAGCGTCTTCTGCGCGCCCCCGAGGTCGTCTTCAACGCCGCGGAAATCGGCCTCGATGCCTTCGGCTACAACATCGAGAACCGGCATTTGCTCGCGGCGCTTTACGCGCATGCGTGGCGCCTGAGCATCCCGCACGTCGAGAGTGCCGCGGTTGCGATCGCAAGCGATTCCGACGGCGCCTCCGTCAAGCTTGCCGACGGGACAGCGCGTGTGCGCCTTGTCGTCGGCGCCGACGGGCAGCGCTCGCTCTGCCGCGCGGCGGCCGGCATCGGTACCGATCGCCGCGCCTATCCGCAGACCGCGCTGACGCTCAACCTCGCGCATGACCGGCCGCATCACGACGCGGCAACGGAATTCCATACCCGCAGCGGCCCGTTCACCCTGGTTCCCCTGCCCGGCCGGCGTTCGAGCCTCGTCTGCGTGCTCGACCCGGCGCACGCGGCGGAACTTGCGGCAATGGAAGACGCGGAGCTTTCGGCAGAGATCGAGCGCCGCGCCCATTCGCTGTTCGGCAAAATGCGCGTCGAAGCCAGACGCGGCGTTTTTCCGCTCGCCATCGAGACCGCGCATGCCTTTGCGCGCGGACGTATCGCGCTCGTCGGCGAGGCCGCGCATGTCGTGCCGCCGATCGGCGCGCAGGGGCTCAATCTCGGGCTGCGCGACGCCGCGAGCCTCGCCGAAATCGTCGCCGACGCGCGGCGGCAAAACTGCGATCTCGGCGCGCCGGCAATCCTCGCGCGCTACGACGCCGAGCGCCGCGCCGACGCCACGAGCCGCCGGATCGCGATCGACTGGCTCAATCGCAGCCTGCTCACTGATTTCCTTCCGGTCCAGGGCGTGCGCGGGCTTTCGCTCTACCTCGTCGACCGCATCGGGCCGCTGCGCCGGGCGCTGATGCGCGAAGGCGTCGCTCCGGCCGCCTCGCAACCCCGCCTGATGCGCGGCGAGATGGTGTGAAAGGCGGCAGATCCCCGGCATGATTGCCGTGAAAAACGGCTTGGCGACGCCGCGCCGTTCATCCTACCGTGGCTATCGGGCTCAGGAATCATCGCATGAAGTTACCGCGCAACTTTTTCAAGCCGCTCGCGATCGGGGCGCCGGCGCCGTTGCGCGAATTGCCGCTCAAGCTCGAGCGCATGATCCATTTCGTGCCGCCGCACATCGAGAAGATGCGCGCCAAGGTGCCTGACCTCATCCATCAGGTCGATGTGGTCCTCGGCAATCTCGAAGACGCCATTCCCGCCGACGCCAAGGAAGCGGCGCGCTCGGGCTTCATCGCCATGGCGAAGGCATCCGATTTCGGCGCCACGGGCTTGTGGACGCGCATCAACGCGCTCAACTCGCCGTGGGTGCTCGACGACATTTGCGACATCGTCGCCGCCATCGGGCAAAAACTCGACGTCATCATGCTGCCGAAGGTCGAGGGCGCGTGGGACATCCATTATCTCGACCAGCTGCTCGCCCAGCTTGAAGCCAGGCACGCGGTCACAAAACCGATCCTCATCCACGCCATCCTCGAAACCGCCGAGGGCGTGAACAATGTCGAAGCGATCGCCAGCGCTTCCCCGCGCATGCACGGCATCAGCCTCGGTCCGGCCGACCTCGCTGCCTCGCGCGCGATGAAAACGACTCGGGTGGGCGGCGGCCATCCCGACTACAAGGTGCTGGCCGATGCCGCGCCTGGGAGCACGGGGGGAACCAAGCGCGCCGCTTATCAACAGGATCTTTGGCACTACACCATCGCCAAAATGGTCGACGCCTGCGCCGCCGCCGGCATCAAGGCGTTTTACGGTCCGTTCGGCGATTTCGCCGACGCCGCCGCCTGCGAGGCGCAGTTCCGCAACAGTTTCCTCGTGGGATGCGCCGGCGCCTGGACGCTGCATCCGAGCCAGGTCGCGATCGCCAAACGCGTGTTTTCGCCGGATCCGGCCGAGGTTGCCTTTGCGAAAAAAATCATAGCCGCCATGCCCGACGGCAGCGGGGCGGTGATGATTGACGGCAAGATGCAGGACGACGCCACCTGGAAACAGGCCAAGGTGCTGGTCGATCTCGCCCGCCTGGTCGCTGCCAAGGATCCGGAAATGGCGACACGGTACGGGCTATGAAACGAGCCGTGAATCATGTCATGAATTGCGGCGTGAACGAACGTTCAGCGTTTGGTCAGCGGCGCGCCACAATCGTGGCATTGCATTGTGGCGGCGCGCGCGCCGCGCAAGAGGTCTAAAACGATGCCTGCTGTCACCGGCAAGATTCGCAACGCCAAATATCAGATCGGCCAGGTCGTGCGGCACCGGCTGTTTCCATTCCGCGGCGTGGTCTTCGATATCGATCCGATCTTCAGCAATACCGAAGAATGGTACGAGTCGATCCCCGCCGACGTACGGCCGCACAAGGATCAGCCGTTCTATCATCTGTTCGCCGAAAACGACGAGAGCGAATACATCGCCTACGTCTCCGAGCAAAACCTGGTGCCGGACAACAGCGGCGAGCCGGTGCGCCATCCGCAGGTCGCCGAAGTTTTCGTCGATGACGGCAACGGCGGCTATCGCCCGCGCGCGGCGATGCGGCACTGAACGAAAACGAATCCGCAGGAGAGAGACGTTTGCATCAACGCGTGCACGCTGCCGGGCGAGCTTGTGACCGTCCGCACGCCATGATAATTTTTGGCTCCGATCCACAGGTGGCTCGGATGCGCGGTTGCATGTATCCGCCGCGGTTGCGCGTGTTTGCTGTTGTCGCCTATCCCGCAGAGCCGCCGTCCGAGCCTTCCGACATTTGCAATATCGGCGGCGTGCACGCCTGCTGATGCGGTCGTTGACCGCGCCGGTTACTGGGTCTTGCCGCCTGCCGGCGGCGGCGCCGCCTGCGAGGTCGGCGCACCCTGCTGGCTCTCGAGCTTCTTGCGCGCTTCGTCGGCGCGCCGTTGCAGTTCTTCTTGCAATTTCTTCTGCTGCTCTTCGAACACCTTGGGGTCGGTCGGCGGCCCGTCATAGGCCTTGGCGAAATCGGTCAGCGGCATCACGATGCTGATCGGCTGACCGGTCGCATTGATGGCCTGGATGACGAGGCCCTGCCCTTTCTTGAGCTTGCCGATCATGTCCGCATTGGCCTCGTAGTCCGCCATGCAGCCATTGGTGAAACAGATCACATAAGGCGCAGTCATCGGCTGATTTTGATCGATGATGACGCGCGTGCCGTGACCGAGCTGCATGCCGAGCGGCAGCGTGATGCGCAAAAGCTTGTGCTCCTGGCCCTCGGGCTCGATCAGCACGGCGGCGAGCACCGGCTGGCCCGATTCCACGCGCGCGTCCTTGCCGGTGAAGCAGACTTCCTTGGCATCAGGCGGCGGCGTCTGTCCCGGCTGCCCCTTGAGGCAGAATTTGGTCCATGGAGAGAAGATCAATTGCACCGACTGCTGACCGTTCTGTATTTGCTGGCCTTGGGGCGCCCCTTGTGCCGCCGCCGGCTGGTCGGCGGGCGCGGCATTTTGCGGCGCATCCGTTTTGGCGGGCTTAGCCGGCTTCTTGGCCGGAGGCTTCGGTTTGGCGGCGGGGGCCGGGGCCTGAGCGGGCGGCGCTGCGTTATCGGACTGCGCGAACGCATCGGTAGCGACCGCAAGCGCGAGCGCGGCCGCCACGGGCACGCTCAACGCGATCGTCTTGCTGAAAGTCTTGGCGAAGGTCTTGGCAAAGTTCGCCGCAAAAGTCTGCGCCGTAGCGGCAAACGCCCGGCTCGCCGGCTTCGCCGCGACCGACGCGATCCAATAGGTCATGAGAAATGGTCCCTTTTTAGTGCTGCCGCCAGCAAATCGATGCCGATCGACTTGCGCGTTACCTGTTCCTGGCGTCGGCCCGCGCGCCACGCCGAGCGGGGCCCCTAGTCGACGGTCATTCGACGCAGATTGCGGCAACAGCGTGACACCGCGATCCGGCAAGGACCTCCCGATAGCCCACTTTGGCCGGGAGATAAAGCGTACACGCATATTCTGTTACATTGCCGGTTCCCAATCCGAATCGTGCCTCAGTCCCGCTTGCGCCCATGCCCGCCATGCCCCACGTCCGCGCCGCCTTCCTCGCCTGCGCCGCCTTGTGCGCGGCGTTCGCGGTTTTTGCCGGTGCGACGCCGGCGATGGCGGAAGCCGCGCATGCCATCGCCATGCGTGGGGCGCCGGCATTGCCCGACGATTTTGCCGTAGCGCCTTATGCCGATGCCGACGCGCCGCAGGGCGGACGGCTGGTGCAGGGCGTGCTCGGGACCTTCGACAGCCTCAATCCGTTCATCGTCAAAGGCCTCCCCGTCCAGCCGATCCGCGGCTATGTGGTCGAAAGTCTGATGGCGCGCGGCTACGACGAACCGTTCACGCTTTACGGCCTGCTCGCGCGCACGGTCGAAACCGACGATGCACGGACCTTCGTCACCTTCACGCTCGATGCCGCCGCGCGCTTCTCCGACGGCGTGCCGGTGACCGCAGCCGACGTGGTGTTCTCCTGGCGGCTCCTGCGCGATCACGGCCGCCCCGGCCACCGCGCCTATTATTCCAAGGTGGCCAAAGCCGAGGCGCTCGATGCGCGTACGGTGCGCTTCGATCTCGGCGGCAGCAACGATCGCGAGCTGCCCCTCATCCTCGGACTGATGCCGGTCCTGCCCCAGCATGCGAGCGATGTGGCGACCTTCGAGGACACGACATTGGCGAAACCGGTCGGCAGCGGCCCCTATGTCGTCGCCGAGGTCGATACCGGCAAGAGCATCACATTCAGGCGCGATCCGAATTACTGGGGCCGCGGGCTGCCGATCAATCGCGGCTTGTGGAATTTCGCCGAGTTGCGCTTCGACTATTATCGCGACACCAACGCCTATTTCGAGGGCTTCAAGACCGGGCTGTACGACGTGCGCAGCGAGATCGATCCGAGCCGCTGGAAGACCGGTTACGACGTCCCCGCCGTGCGCGATGGGCGCATCGTCAAGGAGGCATTCACCAACGGCCTGCCGAAGCTCGCCTCCGCGTTCGTCTTCAACACCCGGCGGCCGGTGTTCTCCGATATTCGCGTGCGCCAGGCGATTTCGCTTTTGTTCGACGCCGAATGGGTCAACCACAATTTTTTCTTCGATCTTTATCGGCGCAGCACGAGCTTCTTCGACGATTCCGAACTCTCGGCCTACCACCGGCCCGCGGACGCGCGCGAGCGCGCGCTCTTGGCGCCGTTTGCCGACGCGGTTCGCGCCGACGTGCTCGACGGCACCTGGTCGCCGCCGGTCACCGACGGCTCGGGCCGCGACCGCAAGAGCCTGCGCGAGGCGCTGGCGCTGTTCGCCGCCGCCGGCTACGAGCTCAAAGGCACGACCTTGCGCGAACGCGCCGGCGGGCGGGCGCTCGGCTTCGAGATTTTGGTCACCAGCCGCGACGACGAGCGCCTGGCGCTCGCCTTCTCCAACAACCTCGCGCGCGCCGGCATCGACGCGCGCGTGCGCCAAGTCGACGCCGTGCAATACGATCAGCGCCGCCTCGCCTTCGATTTCGACATGATCGAATACCGTTGGGAGGAATCGCTTTCGCCCGGCAACGAGCAAGCCATCTATTGGGGCTCGGCCGCCGCCGATGAGCAGGGCTCGCGCAATTACATGGGCGTGCGCAGCGCGGGCATCAACGCCATGATCGCCGCCTTGCTGCGCGCGCGCGAGCGGCCCGATTTCGTCGCCGCGGTGCGCGCGCTCGACCGCCTGCTGGTTTCCGGCAGCTACGTCGTGCCGCTGTTTTATTTGCCCGAGCAATGGGTGGCGCGCTGGACCTCCATCGCCCATCCGGCGCGCACGTCGCTGTTCGGCTATCTGCCGGAAACCTGGTGGCATCAACCGAAGGCGCTGCAATGATCCTCGGCGAGCGAGAGCCGCGGCGCGGCGCCAACAGCCTGACCGTCGAGGCGGTATTCCGCAGCCTCGCGCGGCGGCATCCCAAGGCGCTGGCGCTCGCCGATCCGGATAATCGCGAAACTTTCACCGACAGCGCGCCGCGGCGGCTAACTTACGCCGAGGCCGACCGCGCTGTCACGGCGATCGCCGCCCGGCTCCGCCATATGGGGCTGCCGACCGACGCCATCGTCGGCATTCAACTCCCCAACATCGTCGAGAACAGTCTCGCCATGTTCGGCATCTGGCGCGCGGGCATGATCGTCGCGCCGCTGCCGCTGCTCTGGCGGCGCGCCGACGCGGTCGCGGCGCTGGCGCGCATCGGCGCTAAGGCCCTGATCAGTTGCGGCCATGTCGGCGCGTTCTCTCATTGCCAATTCGCCATGAGCGTCGCCGCCGACGTATTCTCCATCCGCTACGTTTGCGGTTTCGGCAAAAACCTGCCCGACGGCGTGGTGCCGCTCGACGATTTGCTGGACGCGGAAAAAGCGGAAAAAATCGGGCCGCTGCCGGCAACCGACGCCGACCGACAGACTGGCGAGCGAGGGAATAATGCCGCGGCGCATCTTGCCGCCGTCACCTTCGACGTCGGCGAACGCGGCGTCGTGCCGGTCGCGCGCAATCATGCCGAGCTGTTCGCCGGCGGGCTTGCCGTGCTCCTGGAAAGCGGGATCGCGGAAGGCTCCACGATCCTGTCGGCGATCGTGCCCTCCTCCTTCGGCGGCATCTGCCTGACGCTCTTGCCCTGGCTGCTCTCTGGCGGCGCGCTCCTGCTTCATCATCCCTTCGATGCCGCCGTTCTCGCCCGGCAGCAGCGCCGCGAGCGCTGCGGTACGTTGGTCCTGCCGGGTCCGGTCGCCTTGCGCCTCGCCGAGACCAGCGCCTTCGTGCTCGAAGGTCCCGCATGCGTGATTGCCGCCTGGCGCGCGCCGGAGCGGCTGACCGACAGCGCGGCCTGGCGCGAGCCGAACACCGTCCTCGTCGATGTCCCGATCTTTGGCGAAGCGGCTCTTGCCGCCGAACGCCGCGGCGCCGACGGCAAGCCCGAGCCGCTGCCGCTCGGCCCGATCGTTGCGCCGCGGGGAAGCCCGGACGCCGTCGTGGTCGCCGAACTGACGCCAACCGCTGCCGGCACATTGGCCATGCGCGGGCCGATGGTGCCGCATCATTCCTTCCCGCCCGGAATCGAACGCTCTGGCCTGCCCTATTTCAAGATCGGCGAGCGCGGACTGGTCGACACCGGCTACGCCTGCCGCGCCGACTCCGTCACCGGGACCATCGTCATCACCGGCGCGCCAACGGGCATCGTCAGCGTCGGCGGCTACCGCTTCCCGCTGCGCAACCTGCAAGACGTGGTCGGCCGCATCGATGCCGGCGCGACGCTCGGCGCGCTGCCCGATCCGCTGACCGGCCAGCGTTTGAGCGGCCAGGCCACCGACCGCCTGACCATGCAGGCGGCGCTCAATGCGGTCGGGGTCAATCCGCTGGTGGTCGCGGCCTTCGGCGATCGAGGGGAACGACTGGCCGCCCCACATGATTAGAGCATGATCCGGAAAAGTGGGTACCGGTTTTCGCAAAAAAGATCATGCTCCACTAATGAATTTCATTGACGGCCTGTTAACAGCACTTTGGCATTGTCGCGGACCGCAGCAAAAACACTTCGCGTTCCGCAATGGCGTTGCAAGGTCCGTTCGTCGTTGTTGCCGACGGCCCGGCGCCGGATATCGTTGAGGCGTTGCGCAAGGCGGGCGCTTTCCCGGTCGTCGAAACGAAATGGCCCGACGCGGCCGACGCAGTCACCTCGGTCGCGCCCGAGGCGGTGGTGATCGCCGAGGTGTGCAGCGATCGCGAACGCGCAGCCGAATACGGCCGCGCGCTCGCCGAGCGGATCGCGGCGCGCGACAGCGCCTTCACGCCGGTCGTCACCCGCACCCGCGAGGATGCAAGCGTGCCGGTTGACGGCGCGCTTTCGCTTTCGGCTTCCGTGCCGGCGGCGCGCATTGCCGAGCGCGTCAGCGCGGTGCAGCGCGTGCGCACCTTGCATGCCACGGTCTTGCGCCGTATGGCGACGCTCACGTCGCACGGCGGGACCGCGCCCGAACTGCCGCAGAGCGATCCGCTCGACGAAGCAACCGTGCTGGTCGCCGGCCGCGGCCGTTCCTATCCCGCGCTCGCGGTCGCGGTCGGCGAGCGCGTCGGCCTCGTCGGCGCGCTCAGCGTCGAGAGCGCGGCGCGCGCGCTCAATGCCCGCGACATCGACGGCATCGTGATCGGCGACGGCTTCGGCCCGCGCATCGTCGAAGCGCTGCTCACCGTGCTCGCCGAGGACGTGCGCTTTCGCGATCTGCCGGTCGCCGCGCTCGGCGGTCATCACGGCGCGGTCGAGGATTTCTACGCGCATCTGCCCAATCTTGACCGCGTCGGCGAAGGGCCCGAACGCCTGGTCGAGCGCTTTCTGCCGTTCGTGCGCCTGCATGCCTTCGCGCAGCGGCTCAAGCGCATGCTCAAATCGCTGGACGCCCAGGGCATGATCGATCCCGATACCGGGCTGCTTGTCCAGCAGGCCTTCTGGCGCGACCTCAACCGCGCCGTCGGCGAGGCGGAAAAGCGCGGCGTCGGCCTGTCCATCGCCCGCTTTTCGTTCGAGCGCGGCGACCGCCGCACGAGCCTCGACGCCGGGCGCCTGGTCGGCCGGCTGATGCGCCAGGTCGATTTTGCCTGCCGCGAGGCGGACAATTCCATCTTCGCCGTGTTCACGGAGACTGATCTGCGCGCCGCCCACGTCATCGCGCGAAGGATCGCGAGCGTGCTCAAGCACACGATGCTCGCGGCCGACCGCAAGCGCGGCGGCATCGAGACCGCGATTACGTTGGCGACGCTGAAACCCTCCGATAACGTGGACTCCCTAATCGCGCGCGTGGTCGGCGAGGTTGCCGCCGGCTGAACGGTGCACCATATATTTTTTATACTGCTCATTCCCGCGCACGCGAGCGGATAGAGCGAGCGGCGCGAATTGCGCTAAACTGAACGCTAGCGATTCCAAGGTCCGGCCATGACCGATGCCTCCGCCGACTTTTCCGTCATGCGTGTCGACGTCATCTCCGATGTCGTCTGCCCGTGGTGCTATATCGGCAAGCACCGGCTGGAAACGGCGTTTATGCTTATTCCCGACATCGCCGTCGACATCAACTGGCGGCCGTATTTCCTCAATCCCTGGATCCCGCGCGAAGGCATCGACCGGCAAACCTATCTGGAGACCAAATTCGGCTCGGCCGAGCGCTATGCCGTGATCGCCGAGCGCGTCGCCGCCGCCGCCACGAGCGAGGGCCTCGTTTACGCTTCCGACAAGATCGGCCGGCAGCCGAACACGCTCGATTGTCATCGCCTCATCCTCTGGTCGCGCGGCGCCACCGATCCCGGCCGCATGAAACAACGCTTGATGGACCTCTACTTTGCCGAGGGCGCCGACCTCACCGATACCGACACACTGGTGCAGGCCGCGATCGATTGCGGCATGGACGGCGAGCTGGTGCGGCGGCTTCTGGCGAGCGACGCCGAAGTCGACCGCATCGAGGGCGAAGCCAACGCCGCCAAGGAAGCCGGCATCGACGGCGTGCCCTGCTTCGTCTTCGGCGGCAGCGTGATCGTCACCGGCGCGCAGTCGCCGGAATATCTCGCGAACGCCATCGAACGCACCGCCGGAAGGCACACGCGGTTGCGGGCATAGCTCATCCTCGTCATTGCGAGCGGAGCGAAGCAATCCAGTCTTGGGCGCTGTTTCTGGATTGCTTCGTCGCGCGGCCCGAAGTGGCCGGCCCGATTGAGAAACGCCGCTTCGTACTGTTCTGAACATGATGCGTTCGCGTCTTACGGGCATTGCCTACTCGACCGATCTAAGCAGGGATCCGCGAAGACATTGATTCACGCCGCCTGTGCCCCCTTCTCCGCGATCCCGACCAGCGTGCGTAAAATGCCGGCAGCGCCTTTGAGGCGGGCAGCGGGCGTGTCCCATTCATCGAAGAACACGACTTTCTGATCGGGCCGCACGCGCGCGCCCTCGGGGTGCTTGCCGATATAGGCGATGAGCCCTTCCGGGTTGGCGAAGATGTTGTCGCGGAAGGCGAGCACCGCGCCCTTCGGCCCGACCTCGATGCGCTCCACATTGGCGCGCCGGCACAGCGATTTGATCGACACGAATTGCAGTAAGTGTTCGACCTCCTGCGGCAGCGGGCCGAAGCGATCGACCAGATCGGCGGCAAACGCCTCGATAGCGCGGTCGTCCTCGATTTCGGACAGCCGCCGGTAAAGCGCGAGCCGCACCGGCAGATCGGCGACATAATCCTCCGGAATGAGGACGGCGGTACCGATGGTGATCTGCGGCGACCATTTGTCGGCGACCGGCGCGCTGATGCCGGCTTTCAAGCTGAGCACCGCCTCTTCCAGCATCTGCTGGTAAAGCTCGAAGCCGACTTCCTTGATGTGGCCGGACTGCTCTTCGCCCAAAAGATTGCCGGCGCCGCGGATGTCGAGATCGTGCGAGGCGAGCTGGAAGCCGGCGCCGAGCGTGTCAAGCGATTGCAGGACTTTCAGTCGCCGCTCGGCCTGCGGCGTGATCCTGCGCCGAGCCGGCAAGGTGAGCAGCGCATAGGCGCGCAGCTTCGAGCGGCCGACGCGCCCGCGCAGCTGATAGATTTGCGCCAGCCCGAACATGTCGGCGCGGTGCACGATCAGCGTGTTGGCGGTCGGAATGTCGAGGCCGGACTCGATGATCGAGGTGGAGAGGAGCACGTCGAACTTGCCGTCGTAGAAGGCGGCCATCACGTCTTCCAGAACGGAAGAAGGCATCTGCCCGTGGGCCACGGCGACGCGCACCTCGGGCACGCTTTTATCGAGGAACGCTTTGGCCTCGGCCAGATCCTCGATGCGCGGGCAGACGAAGAAACATTGCCCGCCGCGATAGCGCTCGCGAAGGAGCGCCTCGCGCACCACGACCGGATCGAACGGCGCGACGAAGGTGCGCACCGCCAGGCGATCGACCGGCGGCGTGGCGATGATCGACATGTCGCGCACGCCGGACAAAGCGAGTTGCAGGGTGCGCGGGATCGGCGTCGCGGTCAGCGTCAGCACATGCACCTCGGCGCGCAGCTGTTTGAGCTTCTCCTTGTGGGCGACGCCGAAATGCTGCTCCTCATCCACCACGATCAACCCGAGGTCCTTGAACTTGACGCTCTTGCCCAAGAGCGCATGCGTGCCGACGACGATGTCGATCCCGCCCTCGGTGAGGCCTTTTCTCACCTTGGCAAGCTCAGCGGCGGAGACGAGGCGCGAGGCCTGCGCGATATGCACCGGATAGCCGCGCAGCCGGTCGCCGAAGGTCTTGAAATGCTGGCGCGCGAGCAACGTCGTCGGCACGACGACCGCGACCTGCTTGCCGTTCATGGCGGCGACGAAGGCCGCGCGCAACGCCACCTCGGTCTTGCCGAAGCCGACGTCGCCGCAAATGAGCCGATCCATCGGCCGCCCGGAAGCAAGGTCAGTGAGCACGGCGGCGATGGCGGCTTGCTGGTCGTCGGTCTCCTCATAGGGAAAGCCGGCGCAGAATTCGTCGTAGAGCCCGGACTCGACGGCAAGCCGCGGCGCGTCGTGCAATTGCCGCGCGGCGGCCACGTTGATCAATTCGCCGGCGATTTCGCGGATGCGGTTCTTCATCCGCGACTTGCGCGCCTGCCAGGCGGACGAGCCGAGCCGGTCGAGCTCGACGCCGGCTTCCTCCGAGCCGTAGCGCGAGAGAAGCTCGATGTTCTCCACCGGCAGAAACAATTTGTCGCCGCCGGCGTAATGGATTTCCAGGCAATCGTGCGGCGCGCCGCCGGCCTCGATGGCGCGCAAGCCGACAAAGCGGCCGATGCCGTGATCGACATGGACGACGACGTCGCCGGCAGCAAGGCTCGTCACCTCGGCGATGAAATTTTCCGCCCGCTTGCCCGGCCGGCGCGCGCGGATGAGGCGCTCGCCGAGAATGTCTTCTTCGGTGATCAGCGCGACATCGGCGGTCTCGAAGCCGGAATCGATGCCGAGCACGGCGAGCGCGACTTCGGGCTTCGTCAGCGCCAACGCCTCCGGCCACGACGCGACCGGCGCCAGATTGAACAGGCGATGCTCGGCCAGCACATGCGCCATCCGTTCACGGGAGCCTTCGCTCCACAGCGCGATGAGGACGCGCTTGCCGGCCGCCTGCAGCACCTCGACGTGACCGCGCACCGCCTCGAAGACGTTGGTGCCGGGCTCGCCGCGCTCGGCTGCGAAGTTGTGGCCGGCGCGCGCGCCGATCTCGATGCCGTCGGGCGCGCTCTCCACCGCAAACGGCGATAATCGCGCCAGCGGCGCGTTGTCGAGGCGTTCGCGCCATTCGTTTTCCGCGAGATAGAGCCCCTTCGGCGGCAGCGGCTTATAGGGCGCGCCGCCGCCGGGCACATCGATCGCTTCCCGGCGCGCCTGATAGTAATCGGCGATCTGAACGAGCCGCTCATGGGCGGCTTCGTCGGCCAGCACCTCTAGCACGATGGGTGTCGGCAGCGCTGCGCGCCCTTGACCACCTCCCCCTGCAGGGGGGAGGTCGCCGGACTTAGCCCGGCGGGAGGGGGTGGCTGCGGCGCCGTTCACCCCACCCCGCTCGCTTCGCTCGCGACCCTCCCCCTCCAGGGGAGGGTGTGAGGCCGATGGGGCCCTGAGATAATCGAACAGCGTCTCCAGATGCTGATGGAACAGCGGCAGCCAGTGCTCGATGCCGGCCGAGCGGCGGCCCTCGCTCACCGCTTCGTAGAGCACGTCGTCGGGGCCGGCGGCGCCGAAGGCCGCGACATAGCCGGTGCGGAACGCGCGGATGGTTTCCGCCGTCAGCTGGAACTCCGCCATGGGCAGGAGGTCGAGCGTGCGCAGGTCCTGCGTCGTGCGCTGGGTTTCCCGATCGAAGGCGCGGATCGATTCCAACGTGTCGCCGAAGAAATCGAGCCGCACCGGCGCGTCCATGCCGGGCGCGAACAGATCGAGGATGCCGCCGCGCAGCGCGTAGTCTCCCGCCTCGCGCACGGTTGAAGCGCGACTAAAGCCGTTGAGCTCGAGCCACTGCACGATGCCCGCCATCGGCAAGAGATTGCCGGCGGCGGCGGAGAGCGATTGCCGGGCGATCGTTTCGCGCGGCGGCACGCGTTGCAGGATAGCGTTGACGGTGGTGAGCAAGACCGAAGGCCGGTCGCGGCCCTTGACGCGGGCGAGCCGCGACAGCGCATGCATGCGCTGCGCCACCACGCCGGCATGCGGCGAGGCGCGGTCGTAGGGCAGGCAATCCCAGGCGGGAAATTCCAGCACCTCGATGTCGGGGGCGAAGAAAGCGAGCGCGCGCGAGAGCGTCGCCATGCGCGCCCCGTCACGGCAAATGACGGCGAGGCTGATCGCGGGCGGCGTTTCCCCCGCAGCGATAACGCGGGCGAGATCGCCGAGCACCAGCCCTTCGGCGCCGTCGGCGATACCGGAAAGAAGCAGCGGCCGGCCGGGCGCAAGCCGCTCCGCCGGCGACCGCGCGGGCGATCGAAGCGGTGCCGTCACGGTCCCTTCCCAGGTCGCGGCTTGCTTGCGCGGCTGTGACTATGAAATGTCCGCAGCTGCGCTAGCACCGCGGTATCGTAATTATCCGGAACGTCCTCGGCGCCGATCACCCAGGCGTAGAGCGCGGCGTTGGGCGCCTCGATCAGGCGTTCGAAATCGTCGAGGCCGGCTTCGTCGAACGTGTCGATATGCGCGTCGGCGAAGCGGCCGACGATCAGGTCCATTTCGCGCACGCCGCGGCGCCAGGCGCGGAACAGAAGCTTGCGCCGCCGCACGTCCAACCCCTCGCTCGACCGCTCGGTCATCGCTCAAATCCAACGCCAAAAGCCCGGACGCGGCCGGGCGCGGTGTATATAGAGGGCGACGCTTAAAATGTCAGCGGGATACGATGCGTCCGCCGGTGCTCAATCCGCTTTTTGCTTCGCTCACCGCGCTGCCCGGCATCGGGCCGAAGCTGGAGAAGGTCTTCGTGCGGCTCCTGGTGCGCGAGGGGGAAAAGCCGCGGCTGGTCGATCTCGTGTTTCACCTGCCGACCGGCTATGTGGACCGGCGCAACCAGCCCAAGCTCTCGGCGGTCGTTCCCGATACCGTCGTCACCGTCGCCGTCACCATCGATCGCCACCGGCCGCCGCCGCCGAACCGCCCCCGCGCGCCCTACAACATCGAGGCGAGCGACGACACCAACACGCTGACCATCACCTACTTCAACGCCCGCAAGGATTACCTGGAAAAGCTCTATCCCGAAGGCGCGCTGCGCTATTTATCCGGCATCGCCACGCTCTACGACGGCCACTTGCAGATGGTGCATCCCGATCGCGTGGTCGATGCGGCGGGCTTCGCGCGGCTGCCGCTGATCGATCCGGTCTATCCGCTGACCGAAGGCATTTATCCCAACCAGTTGCAACGGGCGATCGAGCTCGCGCTCGATCGCGTGCCGGAGCTTCCCGAATGGCAAGACCCGGCATGGGTCAAGCGCAATCATTTTCCGGGCTTTGCCGAGGCCCTTCGCAAGGTGCACCGGCCGGCAAGCCCGGACGATCTGAAGCCGGAAAGCGCGGCGTGGTCGCGGCTTGCTTATGACGAGCTGCTCGCCGGCCAGCTGGCGCTCGCGCTTTTGCGCGGACATATGCGAAAGCGCGCTGGGCGCGGCAGCGCCGCCGAGGGCCGCTTGCGCGCGCGGATCGTCGCCGCTTTGCCCTACGCGCTCACGCAGTCGCAGCAGCGCGCGACGGCCGACATCATCGCCGACCTCGCGCAGCCCAACCGCATGCTGCGGCTCCTGCATGGCGACGTCGGCTCCGGCAAGACGGTGGTCGCGCTTCTCGCGGCGGCGACCGTGATCGAGGCCGGCCGCCAGGCCGCCTTCATGGCGCCGACGGAAATCCTCGCGCGCCAGCATTTCGCCACCATCGCGCCGCTTGCCGCAGCAGCCGGCATCCGGCTCGCCATCCTCACCGGGCGCGAGCGCGGCCGCGAACGCCCCGAGATTCTCTCCGCGCTTGCCGCCGGCGATATCGACCTGATCGTCGGCACGCACGCATTGTTTCAAGAAGACGTGGCGTTCCACGATCTCGCGCTCGCCATCGTCGACGAGCAGCAGCGTTTCGGCGTGCACCAGCGCCTGGCGCTTTCGCGCAAGGGCGAAGCGGTCGATCTCCTGGTGCTCACCGCGACGCCGATCCCGCGTACTCTGGTGCTCACTTATTTCGGCGACATGGACGTGTCAGAGCTGCGCGAAAAGCCCGCGGGCCGTCAGAAGATCGACACCCGCGCGCTGCCGCTGGAGCGGCTTGCCGAGGTGATCGAGGCGGTGAGCCGTGCGCTCGACGACGGTCGCCGTGTCTATTGGGTGTGCCCGCTGGTCGAGGAATCGGAAACCATCGACCTCGCCGCCGCCGAGGATCGCTACCGGTCGCTGAAGAAGCGCTTTGGCGACACGGCCGAGCTCGTCCACGGCCGCATGCGCGGGACCGAGAAGGACGCGGCGATGGCGCGCTTTGCCGAAGGTTCGGCCCGCATCCTGGTCGCCACCACGGTGATCGAAGTCGGTGTCGATGTGCCGGCCGCGAGCGTCATGGTCATCGAGCACGCCGAGCGCTTCGGGCTTGCGCAACTGCACCAGTTGCGCGGCCGCATCGGCCGCGGCGCCGACCGCTCGATCTGTCTCCTGCTCTACCGCGCCCCGCTCGGCGAGACGGCGAAGGCGCGGCTCGCCATCCTGCGCGAGACCGACGACGGCTTCCGCATCGCCGAGGAAGATCTGCGCTTGCGCGGCGAAGGCGACGTGCTCGGCACGCGGCAAAGCGGCATGCCGGGCTTCCGCCTCGCCCGCCTCGAAGTCCACGGCAAGTTGTTGAGCGCGGCGCGTGAGGACGCGGCTCTCGTGCTCAACCGCGATCCGAAGCTCAAATCGGCGCGCGGCGCTGCTTTGCGTCAGCTGCTTTATCTGTTCGCCCGCGACGAGGCGATCAGGCTCCTTGGCGCCGGCTGAGGCGTGCCTACTTCGCCGGGCTCGGCGCTATTTTGCGCGCCGCCTGCGCGGCGCGCGCGGTTTGCGCCAGCGCCGCGAGCCTGCCCTGCGGATCCTCGCCGCCGGGCTGAATGATGCCGGCGGAGATCAGGAGCGACATCGCCTGCTCGACGGTGATGTCGAGATCGATCACATCGCGGCGCGGCACGTAGAAGAAAAACCCGGTAGTCGGGTTGGGCGTGCACGGCAGGAATGCCGAGACATGCTCGGTCTGCGGCAAATGCTTGGCGATGGCGGCGGTCGGCGGTTGGGTGAGGAACACCAGCGACCACATGCCCGGCGCCGGAAACTCCACCAGACCTACGTGGCGAAAGCTCGATTCCGAGGCGGAGAACAGCGTCTGGAAAATCTGCTTGGTGGTGCGGTAGATCGGTCGCACGATCGGCATGCGGTTCAACAGGCTCTCGCCGAAACCGACGAGCCTAGAGCCGACCAGATTGGCGGTGAGGAAGCCGAGCAGCGTCAGCGCCACGAAGACGATGATCAGGCCGAAGCCCGGAATGTTGACCGGTAGATAGGTTTCCGGACGATACGGCACCGGGATGACCGGACGCACCAGATTGTCGACCCAGGTGACGAAATACCAGATCAGCCACAACGTCACCGCCACCGGTCCGGCGACGATCAGGCCGGTCAAAAAGTAATTGCGGATACGGGCGCCGAGTCCGGACGAGGGCCTGACCGGGGCCGCAATCGCTTTCCCGCTTTGCTCCGTATCGCTCATCATCCAGCCCGGTAGCAGCGCTCGCCGGCCTCGCGGCTGCATCTCTATAGGTACGCGATGCGACCGCGCGGCGACACGGAGGGCGGCGCAGCTTCCGCGTCTACTCCACCGTCACCGATTTGGCCAGATTGCGCGGCTGATCCACGTCGGTGCCCAACGCCACGGCCGCGTGATAGGCGATGAGCTGCACCGGCACGGCATAGACCAGCGGTCCCACCGTCGCCGGCATGGTCGGCAGCGTCAGCGTCACCATCGCCTGACCGGCGGCGACCGCCGCGCCCTTGGCGTCGGTGACCAGGATCAACCGGCCGCCGCGCGCGGCGACCTCCTGCATGTTGGAAACGGTCTTCTCGAACACCTGGTCGTAGGGCGCGAGCACTACGACGGGCATGGTTTCGTCGATGAGCGCGATCGGGCCGTGCTTGAGTTCGCCCGCCGCATAGCCCTCGGCGTGGATGTAGGAGATTTCCTTGAGCTTGAGCGCGCCTTCGAGCGCGATCGGGTAGCTGGTGCCGCGGCCGAGATAGAGCACGTCGCGGGATTTCGCTAGATCGCGGGCCAGCTGCTCGATCTGCGGCTCGAGCGCTAGCGCCTCGGTGATGTGCCGCGGCACCTCGATGAGCGCCCGCACCAGGCGTTTCTCGTCGGTGGCGCTGAGCACGCCGCGGGCGCGCCCGGCGGCGATCGCCAAGGTCACCAGCGCCGCCAGCTGGCAGGTGAAGGCCTTGGTCGAGGCGACGCCGATTTCCGGGCCGGCCAACGTGGGCATCACGATGTCGCTTTCGCGGGCGATGGTCGAGTTCGGCACGTTCACGATGGAGAGGACGTGCTGCTTGTGCTCGCGCGCATAGCGCAGCGAAGCGAGCGTATCGGCGGTCTCGCCGGACTGCGAGATGAAGATCGAAAGCGCCCCCGGATCGAGCGGCGACTCGCGGTAGCGGAACTCGGAGGCGATGTCGACCTCGACCGGCAGATGCGCCAAGCGCTCGAACCAGTAGCGCGCCACCATGCCGGCGTAATAAGCGGTGCCGCAGGCGGCGATGGAGATGCGCTTAAGCGCGCGGAAATCGAACGGCAGCGCCATCGGCAGATCGACGCGCTCGGCCACCATGTCGATATAGTGCGCGAGCGTGTGGCCGACAACTTCGGGCTGCTCGTAGATTTCCTTGCCCATGAAATGGCGATGGTTGCCCTTGTCGATGAGCATCACCGACGCTTGCGACTTGAGAACGGCGCGGTGCACGGCATTGCCGTTTGCATCGTGCACGTCCGCGGTCTTGTCACTGATAACCACCCAGTCGCCGTCCTCCAGATAGCTCACGGTGTCGGTGAAGGGCGCGAGCGCGATCGCGTCGGAGCCGATATACATCGCGCCGTCGCCGAAGCCGACCGCGAGCGGCGAGCCCTTGCGCGCGCCGATCAGGAGGTTCTCCTCGCCGGCGAACAGGAAAGCGAGCGCAAAAGCGCCTCGCAGCCGCGGCAGCGACGCCTTCACCGCATCGACCGGCGAGCGGCCGCGCTTGAGTTCCTGGCTGACCAGATGCGCGATGACTTCGGTATCGGTTTCGGTCGCGAACTTGACTCCGCCGCCTTCCAGCTCGCGCCGCAGCTCGGCGAAATTCTCGATGATGCCATTGTGCACGACGGCGAGCCGATCGGTCGCATGCGGATGCGCGTTGTTCTCCGTCGGCCGTCCGTGCGTCGCCCAGCGGGTGTGGCCGATGCCGATCGTTCCCGCAAGCGGCTCGCGCGCGAGCCTTTGCTCCAGATTCTTCAGTTTGCCTTCGGCGCGCCGCCGCGCCAGCACGCCGTGCTCGAGCGTGGCGACGCCCGCCGAGTCATAGCCGCGGTATTCGAGGCGCTTGAGCGCATCGATCAACAGTGGCGCGACCGGCTCGTGGCCGATGATCCCGATGATGCCGCACATCCGTGTGGATGGTCTCCTCAACCGCCCGCCGCGATGGAACCCGCCGATATGTTAACCGTAAGGTCCGATCGTAGCGGATACCAAATAAAAAAACGTTTCGTCCGGTTACAAGGCCGGCGGCACGCGCAACATGCGGAATATGCTCGATTAATCCGAATGCGCTTTCTTCTTGCCGATCGATTTGAGCGAGCGCAAGCGCGCCGCGCTGCCTTCCTTAACGACCTGCCGCCCGCGCGCCAAGGCGAGCGCGCCCGCCGGCACGTTCTTGGTAATCACGGAGCCGGAGCCGATATAGGCGCCGGCGCCGATCGCGACCGGCGCCACCAGCGCCGAGTTGGAGCCGATAAACGCCTTTTTGCCGATCGTCGTGCGGTGCTTCTCGGCGCCGTCGTAATTGCAGGTGATGGTGCCGGCGCCGATATTGGCGTCGGCGCCGACCGAAGCGTCGCCGATATAGCTCAGGTGATTGGCCTTGGCGCCGGCTTCGATCACGGCTTCTTTGACCTCGACGAAATTGCCGATGCGGGCGCCGGCGCCGAGCCGGGTGCCTGGCCGCAGCCGCGCATAGGGTCCGACGGACGCGCCCTTGCCGATATGCGCGCCGACCAGGTGCGAAAACGCGTGGATGATCGCATTGTCTTCCACCGTGACCTTGGTTCCGAACACGACAAAAGGCTCGACCACGACATCCTTGCCGAATTTGGTGTCGGCGGACAGGAACACCGTCTCCGGCGCGACCAATGTTACGCCTCTATCGAGCGCGGCCTTGCGCAGACGCTGCTGCGCAACGGCTTCCGCTTCCGCCAGCTGGCTTTTGGTATTGATGCCGCGCACTTCGTCCTCCTCGACTTCGATGGCTAATGTGTTGAGCTTCATGCCGTTGGCGACCTCGACCGCATCGGTCAAATAAAATTCGCCCTTGCGATTGCGGTCGCCGATGCGTTCCAAGATGGCCAGCGCTTGCGCGCCGGCAAGCGCCATGATTCCGCCGTTGCAGAGGCCGATGGATTTTTCGCTCGCGCTCGCGTCGGCATCCTCGCGAATGGCGACGAGCTTGTTGCCTTCGGTGACGAGCCGGCCATAGCCCGTCGGATCGGACGGCCGGAACGCCAGCACCGCAACGGCGGCGCCGGCGGCCAAAGGCGCGCGCAGGCGCTTGAGGGTATCCGCTCGGATGAGCGGCGTATCGCCATAGATAATCAGAATGTCGTCGGGTCCGCGGCCGATCGCGGATTTTGCCGCCAGCACCGCGTGCGCCGTCCCCCGCCTTGCGCGCTGCACGAAACATTCGGCGCCGGGAATGACTCGTTTTGCCTCCGCGGCTACCGCCTTCTGCCCGGGACCGACGACGACTGCCGTCGCGCCGACTTTGGCGTCGGCGACCGCGGCCAGCACATGAGCGAGAAGTGAGCGGCCCGCGATCGCGTGCAGCACCTTCGGCAACCCCGAGCGCATGCGCGTGCCTTCGCCGGCGGCAAGCACGATGGCAAGGCAACTCCGAGCCTTCATCAAGAAGACCTCCGCAGCGTCCTCATAAAGCATGATGCGGAAAAGTGGAAACAACCGGGCGCGCCGGCATTGCCCGCGCGACACGTCGAAAAACTGGAATCTGCTATTTTTATCACTGATTCGCTGCGCAATGCGCCGGGAGCGGAAGTTTGCTCGATCAAGCAGACGTCATCGACGCGACCTCACCGCGTTTTGCGGCAAACACCGCTTCCCGCACGGCATCGCTTTTACCCCTGGCATTGTGGGCCGCGGCGGCGGCTGTTGCGCTCTTCCTCGTCGTCCTTGCGGGGCGGAGCGATTTCGGCGCGCAAAGAGCAGTGATGTTTGCGTCCATGCTCCATAACAGCTCGCCTCAACCGCCTCTTCCACAGCAAGCAGCGGCGGCGCCATTCGATGCGGAATCGGCAACCCGGCAGCTCGCGCAAGCGGTACGCGGCTTGGCGGAAGACCGCGACCGATTGACCACGCGGATCGCCGACCTCGAGCGCCGTTTGGATGACGTGACCGGATCCATCAGCCGGCAGGCTGAAGCGGCCAAAGCAGCCGAGACTGCCGGCGCCGAGGCTGCCGCGCCGCCGCGTGCTGCTGCCAGCCCTCCTACGCCTTGGCCCGAAGCGCCGCCGGCGGACGCGACGGCCACTACCGCGGCGATCGCGCCGGCAACGAGCGCGGCGATTTCATGGCCGCCGGACGCGGCCGTTTCCGTCGACGCTTTGGCGGGATACGGCGCCGATCTCGGCAGCGCGCTTTCGCTCAAATCGCTACGCGCGGTCTGGACTGGTCTTCGCTCGGCTCATCCGCAACTGTTTCAGGGCTTGCATGCGGGCGTCACCGTCAAGGACAACCCGAGGTCCAACCGGGCCGAGTTGCGGCTGGTGGTCGGTCCGTTTTCCAATCAGGTCGCGGCCGTGCAACTCTGCGCCGCGCTTATCGCTTTGCGGCACCTCTGCCAGCCCGCGATGTTCGACGGCCGCCTCGCGCTGCAATGATCGGCATATTATCGTTGTGTTGTATAAAGTGATCCGACCATGCCCCGCCCGCTTTTCCTGCCGACTGCGCGCCAGACCAACTGGCTCCTGATCGTCGCCTTCCTCGCGCTCGGGGAAGCGATGTATTTGCGCTACATGGCGATCGAGAACCGAACGGTGTCGCTGGCCTGCCAGGCCGGACTCGATACCTGGCTGTGCGGCACGTTGCGGCTGACCGTCGTGCTGTTCGGATATGAAGTCTTTGGCGCGGTGGCGCTCGCGGCGGCCTTGATCAATCTCCTGCGGCCGTCGCTTGTGCTTTTCGCCGTCGCGCTCGCCGCGGCGGCTTTCGGCGTGGTGCTGCACAATGCCGATCTTTCGGCGCTTGCCGCCGGCGTGCTGATCCTCACGCTGGCGCGACCCGCGCCCGCGCCAGCGTGACGGCAAACGCGATCAATCCGGCGCAGAACCAAAGCGACTGCCAATTGGCAAAGCCGTCGTTGAACGCGATGTAGCCGGCAGACACGACGAGCACGGCGCCTGCCAGCGTTTCAGCGGCCGCCCGCGATCCGCCCGGCTGTGGCGTCACGACCATCAGAACGAGAAACGGCCAAACGCCGGCGCTGAGCGGCGCAAACGGTATATCGCGGTAGCGCGGATCGAACACGAGGCCGAGCGCCGCCTGCACGGCGAGCAGCATCAGCACGGCCATTTCGCCGACGAGCGCCCAATCGAGTAAGTCGCGGTGTTCGGATTGGCGTCCGAACAGCGAGGCGAAAGCCGGCGCCGGCCGGCCGGCAGCGCAGGCGGCGGCGCAGACGATGGGGGAGGCGGCCGCGACCGCGGCAAAGGCGAGCGAACGCAGCCAGCTTCCGGCATTGAAGCTTTCGACCGGAACGGTCTCCAGCGTCCAGCCGAACAAAACCGCGGGAAGAAAGGTCAGCGCCGCGAGCCTTCCCCACAAGGACGCGGCGAGCCCCTTGCCACGCCCGACGGCGAATGCGCCGGCGAACGCCAGCGCAGCGACGACGATTCCGGCAAGCGCCTCGATCGGCCAATCCGGGTGATCGGATAAGGCGCCGCCGGCAAGGTTGAATTTCGGCTCGCCGGTCGTGCGGTCGAAAACGCCCCAATATCCGCCGACCGCGCCTTCGAGCGCTCGCTTCCACGGCTGATCGAAGGCCTCGATGATATTGAGCCGGAAATGCTCGCGCCTCGCCAGCGCCGCCGTCTCGATGATGGCGCGCGCCTGGTTCGAGCGCGAGGGCCGGGCGCCCTCGCGCATGCGGCCGGCGCTCGGCCAGCCGAACTCGCCGATGACGATGTCCTTGTTGGGGATGGCGGCGGCGACTTTGCCGCGGATGGCTGCGACGTGGGCGGCCGCGTTCGACGCCGGGATCGGGAAGTCCTCCCAATAGGGCAAGATGTGGATGGTGATAAAATCCACAGCGTTCTGCACGCCGGGATAGCGCAGCCAAAATTCCCAGACGTCAGCGTAGGTCACCGGTATCGGCACTTGCGCCTTGATGTCGCGAATGATGGCGGTGAGGTCCGGCTCGGACATTTCGCCGCGCAGCAGCACTTCGTTGCCGACTACCACTGCGATGATGACGTCAGGAAAGGCTCTTGCGAGCGCAATCGTGGTCGCAACCTGCCGGCAGGTCTTCTCCGCATCGTTGGAGACCCATACGCCGTGCATGACTTTCAATCCGTGGCGCCGGGCGCTTTGCAGGACGTAATCGGCCCCGTCGTCCACCGAATAGGTGCGGACGCAGCCGGTATATTTGGCAAGCTCCGCCAGATCCTCCTCCACCTGTTCGGCGGTGACCTTGGTCCCTTCAATCAGCGGGTTCTGCGCGCCGCGAAACGGGGCATAGGAGACGCAGTCATAGAGCTTTGCATCCGCGGCAAGCGGCGACCGCGGCAACTCGACCGGCGCGCCAAGCCACCACCACACGGCGGCAGTGGCCAAGGTGGTGAGCGCAAAAAAGCCGAGCGCCGGGCCGATTGCGGGGTGGCTTTGCGTGCGGGACACCCTTTGCCATTAACCTAGCGGCCGTCCGATGCCAAGATCGATGCAGGATCAAGCCGCAAAGCGATACGTGCTGCTGGACAAACCGGCGCGGTTGGGGTGTTGTCATGGCCGGCTGCGCCCGGAAGAGGCCGCAATGACAGCCCATCCAGTGGCTCAGGAAACGTCCTCTCTCGGTCGAACGGCCCAACAGCTCAAGCGAACCATGGTCCAGCGATTGTTTAGCGTTTTCGGCGGCGTGTGCGCCGCGCTCATTTTCGTGATGGCCGTAACGGGTCCTTTTGCCCCCGCGGCTCTCGCCCAGAACAACGATGCTAAGCCTGCGGAAAAGGCCGCTCCGCCGGGTGCGGAAGCCGGCAAAGACGCCCAGAAAGTCGATGAGTTCGCCGAAGCGCAACACGCGCTCACTGGACCGGTCGGCAATCCTGAATGCGTCTGGCTAGGCCGCCGCGTCGTCAGCCTGCTCTGGCGCGACGATCTCGATACCGCCTTCCGCCATCTCGATCTCTACGATCGTTTCGGCTGTCCGAGCGCGCATATTCAGGCCTCGTTCCGCTGCCTCATCCTTAACGGCACTGCCATCGACCCGAAAGCCGCCGACAGCCTTAACGCGCGGGTCCAAGCCTGCTGGATCAATCCGTTGGCGCCGCCCCCTAACCCGGCACCGGCCGCGGCAGCCACGAGCCCGACCACCAACCGCTAGCCCGCAAGGGCCAGCGCCTGCCAACAACCGCGGCAGAAAAAATCGCGGAACGAAAGTTGCTTGTCTTGAATTTGCCACCACCGGCGGCTAACTGTGAATTGCCGCTCGTTGGTTGCCTTTGTCCTACTCATCGTCGAGCCTTGGGGACAGGTTCGGCTATTGTTTTCCTCTCCCCGCGTGGTTGAACTTCGATGCGCACCGTCGCTGCCGTGCTCGCGCTCGTAGCGTGCATGCATGCCGGCCTGTGGGCTTCGCTACGGACCAAAGAAACGGCTCCCGACTTCACTGGGCAGCTCGCCAGCGTTTCCTACGCTCCATTCGTCGCCTCCGTGCATCCGGATTGGGGGGAGCGGCCGACCGTCGAACAGATCAGGGCCGAACTCAAAGCCATCGCCCCCTATACCCGCGCCATCCGCACCTATTCCTCGACCGGCGGCGCCGAGCTCGTCCCGCCGATTGCCGCCGAATTCGGCCTCAAAGTCACGGTCGGTGCCTGGATCGACAAGAACCAGGAGCGTAACGAGCGGGAAATCCGCTCCGCGCTCGAGCTTGCCGCCCACAACAGCAACGTCAACGCCATCGTCGTCGGCAACGAGACGATGTTACGCACCGAGACCAATGTTGAGGATCTGATCAAGCTCATCCAGCGTGTGAAGAGATCGAGCCCGGTCCCTGTTACTACAGGTGAAATTTGGTCGGCGTGGATCGATCATCCGGAACTGGCCTCGGCAGTGGATTTCATCGCCGCGCACATATTGCCTTACTGGGCGGGCACGGATGCCTCGCAAGCCGTCGACCAAACGATCGAGACTTACGACAAACTGCGCCGCCTGAATCCCGGCAAGCGCGTCGTGATCGCCGAGTTCGGCTGGCCAAGCGCCGGCTACAACTTCCACGACGCCAATCCGGGCCGCATCAATCAGGCCATGGTGATCCGCGATTTCGTCAAGCGCGCGGAAGCCTACGGCATCGACTACAACGTTATCGAGGCCATCGACCAGCCGTGGAAGACCGCCGAAGGCGGCGTCGGCCCCTATTGGGGCCTACTCGACGCCTCCCGGCAGGCCAAGTTCTCCTGGACTGGACCGATCACCGATCCCGATTACATCAAGCGCGCCGGGCTCGCCGTCCTGTTCGGCCTGCTCCTGTCACTACCGATCCTGGCGCTCAGCGGAGCGACCGCGGCGCAAGCCTTGATGCTCGCGACGGCCGCCAACCTCGCCGGCGCCTGGTTTGCCGCCATCGTCGCCTTCTGGAAGGGCCATTACTTTGTGCCCGGGGCGGCCTTCGCGCTCGGGCTCGGTGTTATTCTTTTGCTACCGCTTGTGGTGATCGCGCTCGCGCGCATCGAGGAGATCGCGGCCATCGCCTTCGGCCGGCCGCCGCGGCGGCTGGCGAATTCTCCGCCGCTCGTGCCGGAGACCTTCGCGCCCAAAGTCTCGATCCACATTCCGGCCTATTGCGAGCAGCCGGACATGCTTAAGACCACACTCGATGCCGTGGCGCGGCTCAACTATCCCAATTTCGAATGCGTGCTGGTGATCAACAATACGCCCGATCCGGCGTTGTGGCGGCCGGTCGAGGAGCATTGCAAGACGCTTGGCGAACGCTTCAAATTCGTCCGGATCGACAATCTGGCGGGCTACAAGGCCGGCGCGCTGCGCGTAGCGCTCGCCAACACCGCCCCCGACGCGGAAATCATCGGCGCCGTCGATTCCGATTACGTCGTCGAAGCCGACTGGCTCAAGGATATGGTGCCGTTATTCGCCGCCGCGCGGGTCGGCTTCGCCCAATCGCCGCAGGACCACCGCGACGGCGACCGCTCTCCGATGCATCGCGCCATGAACGCCGAGTATGCCGGCTTCTTCGACATCGGCATGGTGCAACGTAACGAATTCAACGCCATCGTCATGCACGGCACCATGTGCCTCGTGCGCCGGGCGGCGATCGAAAGCGTCGGCGGCTGGTCCAGCGACACCATCGTCGAGGACACCGATCTCGGGCTTGCCATGCTCGAGCACGGCTGGATCGCCCATTACACCAACCGCCGCTACGGCTACGGGCTCTTGCCCGACACCTTCGAAGCCTACAAACGCCAGCGGCAGCGTTGGGCGTTCGGCGGCTATCAGCTTTTCTCCAAGCACTGGCGCCACCTCCTGCCGTGGACGGAAACGCTGACGCGCGAGCAAAAACGCGAATACGGCCTCGGCTGGCTCAACTGGCTCGGCGCCGAGAGCGTCGGCGTCATCGTCGCGCTGCTCAACATCGTCTGGGTGCCGGTGGTCGCGTTCGCCAATATCGCGGTGCCGGACCGGATTCTCACCGTGCCGATCCTGGCGGCTTTCGTCGTCTCGATCGCACATTTCGCGGCGCTCTATCGGCTGCGCGTGCGCGTGCCGCTCGGTCAGCTCCTGGGCGCGGTCTGCGCCGCCATGTCGATGCAGTGGACGGTGGCGCAAGCGGTCGGCACCGGCCTGTTCAAGGAACGCTTGCCGTTCCTGCGCACCGCCAAGGGCGGCGCCACGCGCAAGGGCGACTTCCCGGCGTTCTGGGAGGCGATCATCGCCGCTTTGCTGCTGATCGGATCGCTGACGCTGGTCGTCACCAATTACAAGCAGGTCCGCGAGATCAATATCTTCGCCGCGGTACTGGTGGCGCAAAGCCTGCCGTTCGTCGCCGCGGTGGCGATCGCCCTCATCGAGGGGACGCGCTTCAACACTTTCGCCTACTGGCGCGGCATCGAGGTGCGGCTGCTCGAACTTCTGCCGCGATCCAAGGCGATCGCCGAAGCGCCCAAGCTTCCCGCCGAGAACCGCGCCGAAGCGGCGCAGTAAGCGGTCAGCCCGCGAGCGCGGTTTCCGCGAGCCGCACCCAATAGGATGTGCCGACCGGGATCGCCTCGTCGTTGAAATCGTAAGCCGGGTGGTGGAGCCCCGCGGTGTCGCCGTTGCCGAGATAGATGAAGGCGCCCGGCCGCTCCTGGAGCATATAGGCGAAATCCTCCGCGCCCATCAGCGGCGGACAATCGGCATTGACCTTATCCTTGCCGGCAATCTCGCCGGCGACGGCGGCGGCGAAGGCCGTGCGGCGCTCCTCGTTCACCAGCACCGGATAGCCGGTCGTATAGGTCAGCTCCGCCTTGGCGCCGTAGAGCCGCGCGGTGCCCTCGACCACTTCGCGTACGCGCTTTTGCAGCAGATCGCGGACCTCGGGAGAGAGGCTGCGCGCCGTTCCGCCGAGGCGAACGCGCTGCGGAATGACGTTCTCGGTCTGACCGCCCTGAAACACGCAGATCGAGATGACGGCGGCCTGCAACGGATCGACATTGCGCGCCACGATCGACTGCAGCTGATTGACGATCTGCGCGCCGACCAGGACGGTATCGACGGCAAGCTGTGGAAACGCCGCGTGTCCGCCGACGCCTTCGAGGTTGACGGCGATCGTGTCGGTGGACGCCATCATCGGCCCGGAGCGAAGCGCGAATTGCCCGACCGGCATGCCGGGGTAATTGTGCATGCCGAACACTTCCTGGATGCCGAAGCGATCGAGCAGGCCGTCGCGGATCATCGCGCGGGCACCGGCGCCGCCCTCCTCCGCCGGCTGGAAGATCACGATGGCCGTGCCGGCGAAATTGCGCGTGTCGGCGAGATATTTGGCGGCGCCGAGCAGCATGGCGGTGTGGCCGTCGTGGCCGCAAGCATGCATCTTGCCCGGCACGGTCGACTTGTAAGGAAGGTTGGTCGCCTCCTCGATCGGCAGCGCATCCATGTCGGCGCGCAAGCCCACCACCTTACCGCCGGCCTTGCGGCCGCGGATGACGCCGACCACGCCGGTGCGGCCGATGCCGGTGACGACTTCGTCGCAGCCGAAGGCTTTGAGCTTGTCGGCGACCGAGGAAGCCGTCCGCTGCACGTCGTAGAGGAGTTCCGGATGGGCGTGGATATCCCGCCGCCACGCCGTGATCTCGGTATGCAGGTCGGCGACGCGGTTGACGATCGGCATCGTAATGGTCCTCGTTCGGCTCGGCCCCCGGCGAACGCTTAAGTCTAGCAAAGCGCGGCCGGCGGCGCGACCGGCTGGCGGACTAGTAAATGCGGGCGCTTTTGCGTATGGAAAGCGCGCATGAGCGCGTAGCTCAGTCGGTAGAGCACGTGACTTTTAATCACGGGGTCGTGGGTTCGATCCCCACCGCGCTCACCATCGGATATATTCGACCCGTGCCGGAGCGGCCATGAGCATTTTCAATGTGAACTATCTCTGCCGCGAGGTGTTGCGCGATCACGCCTTCCGCGCGGCGATGAAGGCCGATCCGGCCAAAGCGCTGGCGGGCCTCGACCTCACCGACGAGGAGCGAAGCGCGCTCCTCGCCGGCGACGTCGGCAAGCTTTACCGCATCGGCATCAACGGTTTCCTTATGGGCTATCTCGCCCGCTTCGAGGTCTGCGGACTCAACGTGCAGAATTACAACGAGCGCATGCGCGCGGTGAAGGTCAACGAAGTCGGCGCGCCGGTCTGAGCCGCCGGATCACGCCAAAGTTTTCAAAAAATCGATCATCGCCGCATTGACCTCGGCCGGCCGCTCCTGCTGGGTCCAGTGGCCGCAGCCAGGCAAGATAATCGTTTCGCGGAGCTTGGGTACGAATTTGGCGAGATTGGGCAAGAGCTGGTCCATCCCCTTAAAATGCATGACCAGATCGCGGTCGCCGATCATATAAAGCGCCGGCACCATGACCCGCAGTCCGGCGAAAGGCGCTAACAATTCCCAGCTCCGATCGATGTTGCGGTACCAATTCAGCCCGCCACGAAATCCGGTGCGCTTGAACTCGCCGACGTAATAATCAACGTCGTTCTGCGTGAGCCACGATGGCAGCGGCGGCGGGCTCGTCAGCCCGCGCAGGAATCCGCTTTTGCGCGGCACCATGCCGATCGCATCGCCGGGCGCGCGCAAGCGCGATCCCTCGCCCGAGGCTCCGTACAGCAAAGAGCGAACGGTCACCTGCGGATCGCGCTCGAGCTCGGCTTCCGCCACGCCGGGCTCCTGGAAGTAAAGCTGATAAAAAAGCGCATCATCGGTCTGCGGCATCACGCTGGTCGGCCGGGCCGCAAGGCGCGGCCGGAACGGCACGCTCAAGCCGATCACGCCGCGAAAACGGTCGGGCCGCAGCAGCGCCGCATGCCAGGCGACCGGCGCGCCCCAATCGTGGCCGGCGATCACCGCAGTCTCGGCCTCCAAGGCGTCGAGCACGCCGACCATGTCGCCGACGAGATGCAGCAGCGTGTATTTCTCGATCTCCGCCGGACGGTCGGTCTGCCCGTAACCGCGCATATCGGGCGCGACCGCCTTGAAGCCGGCCTCGGCCAGCGCGTTGAGCTGATGGCGCCAGGAGTACCAGCATTCCGGAAATCCGTGGCAGAGCAGCACGAGCGGGCCTTCGCCCTGCTCGGTTATGTGCATGCGGATGCCGTTTGTCTCGATTGTGCGATGGGTGATGTCGCTCATTGCGGTCTGCCTGCTGCGGACTTGCCGAGGGTTCTCTCGTCTGACGTTGACGATAGTGGCCGATCGCAGCTCAGCAGCGCGTCCAGCGACCACGCGCCCGCTCCCTCGATCAGCAAATAGAGCGAACCCAGCAGCATGGCGAAATCGTCGCGGGCTTCGTGCGCCATGCTCCAGAAGCCGTAGCGCGCAAGCTTGGGGGCACTGAAGATCCAGAAATCATGCCCGAGCAGGATCGGAATTTTGGTCGAAACGATCGCCACTACCATGATGACGATCAGGGGAATTGCGGCAAGCCGCGTCAGCAAGCCGAGAATGATGAGCACGCCGCAAATGGTCTCGACCACGCCGACGAATGGACCCATCAGTTCGGGATAGGGTATCCCGATGCGGGCAAAGCGTCCCGCGCCGAGAATGCCGGCAAACACGAGCTTCTGAATCCCTTCGGGAAAAAACACAACCAGCCCCACGACAAGGCGGATCAAAATCGACCACCCGGGCGCTCGGGTGCCGAGCAGACTATGACTCAAGTTCATCTCGCCGGCTCCACTCTCGTTGCCTGTCCCCCGCGTCGTCAGCCTCTCAGATAATTCTTCTTGTACCAATCGACGATCTCGCCGCCGGTCGTGATCCACACCTCCTGCCGCGAAGTGACGTAAGCGAGCGCCTTGGCGAAATGCTTGCAGCGATGCGGGTAGCCGACCAGAAACGGGTGGAGGCAGATCGACATCACGCGGCCGGTCTTGGCGCCGTCCTCGTACAGCACGTCGAACTGGTCGCAGATCATCTGCCCGAAGACTTCCGGGCTCTGATGCAGATCGAGCAGCGCCGGGATGTCGTTGATCTCGGTCGAATAGGGCATCGCGATCATCGAGCCCTTCTTCACCCGCATTGGATAGGGCTGGTCGTCGTTCACCCAGTTGCCGACATATTCGATGCCGTTCTCCGCCAAAATGTCGAGGGTGCGCACGGTTTCGCTCAAGGCCGGGCTGAGCCAGCCGCGCGGCGCCTTGCCGACGCTTTTCGTGATGGTGCCGACCACTTCCTTGATCAGCGCCCGTTCCTCGGTTTCCGACTGGCTGTTGATCAGGGTGGAGTTATTGGTGCCGTGCCCCATCCACTCCCAGCCGAGCTTCTTGCCCTCCTCGATGATGCGCGGATAGTGCCTGCACACATCGGAATTAAGCGCGACCGTGCCTTTCACGCCGTATCTCTCCATCACCTCCATCATCCGCCAGATGCCGACGCGCACGCCGTAGTCGCGCCAGGAATAGTTCAGCACGTCCGGAGTGACCGGCAGATTGGTCAGCCGCGTCGACGGCCGGTCGAACAGGAAATGCTCGATGTTCGGAATGACCCACAGCGCGACGCGTGCGCCGTTCGGCCACGACAGGCGCGGTCGGTCGATAATCGCCGAATAGTCGAAACGGCCGTGCTCCGCCGGTATGGCCGGTTGCACGGGCGCATTCGCTCGCGCGACGCGACGCGCCGCCGCGGCGCGGGTTCGGACTGCACGTTTCCTGACGGGCTTGCGCGGCACGTATCCCTCCCGAAGTGCGGTGTTATGCTCTGGCGGCACCGCGCCGCATTGGACTAATGTCGCACAAGAGCCGCACGGAAGTGAATGCAGAGCTGGGAGCTTTAAGAAATGGCCAGTATCGTCGCCGGGTTCGGCGTGCCGCACACCCCGGTCTTTCCGTTCTTCGTCAAGCGCGACGGACCCGATTGCGAAACCGCCAAGCTGTTCGCGGCGCAGAAGGAGCACCTCGCCGCGGTACGTCCCGACGTGATCGTGATGTTCGACACCGATCATCTCAACACCTTCTTCCTCGACAATCTGCCGATTTTCGCCGTCGGCGTGGACAAGGCTTTCAGCGGCCCGAACGACGAGCCGCGCGAGATGCCGGTGTACAAAATTCCCTCTTCGGTCGAGCTGGCGGCGCATATCCGCAGGGCCAGCATCGAAGCCGGCTTCGACGCGGCGCTCACCCAGCATTACTCGGTCGATCATTCGGTCGCCGTGCCGTTGCACTTCCTCACGCCGGACATGCAGGTTCCGGTCATCCCCTTCTTCATCAGCGGCCACTTGCCGCCGCTGCCGTCGGCGCGACGCTGTTATGCGCTCGGCCAGGCGGTCGGCCGCGCCATCGCCTCATGGCCGGCGCCGCTGCGCGTCGCGGTCATGGGCAGCGGCAGCTTCTCGCTCGAAGTCGCCGGCCCGCGCATGGCGCCCGGCCGTACCGACGGCGTGCCCGACCCCGATTGGGCGTGGCGGATCATCAAGCTGATGGAAGAGCAGCAGATCGATACGCTGATCAAGGAAGCGACCGAGCATCAGCTGCTCAAGGCCGGCAACGTCGGCGGCGAAGTGCTCAACTGGATCGCCATGCTCGGCGCCATCGGCCCGCGCAAGCCGAATTACATCGCCCCGCAGATGGCGAACGGCCACGCTTACGGCGTGTGGCGGTGGAACTAGATGCCGTAATGGGCCCTGCTCTGAGCG
>Ga0116223_10000924_pt1 | contig 32620 bp, 24 predicted proteins | sample Sb_taG_3_FD_90092 | JGI IMG/M metagenome (GOLD analysis project Ga0116223, IMG submission 90092) | Peat soil microbial communities from Weissenstadt, Germany - Sb_50d_a_PC metaG | ecosystem: Environmental > Terrestrial > Soil > Wetlands > Peat | place: Germany: Weissenstadt | collected 2010-09-21 | reverse complement strand
TGTCAGCTGCAAAACCACCCTATCCCGCGGAGGCCCATTTGACTACCCGCCGGGCGGCCGCAACTCCGCTGCCGAGAACTGATTACGTCAGAGCGGGCGACCGGTTACGCCCCAGAAATTTCTCGGCAAACAACACGGCATCTCGGGGCGAAGGAAAGACGCCGAAGCTCGATAAGCCTCATTTGTGTGGCCGGTCTGCTGCAGTTCATGGTTCGGCGGCTCCGAGTCCAGGATTAGGTTTCATGCTTAAGCCTACGGCGTATTGCGCCAAGCACGTCACGGATATATCCGCCATAACAATCAAAAACATCGCCAAGAATGAACCACTGTGATTGTGTCTCAACCACTACTTCGGTCTCCCAGCCGTCGGAGTAGAGCGTAATAACCATTCTTGTGGACAAGATAAAAGGCCACATTGAAGGCGTTATCACTAAATTAAACGTCAATCCGTCATCGGCCTCGAAAACCTCACGGTAGGCGTAGGTAGCCTGCCCGTGTGCAAGAACTGAACGGACAGCTCGGGCGACCTCGGCGCCGGAGGCGAAAAACACCGCCGACTGTTCTCGCTTGACGGTCAATGCATGGTCCTAATGTGGTTGCCTGGGAAGAAAAAAGGGGGGAAGAAAAAAGGAAGAAAAAAGGGGTCGGGAAGAAAAAAGGAAGAAAAAAGGGGTCGGGAGTCGTTTCCAGACAAATAGTGGGCGAAAACGCCTCCCGACCCCCTTTCTCTTCCTGGGCGAAAACGCCTCCCGACCCCCTTTCTCTTCCGACCCCCTTTCTCTTCCTTTCTCTTCTCGGGACTACTGAATGTTCACCACGTCGTCTGCGGAGACGGGCCGGTCGGTGTTGGTGGCGATGTCGAGGAGCACGATCTGCACTCCACCGGGCTGGCGCATTTGGATCCCCATGGGGATCGCCTGGATCGCGGAGCCATCCCGCAAGGTGACCACCGAGGGCTGCACGGGACCGGTGCGGTTCATCAGGCGAAGCACCGTTTGCATCACTTCGTCGGGGGTCATCGGGCCCGTGACTGCCGGATAGATGTAGACTTCATCGACGGACAGCTTTCCGAGACGGGTCCCGCGAGACCGGATCGCAACCCTCCCCGGGTAGCGGTCGCGAATCGCCTTCGCCGCGACGGCGATCGGGTTGGTGGCATGGACCAGCTTGATGTCCAACAGAGAGATCCCCGAGTCGGGGATTCGATGCAGGGAAAGGTACAAAATCCCGTAGGCCTCTCCGATTTTCTCGGCAGCCACCGAGGTCGAGCCGATGTAGAGGACCCACAGCCCTTCCTCGCTGGTTCTCACCCAAAACGCCACCGTGACGTCGAAGCCATCGCGGACGAGCTCGGTGATGAGCCTCCGCCCGTCGTCGATGCGGTTGTCTACCAGAATTTCTGTATCCATTTCAGCACTCCGTCCGCTTTGTCCGTGATGGCATCGTAGAGCGCTTTCGCCTCGGCTTCCGTCTTCGACTGGTAACGACTCGCAACCTCCTACTGGCTGACGATACCCCAGTGCATCGTGAACAGGCCCCCTGGCGCGCCGCCTGCCGCCGCCGCGGCGCTCGCGGCGAGTTTGGCGTCCAGTTCTGCAATCAGGCCGGCGAGCCTGACCAGCTCTCTGAAATCGTGCGTCAGGCACTCCTGCGCCTTCCACTTCTCCTCAAAGACCCACGCGGTATAGATCATGCGGGCGAGCAGGCACGACTTCAGGGCGCACTCAACCGCATAACCTGCCGTGTAATAGGCAAATCCCCAGCGCTTGCCCTTGAGGAGGGCCTTTGCATCCTTGATGCGCTCCTTCGCCAGTTCCTGCAACTCGGCTCGATTCACCGTCAACGCTCCCGCCGCAGGTCATCGCCGACCTCCCCAAGGTCATCCTACCGCCCCGGGTCACAGGGGAAAGCACAATTCAAGGGCTCAACCCGCTGAGGAGGTGGCCTCCTCCAGCACGCTCCGCACCGTGTCCTCGGGCACGTCGTCGCACAGCGCCACCTCGCCCAGTCGCCGCGGCAGCACCAACCGCAGCCGACCCGCCACGTTCTTCTTGTCGCTGCGCATGACCCTCAGCAATTCCTCGACCGGCCAGCGTTTCGGCGCCGCCGGCAGGCCGAAGCGCTCCAGCAGCCGCACTTGCCGCACCGTCACCTCCGCCGCGATCAGGCCGCGCCGCTCGGCGAGCCGGCTGGCGCAGACCATGCCGGCCGACACCGCCTCGCCGTGCAGCCAGGCGCCGTAGCCGCCGACCGTCTCGAAGGCGTGAGCGAAGGTGTGGCCGTAGTTCAGCACCGCCCGCACCCCCGTCTCTTCGCGCTCGTCCTTCTCGACCACGTCCGCCTTCAGCCGGCACGACCGACCGACGACGTGCCGCACTGCTTCCGGGTCGCGATGCAGCACCGCCTCGGCGTTGTCCTCCTGCCAGGCGAAGAAGTCCGCATCGAGGATGACGCCGTACTTGACGACCTCCGCCAAGCCGCTGCGATACTCGCGCTCCGGCAGCGTGGCCAGCGTTGCCGTGTCGATCCAGACCCCGACCGGTTGGTGGAAGGCGCCAATGAGGTTCTTGGCCCGCGCGTGGTTGACGCCGACCTTGCCGCCGACCGAGCTATCGACCATCGCCAGCAGCGTGGTCGGCACCATGAGCAGCGGCAGGCCGCGGTTGAACGTCGCCGCCACGAAGCCGGCCAGGTCGCCGACGACCCCGCCGCCGACCGCGACGACCAGGGCCTTGCGGTCGGCGTTGAGGTCGGCGAGGCGGTCGTACAGGCGCGACGCCACCGACAGGGCCTTCTGCGCCTCGCCGGGGGGCAGAACTTCGACGGCGGTGCGGAAGCCCGCGGCGGCGAGTGAGGCGGCGGCGGCCTCGGCGTGCGGTCGGGTGTTGTCGTCGCCGACCACGAAGGCCAACGACCCCCGGGCCCGCTGCCGGGCGAACGGCCCCAGGCCGGCGACGGCGCCACTCACGATGGCGATATCGTAGCTGCGCTCGCCGAGGTTGACGCGGACAGTGGACATGCACGCCCCCGGAGAATCGGTCGGGAACCATCCTCACCTTATCGCGGGAAGGGACAACTCGCAACCGGGCCACGTCCACTTGTTCCGTCCGCACCGCCCGCATCGATCCACCCTTACAGTCATTACAGGCAGAACGTCTTGCCCAGCCATCTCCGGGGCGTTAGTCTGGCAGGCACCGATCCGGTGCAGAGACGACAAAGGCGTTAGAGCCGGATCAAGGTGAGGTGTTGTTCGACCCCTGCCGGCTTGCCCGGCAGGTGAAGGAGGTCGGCGGCTAGGGAAGGGACCGTGCCCCCACCCCGACCCCTGCCGGCTTGCCCGGCAGGTGAAGGAGGTCGGCGGCTAGGAGGGGAAGAGGGCTAGCGTCCGCGCTCGCCCCCATCTAGCCGGCGACCTGCTTCACCTGCCGGGCAAGCCGGCAGGGGTCGAACAACACCTCCCTTCTCTTCGCATTGGTAACCCGCAACTCTTGCAACAGGAGTAATTGATGAGACGTTTAGTGCGCGTTGCCCTCGGCCTCGGCGCCCTGGCGCTGGGCTGGTGGCTGTGTTCGCCCGTCCTGAGCCAGCAGGGCCCTGCTGGCCCAGGGCTCGCCGGCATTCCCCCCGGTGGTGCCCCGGCCGCCCCGGTGAAGAAGTTCGAGGACTTCGACAAGGTCGTCGCTGGGGCCAAGGAGTACGACGGCCTCTTCAAGCTGTATCAAAAGGACGATAACCTCTACGCCGAGATCCGCCAGGACCAACTCGGCAAGAGCTTTCTGTGCCCCATTGCCATCGCCAAGGGGGCCGGCATGGGGGGCGAGACGCGCAACTTCGGCGAGCAGTGGGTTCTCATCTTCAAGCGCGTCGGCGACAAGGTCCACGTGGTGCGGCGCAACGTGCGCTTCAAGGCCAAGCCCGGCTCGCCGGCGGCCCATGCGGTCGAAACGACCTACACCGACTCGGTGCTGCTCGCCCTGAGGATCCACGCCCAGAACCTGCCGCACAACAGCATCCTCATCAACCTCAACGACATCTTCATGACGAACTTCGCCGACCTGCCCTTCGGCATGCTCGACACCAACCGCAGCACCTGGGCCAAGGTCAAGGCGTTCCCGAAGAACGTCGAGGTCGAGGTGGCCGCCACCTTCACCGGCCACCGCTTCAGCGACGATAGCGTCATCGACCCGCGCGGCTACACCGTGGTCATCCACTATGGCCTGGTCGATCTTCCGGCCAACGACGGCTACCAACCGCGTCTGGCCGACCCGCGCGTCGGCTACTTCGTGACCGCGATGAAGGACTTCAGCAGCGCCACGCCGGACACCTCGTTCGTGCGCTACGTCAACCGCTGGCGCCTGGAGCGCGCCGACGGCTCGACCTGGAAGGAGGGCGGCAAACTCGTCCCGCCCAAGAAGAAGATCGTCTTCTGGATCGAGAAGTCGGTGCCCGACGAGTACCGCTCCTACGTCCGCGAGGGCATCCTGGAGTGGAACAAGGCCTACGAGCGGGTCGGCTTCCGCGACGCCATCGAGGTGCGGCAGCAGGAGGACGACGCCACCGGCGATTTCGACCCCGAAGACATCCGCTACAGCACCTTGCGCTGGATCACGACCGACGTGCCGTTCGCCATAGGGCCGTCGCGGGCCAACCCGCTGACCGGCGAGGTCCTCGACGCCGACATCCTCTTCGACGCCTCGTGGCTGCAGTACTGGAAGCGGGAGGCGACGATCCTTTCGGCCGGCGCTGCGCCGGGCACGGCGGCAGAGCCGGCCAGCCCAATCCAGGCGCTGCAGGAGGGCGACGCCGTGCTGGGGCACCCGCTTCTGCTCCGCGGCAGCGACCTGAGTTGGGACGACCGCGACAAGCCGGCCGCCGAGGGCAGCGCTGAGGAGAAGGCGGCCCTGCTGCGCGCCCGCGCCCGCGCCATCCGCGAGGGCGTCTGCCAGTGTACCTTCCACAAGCGCTATGAAATGGGCCTGGCGGCGATGGCCGCGGCCGCGATGGCCAAACCCGGCGACAAGGTGCCCGAGGACCTGATCGGCCAGGCGGTCAAGGAAGTCGTGATGCACGAGGTCGGTCACACCCTCGGCCTGCGCCACAACTTCAAGGGCAGCACCTTCCTCAAGAACGACCAGCTGCACGACACCGCCCTGACGCGCAAGAACGGCCTGGTCGGCTCGGTCATGGACTACACCCCGGTCAACCTGGCGCCCAAGGGCGTCAAGCAGGGCGACTACTTCACGACGACGATCGGCCCTTACGACTACTGGGCGATCGAGTACGGCTACAAGCCGCTCGGCGGCGGTACCGAGGGCGAGGTCGAAGAGCTGAAGAAGATCGCCTCGCGCGGCGCCGAGGCAGGCCACGACTACGGCAGCGACGAGGACCGCATGGACGCGGTCGATCCGCTCATCAACGCCTACGACCTGGGCGCCGACCCGATGCAATTCGGCAAGGAGCGCATGCTGCTGGCCCAGGAGCTGCTCCGCGACCTGCCGGAGCGCGTCGTCGAGAACGGCGAGGGCTACCAGCGCACGCGCCTGGCGTTCTCGATGCTGATGGCGCAGTACGGCAACTCGGCCTACCTGGTGGCGCGCTTCGTCGGCGGCGAATTGGTCCACCGCGACCACAGGGGCGACCCCAACGGCCGCGACCCGTTCGAGCCGATCACCGCCGCCAAGCAGCGCGAGGCCCTGAAGTTCCTCCAGGACAACGTGCTGACCGACAAGCCGTTCCACTTCTCGCCGCAGCTGCTGCGGCGCCTGGCCGCCGACCGCTGGATGCACTGGGGCAACGAGACGAACTTCTTCGCCGGCGTCGATTACCCGGTCTACCAGCGCATCCTGGCCATCCAGCGCGTGGCCCTGCGCAAGCTGCTCACCCCCGTCACGCTGACGCGCCTCCAGGACAACGCGCTGAAGTACGACAAGGAGGACAACCCGGTGACGGTGGCCGAGGTGTTCCGGGGGCTGACCGACTCGATCTGGGTGGACCTGGGCGCCGCGGCGACGAAGGGCAACGCCTCGTCGCTGATCATCCGCCGCAACCTGCAGCGCGAGCACCTCAAGGAGATGACGCAACTGGTGCTTGGCCCGCAGGGCACGACGCCGCCGGACGCGAAGAGCCTGGCCCGAATGCACCTGCGCGACGTGCAGAGGAAAATCGAGGCGACGCTCAAGGAAAAGGGCCCGAACCTCGACGACACCAGCCGGGCGCACCTCGACGAATGCCAGGAGCGCATCGCCAAGGTGCTCGGCGCCTCGATGCAGCACAGCGAGCCGTAACCCCCGCCGGCCCGCGGTTACAACACTGTCTTAGCCGCTTGCGGCTTCGCAATCGTTCCTGCGAAGCCGCAAGCGGCAAGAGGGTTTCTGATACGGTTTCTTACCCGGTCGCCCCTTCGTCCTCGACGGTGCGGCTGATGGTGATGCCCAGCTCGCGGACCTTGTTGCGCAGGCTGCCGCGCGTGATGCCCAGGACTTTCGCCGCCTGGAGTTGGTTGCCGCCGGTGTGCTGCAGCACCTTCGTGACCAGCAGGCGCTCCAGCCGCCGCAGCGCCACGGCGTACAGGTCTTCGCCGCCGGCGGCCAGCTGCTGGTCGATGAACTGCGCCATCGACAGGCCGTCCTCGGACGCCGCGGCATGAGCCGAGCCGTTGCGCCGGGTCAGCGCCGCGGGCAGGAACTCCGGCATCAGCACCGAGCCGCCCGCGTGCAACAGCGCCTGTTTCAGCGCACTTTGCAGCTCGCGCACGTTGCCCGGCCAGGGATAGCCGCGCAGCACCTCCAGCGCCTCGGGCGCCACCGTCTGCACCTCCTTGCCCAGTTCCCGGTTGAAGCGGCGCAGGTAGTGCTGCACCAACAGCAGCAGGTCGTCGCCGCGCTCGCGCAGCGGCGGCAGGCAAATGGTGAAGACGCTCAGGCGGTAGTACAGGTCCTGGCGGAACTTTCCCTGGGCGACCAGCCCGTCGAGGTCCTGGTTGGTGGCCGCCAGAACGCGGATGTCGGTCGTCACCGTCTCGTTGCCGCCGAGACGCTCGAACTTCTGCTCCTGCAACAGGCGCAGCATCTTCGCCTGGGTCAGCGGGGCCATGTCGCCGACCTCGTCGAGGAAGAGGGTGCCGCCGTTGCACTGCTCGAACTTGCCGATGCGGCGGCGGTCGGCGCCGGTGAAGGCGCCCTTCTCGTGGCCGAACAACTCGCTCTCCAGCAGGTTGTCGGGGATGGCGGCGCAATTGATCGCCAGGAACGGCCCCGCCGAGCGGCGGCTGTGCTGGTAGATGGCGCGGGCCACCAACTCCTTGCCGGTGCCGGTCTCGCCCTGGATCAGGGCGGTCACGTCCTGCGGGGCGACGCGGCCGATCGCCTTGTAGACCTCCAGCAGCGCCGGACAGCGGCCGATGATGGCGTCCGCGCGCTCGTCCACCTCGCCCCCCTCGGCGACGACGGCGGGGACGTGGGCCAACCGCGACAGCGCCACGGCCCGGTCGATGACCTGGCGCAATTGCGACAATTCGACCGGCTTGAAGAGGTAGTCGTAGGCACCGAGCTTCATCGCCTCGATGGCGGTGTCGGTCGTGCTCTTGCCGGTGATGAAGATGACCGGGGTGCGGGCGTCGAGGGCGTGGAGCTTTCGGAACACGTCCAGGCCGGTGGCGCCGGGGAGCTGCATGTCCAGGACGATGACGTCGGGACGGCGGGCCTCGGCCAGGGCCAAGCCCTCGGCCGGCGTCTCGGCCGTGAGCACCTCCAGGCCGGAGCCGCGGTAGGCCCGGCGGAACGCCAACAGGATGGCGGGCTCGTCGTCCACGACTAACAGGGTAGGCATGGCAGGCAACTCCTCTCGCGATTTATCGTTTCGCGCTCGCGTCTTGTGACACGAGCGCGAAACGATAAATCGCCGACGCTAAGCCGCAAGCGGCTCCAGGGCCGGCAACGTAAAGCGCACCACCGTCCCGCCGTCCGGGGCGTCGGCGGCGTCGATGGTGCCGCCGTGGGCTTCCACCAGGCGCTTGCAGATGCTCAGCCCCAACCCGACGCCGTCGGCCTTGCCGGTGACGAACGGCTGAAACAGCCGCCCGCGCACCCCCGGAGCGATGCCTGGCCCATTGTCGCGCACGCTCACCGCCACCGGCCCGCCGTCCCCCGGCAGTTCGACCGCCACCGTCACCGTGCCGCCGGGGGGCACCGCGTCGAAGGCGTTGAGCAGCAGGTTGACCAGCACCTGCTGCACCTGCTCCGGGTCGATGTCGAGCAGGACCGGCTCGACCGGCAGCGCCTGGGTCAGCGCCACCTGCTGCCGGCGGGCGCGCCCCTCGGTCAGCGTCAGGGCCCGGCGGACCACGGCGTTGAGGTCCGTACGCCGACGCTCCGAGCGCGGCGGACGGGCGAAGTCGAGGAACGTGCGAATGTACTCCTCCATCCGCCGCACCTCCTGCTCGACCACGGTCAGGTCCTCCAGGGGGAGTCCCGACGAATCGTCTTCCAGGCCGGTTTGCACCAGCATCTTGATCGACGTCAGCGGGTTGCGCAGCTCGTGTGCCACGCCGGCGGCCAGTTGACCCACGGCGGCGAGCTGCTCGGTGCGCAGCACCTCGTGCTCGCGCTGTTGGAGCTGATCGACGGTGCGGCTGATCTCCTCCAGGACGTGCCCCATCTGCCGGTCGAGGTCGGCCAGGTCGCCTTCCTTCTGCACGGTCACGGAACCGAGGTCGCGGTTGAGCCGGCCGGCGGCGTCGCGGATGCGGACGCTCAACTGCGATATGGTGTGGCTGAGCCGCCGAGCCACGACGTAGCCCATGAACAGACCGCTCAGCGAGCCGCCGACGCCGACGATGAGCATCCCCCAGCGGAGTGTTTCCACGATGCGCTGGTTGTCGCTGTCCGACTGCGCGATCTGATCCAGGTTGTACTTGCGAAGCTCGACGCAGGGCTCGAGCACTTGCCCCCGCAGGGTATCGGCCAACTCCGCCACGCCGCCCTGCGCGGCCTTGCGGGCCTGGTATTTCTCCAGGCCGGCGCGGATGCGCAGGACCCATTCCTTTTCCGATTCGTGATCGGCGAGCCCGCTGGCGGCCTCCAGCTCACTGTCCGCATCCGCCTCCAGGTGCTCCAGCCGCTTGCCGGAAGACGTGGGGGGGTGCTCCCGGTCCAGGAAATCGATCATCTGCCGGATCGTCGTTTCCAGGACGATGGCCGCCTGCGTGCTCTGGAAGTTCTCGCGCATGTCCCGGGCGACGTTGACGTGCAGCCGGCTCAGGTACAGCGCCCCGAACAGGCAGGCGCCGACGAGGATCAGGCACACCACCAGGATCGGGAACAGCAGCTTCAGGTCGAGGCGTTGCGTCAGCACGGCGCCGGCCCTCGCGGGGAAATCGACCAGACGGAGAGGAGGAACACCATCTGATTATAGCGACCGGAGGAAGCGCCCCGACAGCGCAGACCCGGCGGCATTCTCATCCGCGGGAACCGGGCGCGCGCGGATTACCACTTCTGAGACGGCGGCCGGTGGCTGGTTGATTCCGAGACGGCGGTTTGCGGGGCGGCACCGCGCGGGGGATTGGCACTGCCTTTGCGTACTATTCCCGCACACTCGGTCGGCCCTTTCTGCGTGCCGGGAAAAAAGTTGACAAGGCTCAGGCGGGGGGTACAACACTCCCCTGTGGGCGGAGGCTCGATCCGCCCCGTCACCGATCTGGGAGCGTACGGATTCGTCATGTCGGACCCTAATACGAACATCACCGGGACGCCAAACCCATCGCCCACCCCCCCAGCTCCCACGGGCGTCACGCCGAGCCCCGCGGCGGCGCCGCCGAAGCCGGCTGCCCCGAAGCCTGCGGCCCCGGCCAAGGCCGGCGGCAAGACGCGCCGCTTCTTCCTCGCCTCGCTGGTCGGCAGCTGGTTCGCAATCGCCTGGACGACGCTGACGGCGTCGCTGCTGGCCATGACGCTGGGCACGGTGCGCTTCCTGTTCCCCAACGTGCTCTCGGAGCCGCCGGCCCGCGTCAAGGTGGGCTTCGCCGACCAGTACGAGGAGGGGAAGGTCGTCGAGCGCTACAAGGACCAGAACATCTGGGTGGTGCGCTATAACGGCGTCATCTACGCTCTGAGCACCACCTGCACGCACCTCGGCTGCACGCCGAACTGGCTGGAACGCGAGGAGAAGTTCAAGTGCCCCTGCCACGGCAGCGGCTTCAAGATCACCGGCATCAACTTCGAGGGCCCCGCCCCGCGGCCGCTGGAGCGCTGGGCCATCGCCGTCGGCGAGGACGGCCAACTCGTCGTCGATAAGAGCAAGAAGTTCCAGCAAGAGCGCGGCGAGTGGTCCAATCCGGAGTCGTTCATCAAGGTGTGAGGAAAGAAGACAGAAGTCAGAAGACAGAAGACAGAATGCCCGGAGCGCCGTCTTTTGCTTCTGTCTTCTGACTTCTGTCTTCTGTCTTCTAAGGGCTTCTCTATGTCGGTCGGCGACTTCATCAAACAGTCACAGATCTGGAAGAGCATCTTCCGCCACCCGGCGCCGCGCGACCGCCGCAACCGCGTGGTGGTGATGCTCACCAACGTCTTCCTGCACCTGCACCCAGTGTCGGTGCGCAAGAGCGGCATCGAGTTGAGCTACACCTGGTGCATGGGCGGCCTCACCTTCTTCCTGTTCCTGGTGGAGACGGTGACCGGCGTGCTGCTGATGTTCTACTACCGGCCGACGCTGGAACACGCCTACAACGACATCCTCAAACTGCGCGACGTGGCCACCCTCGGCATCCTCCGCGAACTGCACCGCTGGGGCGCCCACGCGATGGTCATCACCATCTGGCTGCACATGTATCGTGTCTTCCTGACCGGCAGCTATAAACCGCCTCGCGAATTCAACTGGGGCGTCGGCGTCATCTTGCTCGTGCTGACGTTGCTGTTGAGCTTCACCGGCTACCTGCTGCCGTGGGACCAGCTGGCCATCTGGGCCATCACCGTCGGCAGCAACATGGGCCGCGCCTCGCCGTTCCTCGGCCACGAGGGCCCCGGTGCCTCGCTCCTGAAGGTCGGCGAGGTGAACCTCATCCACCCCGGCGGCGACGCGCGCTTCTTGTTACTGGGGGACAAGATGGTCAGCGGCGAGACGCTGCTGCGCTTCTACGTGCTGCACTGCGTCGCCATCCCGCTGGCTGCGGCCGTGCTCATCGCGGTCCACTTCTGGCGCGTGCGCAAGGACGGCGGCATTAGCGGGGCGCTGTGATTGCGCCGCCGCTTGCGGCTTAGCGTTCGCGCCATCGAGGGGTGGCGCGAACGCTAAGCCGCAAGCGGCCACGGGATAGGCTCATTCAGGGATCATTCCATGCACGGTTCCGAGCAAGCATCCGGGTCGCTCGCCTACGGGTTGGCGTTCTTTTATTTCCTCTGCTTCCTCCTCAACGCCGGCTTCGCCGCCTATCACTGGTACCTCAGCAAGAACCAGAAGCAGGCGAAGATCTGGGGCGCGGTCGGCGGGCTGTTCCTGATTCTCACCCTCGTCTACCTCGGCGCCGGCCTGTTCGACAGTCCCGGCCCGGCCTTGCCCCAGGCCGGTCGCGACCTGGTGGACTGGGCCATGGGCCCGATCGTCTACACCGCCCTCTCAGTGCTCGGCTTCATCGCCGTCCTCTACTGGCGGCGTTTCTTCACGCAGCCGGCGGTTGCCTTCGCGATCCTCAACCTGAGCCTCCTCTTCGCCGGCTGGGCCATGACCGAGCCCAACTTCCGCTCGATCATGACCAAGCCGGACAACGTGCCGATCCCGCTGTTGATCTACTCCGTCGGCTTCACGACCTGGGTTGCCCTGCACCGCGCCGTCATCAACGACGAGCGCATCGCCAAGGGCGAGCCGCCGCTGGAGAAACTCGAGGACGAGAAGGTGCTGGTCTGGCCCGACCTGGTCTACACCGAATTGATCGCCATGATCATCTGCACGGCGATCCTCATCGTGTGGGCGATCGTCCTCAAGGCGCCGCTGGAGGCGCCGGCCACCGCGGCCAAGGCGCCCAACCCGTCGAAGGCCCCGTGGTACTTCCTCGGCCTGCAGGAGATGCTCGTCTACTACGACCCGTGGATGGCCGGTGTCGTGCTGCCGACCATGATTATCGTCGGCCTGATCGCCATCCCGTACATCGACTTCAATCCGAAGGGGGCCGGCTACTACACCTTCAACCAGCGCAAGTTCGCCGTGGTGATGTTCCTGTTCGGCTTCGTGGTGCTGTGGGTGACGCTGATCGTGCTGGGCACCATCTTGCGGGGGCCGAACTGGAACTTCTTCGGGCCGTTCGAGTACTGGGACACGCACAAGGTGCTGCCGCTGAACAACGTCAACCTCTCGACCATCTTCTGGAACGCCCTGGGGCGCAACGCCGCGGCGATGCCGTGGTACACGCGCGAGATACCCGGCATCATCCTGGTGGTGCTCTACCTGTTCGGGCTGCCGCCGCTGATGGCCAAGCTGATGAAGGGCTACTTCATCAAGATGGGCTTCCTGCGCTTCTTCATGCTGGTGACGCTGATCCAGTTCATGGCCGCGCTGCCGATCAAGATGATCCTGCGCTGGACCATTAACCTGAAGTATATCGTCTTCATCCCGGAATACTTCTTCAACATATGACCGCCGCCGGGCCGCTGGCGGCTTCGCACCGATCTGCCAAGCCGCAAGCGGCCGGAGGAATGAGATGGCCGCCACCGATAAACCGTATCGCAACCAGTACCGGCTGGACGTCGTCTTCGGCGCCTCGTGCGTCCTGCTGCTGCTGACCACCGTGTGGATGCTGTACGACGACCACAACCGGCCGTTCAAGCCGATCCAGCGCAAGTTCCGCGACGTGGAAGATGCGCTGTACACCCAGCAGATGGCCGAGAAGTTTCCCCAGGACCGCCTCGACAAAATCAAGGCCGTGTGGGAAGAGGCCGACAAGGCCCGCGAGAAGGTCAAGAAGGCGAAGGAAGAGGTCGCAACAAAGGTCGGCGGCGACGCCGACGCCTGGCTGAAGAAGCAGGCCCTGGAGAAGGCGCGCCTCGAAGCCCAGTACCAGGACACCAAGGCCACCTACGATTCGGAGGTCAGCCTTTACAACATCCTCGTCGATCAGCGCGACAACGCCACCGAGCCCGGTCACAAGAAGAAGCTCGACGAGGCGGCCCAGGCCAAGAAGAAGCTCATCGCAGAGCTGGACAAGAAACTTCAGGATCTCCAGCGGCAGCTGACGGAGAACGAACGGGTAACCAGCGACACGCTCGCCGAACAGAAGAAGGCGGAAGACGAACTGGCCGCCATCGAGGACAATCTCCGGAAGCTTACCAACGACTTCGACCGCACCGCCAAGCTCTCGGCGCAAAAGAGCTGGAAGGTCGGCGACTGGTTCCGCGCGCTGCCGATCATCGACGGCTTCGCGTCCCCTTACAAGATCCAGCAGGTGACGCTCAACGACCTGACCATCGAGTACGGCAGCTTCAAGGACGTGCCGCGCTACGACCGCTGCACCACCTGCCACCTCGCCATCGACCGCGGCGGCTTCACCCCCGCCGCCCTGCGCCGCCTCGACCTGGAGGAGAAGAAGGACGACTCGGAGCAAGTCAAGAAGGAGAAGAAGTCGCGGCGCGAGGCGCTGCAGGAGCGCTACAAGGAGGCCGTCAAGTTCGTCAAGGAGCGCGGCGACGACCGCAAGGAGGACCTCGGCTTCAAGGTCGGCGACCTCGCCAGCAAGGTGCCGTCGGTCCGACTCAGCGAGGCCCAGGTGAGGATGTATTCCGCGCACCCGCGCCTGGGGCTGTTCGTCGATTCCAACAGCCCGCACCCGGTCGAGAAGTTCGGCTGCACCACCTGCCACGCCGGCCAGGGCAGCGCGACCGAGTTCTATTTCGCCGCCCACACGCCCGACAACACCGCCCAGAAGAAGGAGTGGGAGAAGGAGCACAAGTGGGAGCCCTTCCACGACTGGGAATTCCCCATGCTGCCGGCCCGCTTCGTCGAGTCGGGCTGCGTCAAGTGCCACCATCAGATGACCGACCTGATCCGCTACGGGAGCCAGGAGGAGGCGCCGAAACTCCTGCGCGGCTACAACCTGGTCCGGGAGAACGGCTGCTTCGGCTGCCATGAGATCAGCGGCCTGAAGTCCGGCAAGGCGGTCGGCCCGGACCTGCGCCTGGAGCCGTGGCCGGCGCTGGAGCAGCTCACCGCCGACGAGCGGGCCAAGATCCTGGCAGACCCGGGCAACCCCCCGGGGACGATGCGCAAGGTCGGCCCGTCGCTGCGGAGGATCAGCGAGAAGACCAACGAGGTGTGGGCCCGCAAGTGGATTAACTCGCCGCGCGGCTTCCGCCCCGACACAAGGATGCCGCACTTCTACAACCTGAGCACCAACAACGCCGACGTGCTGCCGCAGGACCAGAAGGACTACCCGGCCACGGAAATCAGCTCCATCGCCCACTACCTGTTCGAGGAGAGCCAGGCGTACCTGACCGGCACGGATCGGTTCCGCAGGTTCAACGAGGACCGGCTGAAGTACCTGAAGCCGCTTGAGGAGCGGGGCCAGCTGAGCGACAAGCAGGCGAAAGAACTGATCGAGGTGCGCCGCCGGCTGGAGATCGCGGTGAAGCCGACGCCGCTGGCCCTGCAGATCGTTGACGGCGACGGCAAGCCGGTCCCCGAGGGCGACATCCCGGCCTCCAGCGACAAAGCGGACGACCTGAAGGCCGGCCGGCAACTCTTCACCGAGCGCGGCTGCCTCGCCTGCCACTCGCACGCCGGCACCGAGAAGGCGGGGGCCGACCTGGCGGCCGTCGCCGGCGAGGCCCACTTCGGCCCGAACCTGTCGCGGTTGGCCGAGAAGGTCGTCGTGCATTTGAAGGGTCAGAAGGACCCGGTGGCGAGCCGTCGCTGGCTGATCCAGTGGGTCCTCAACCCGAACGTCTCCCACCCGCGGACGCGCATGCCCATCATGCACCTGAAGCCCGCGGAGGCCGCCCGGGTTGCCGACTGGCTCCTCAGCCAGAAAGTCGATGACAGGGAGTTCCAGGAGTGGAACGACAAGGACGTGCCGGCACCGACGCAGGAGATGCTGAAGAACCTGGCCCGCGTCTACCTGAAGAAAGCGCCCGCCGTCAACACGCTCAAGGTGGACGAGGTCCTCGAAAAGGGCTTCACGGACCTCAAGACGGAAGCGCCGTTGATGACCGACGACGCCGACGAGCAGGTGCTGGTGAACATCAAGCCGGGCGACCTGAACGACAAGTTGAAGTACTACATCGGCAAGAAGGCCGTCGGCCGCATGGGCTGTTTCGCCTGCCACGACATCCCGGGCTACGAGTACGCCAAGCCGATCGGCACGCCGCTCAACGACTGGGGCAAGAAGGATCCGGCCCGCCTCGCCTTCGAGGACATCGTCGCCTTCGTCAAGGCGAACTACCAGACGGTGCCCGCGCGCGACGACCCCACCGACAAGGCGAAGCCGGCGAAGAAGTGGACGGAGGCCGTCAAGGACGGCAAGAAGCCTTACGAGCAGTTCTTCTTCGACGCCCTGGAGGGGCACATGCGCGAGGGCTTCCTGCACCAGAAGATCGAGGACCCGCGCAGTTACGATTATAACCGCGACATGAAGTGGGACGACCGGCTGCGCATGCCGCAGTTCCGCTTCGCCCACCCCAGGAGGACCGACGGCGAGGGCGACGACGAGTTCAAGGCGCGCACCGACCAGGCCGAGGCCGAGGCGCGCGAGGCGGTGATGACCTTCATCCTCGGCCTGGTCGCCGAGCCGATCCACCCCCGCTACCTGAACAACCCGCCGCCCGACCGCCTCGCCGAGGTGAAGGGGCGGCAGGTGCTCGAGAAGTTCAACTGCGCCGGCTGCCACCTGGTGCGGCCCGGCGTGTACGAAGTCCGGGCGGACCAGCAGACGCGCGAGCTGCTGAAGCTCAGTCACGACACCGTGGCGAAGGGGCTCAGCACCGACTACGGAGACGTAAAGGCTCCGATCGACTTCGCCGCGGACAACGCCTGGGGCGCCCCGCCACCCGCGGACCCCGACCGCCTGCAGATGTTCGGGGTGCGTCCAGGCATCCGCAAGCCGACGCCGCGCCAGGTCGAGCAGCTGGGGATCGACCCGGACCGCGACCTGCTGCGCTTCCGCCTGGCGGACGCGGCCGCCTTCGTCGATCCGGCCCGGCAGGTGAAGGTGTTCCCGGCCGGGGTCAACGTCGGCGTGTTCAAGGACCAGGTCGTCTCCGAATCCCGTTCGTTCGGGGGTACCTTCGCCGATCTGATGGTGCCCTACCTGGCAAAGAAGGACCTCACAAAGTATAAGATGGAGGGGGAGGGGGACGACCGCGACAGCAACACCGCCCGGCGCGACCTGCCGCCGCCGCTGGTGCGCGAGGGTGAGAGGGTGCAGCCGGAATGGCTCTTCACCTTCCTGCGCAACCCGACGCCGATCCGCCCGCAGGTGATCCTGCGCATGCCGAAGTTCAACATGTCCGACGACGACGCCAAGGCGCTCGTCAACTACTTCGGGGGCGCCGACAAGTTGCGCAACCCGGGCATCGGCCTGACCTACCCCTACCTGACCGTCCCCCAGCGCGACGAGTTCTACTGGCGCGAGCGCAGCGCCGACTACGTCGGTCGCCTGGAGAAAGCGGGCGAGCTGGAGGCCCGCGGGAAGTCGTACCTTGAAGAGACGCAAAAGCGCCTGGAGGCGGCCCGGGAGGCCGCGACGGCCGCCAAGGACGATGCCAAGAAGGAAGCCGAGGCGCAGCGCGACGCCCTCGAAGCGGAGGTCAAGGCCCTCAAGGAGGCCGTCGATACCAAGAACGCCGCCCGGCTCAAGAAGTCGCTGGAAGAGGCGCAGCTCTACTGGAGCGACGGCTACCGCCTGCTGGCGACGACGGGCAAGAGCATTTGCCTCGACTGTCACCGCGTCGGCGCAGTCAAGGCCAAGGAGGAACAGGGGCCGCCGCTCGAGCTGGCCTTCTCGCGGCTGCGCCCGGACTGGACCGAGCACTGGATGGCGAACCCGGATCGCCTCTTGACGTACCCTACCCCGATGCCCCAAAATTTCCCTCGGGGCCAGCTCCTGTTCCAGGAACTCATGAGCGGCAGCTCCCTGGAGCAGGTCGGGGCCGCCCGCGACGTGTTGATGAACCTACCCAAGGTGGCCGACATGCCGGTGAACCGGTCCTACCGAGCGGCCACGTCAGGAGGCAAGTGATGCGATCTCTTCTCAGCGCCGCCGTAACGGCGGCACTCGCCGTTGTTGTCTTCGCGGGCTCCGCCGCGGCCGACGACTGGGGCACCGTCAAGGGGCGAGTGACCTGGGGCGGCAAGAGCGCCTACAAACCGGAGAAGATCGAGGTCACCAAGGACCAGGAGCACTGCCTGGGCAAGGGCGACCTCTTCAGGGAGGAGTTCGTGGTCGGCAAGAACGGCGGCGTCAAGGACGTCTTCGTCTGGCTGCAGGACGCCAGCGACCCGACGGCCAAGCTGCCGATCCACCCATCGCTGAAGAAGCCCAAGACGAAGGAAGTCGTCATGGACCAGCCGTGCTGCAAGTTCGTGCCGCACGCCATCGCCCTGCGCGAGGGACAGGTCCTGATCGGCAAGAACAGTTCGCCGATCGCCCACAACATGCACTGGCTCGGCGGCGACGACAACCCCGGTGACAACAAGCTCATCCCGGCCGGCGGCCAGATCGAGATCACGCTGAACGCCTCGCGCAGCCCGGTCGAGGTCAAATGCGACATTCACGGGTGGATGAAGGGCTGGGTGCGCGTCTTCAACCACCCGTACTTCGCGCTGACCGACGCCGACGGCAAGTTCGAGATCAAGAACGCGCCCGCCGGCAAGTACAACATCGTCATGTGGCAAGAGGGCGTCGGCTGGGTCAACGGCGGCAAGAAGGGGCAGCCCATCGAGATCCCGGCGGACAAGACCGTCGAAGTAGACGAGAAGCTGAAGCCCGAAGACAAGTGAGCGGTTCCGGCCCCGAGGGTGGCGGCCGCCGGCCGTTCCCCCGCCGCGGGGGAGCGGCCGGCGGCCGTTGTTCGTTCGGGCGCCTTGAGCCGCTTGCGGCTTAGCGTTCGCTTCATCAGAGTGAAGCGAACGCTAAGCCGCAAGCGGCGAAATCCTCCGGAGGTGGCGCGATGCGACTCTTCTCCCTGTCCGTCACGGCGGCCCTGCTCTCCCTGGGCTGTGGCAACGGCAACACGGTCGTCGCGCCGCCTGCGGAAACCAAATCGGAGAAATCGGAGCCGAGAATCGAGACGAACAAGGGTGCCGAGCGGTGGGGCACCGTCACGGGGCGCCTCACCTGGGGGGAGAAGGAGTTGCCCGCCGCGGCGAAGCTGGTCGTGAACAAGGACGAGATGCAGTGCCTGAGGAAGGGGCCGATCTACGGCGAGCGATACGTCGTCAACAAGGCGAACAAGGGGGTGGCGAACGTCTTCGTGTGGCTGCTCGACGCCACCGACCCGGCCCACCCGAAGGCCCCGCCGATTCACCCGTCCCTGAAGGAGGCCCGGGAAAAGGAGGTGGTGATCGACCAGCCCTGCTGCAAGTTCGAGCCGCACGCCGTCGCGCTGCGCGAGGGGCAGGTGCTGATCGCCAAGAACAGTTCGGACATCCTCCACAACTTCGACTGGGTGGGCGGCGAAGGCCAGAGCGAGAACCGCCTCGTCCCGGCCAGGGGACAGATCACGATTGACGTCCTCGAGGCATCGCAGAAGCCTTTCAGCGTCCAGTGCGCCGTCCACCCGTGGATGAGCGCCTACTTCCGCGTGTTCGATCACCCTTACTTTGCCGTGACTGATGGGGACGGCAAGTTCGAGATGAAGCACGCCCCGGCGGGCAAGTACAACATCGTGATGTGGCACGAAGGCATGGGCTGGATCCAGGGCGTCAAGACCGGCCGGGCCATCGACGTCAAGGCCGGCGGCATCACCGAGGCGGACGGAGAGGTGGTGCCGGCCAAGGAATAAATCGGCCCGCCGGGGATCATACTGAGGGGCGGCGCCCGCGCTTCGCCATTGCGACGGACCATTCACCAGGAGGCTTGATCATGCGACGGTTGATGACGTGGGCGGCGGCGGCCGTGCTGCCCGCCCTATTGGTTAGTGCGCTGACCATCGGCTGCGGCGGCGACAACAAGTCCGAGAAGACCTCCGACAGCAAGGCGGACAAGGGCAGTCCCAAGGCCGGGGGCACTGGGGGGAGCCTGACCGCGGTGGATTCCAAGGCCACGGGCACGTTGAAGGGCAAGGTCAAGTTTGTCGGCACCCGGCCCAACGTGACCAAGGAGAACGAATTGCTCCTCGACGCGATGAAGAAGAAGGACATGCACTGCGTCGAGGCCGGCGCCAAGCCGGAGGAGAAGGAGCAGCAGACCTGGCGGATCGCCGAAGACGGCGGCCTCGGCAACGTCTTCGTCTGGCTGGCGCCGCCGGCCGGCAAGTTCTTCAAGGTCGATGAGGCGAACTATCCCAAGGGAGAGGTGGTGCTGGACCAACCGCACTGCGCCTTCATCCCGCATGCATTCGTCCTCTGCCCGAAGGTCCGCGACCCGGCCAAGCCCAAGGAGTTCATCCCGACCGGCCAGACGCTGCTCGTCAAGAACAGCGCGGAGATGGCCCACAACACGAAGCTGGAGGGCGGCGACGATAACCCGGGCGGCGACAACGCCATTCCCGCCGGCAAGTCGCTGCCGCCGATGGCCCTGACCCCGTCCCCCGCGGTCGTGACCTTCAAGTGCGGCATCCATCCGTGGATGAGCGCCTACGCCCGCGTCTTCGATCACCCCTACGCGGCCGTCACCGACAAGGACGGCAACTACGAGATCAAGAACGTCCCCGCCGGCGCCGAGGTCCACCTGGTCGTCTGGCACGAGGCCGCCGGCTACGCCGACGGCAAGGACGGCAAGACCGTCACCCTCAAGCCCGAAGTGAACACGGAAAACTTCGAGATCAAGGCGAAGTAGCCGTCCCGGTTCGATCAGCGACGCGGCCCGCGGTCATCCGACCGCGGGCCGCGTTCGTTTGTTCCTCCCACCAGGACGAGCCGGGCGACTCGCCATGCTCGGTCACTGCACGAAGATGTCGGCCACTCGCACGCGGAAGCCCGGCAGGTGCGGTTCGGCGGTCAGCTCCTGAGTCACGTTGAACAGCTCGGGGTCGGCGTCGTGCCGCAGCACCGTCAGGGTGCGCAGGTGCGGATCGACCAGCCACACCAGCGGCACGCCGGCGTTCCGATAGGCGTCGAGCTTATCGTGGACCTCTTCTACGGTGTTCGACGGTGACAGGATCTCGACGGCCAGCGTGGGAACGCCGTCGATCATTGTTGTCTCGTCCATTGGCCGCGCGGCCAGCTCCGGGGAGATGTAAACCACGTCGATGCCCACGGTAACGTCCGGGTCGCGCGCCAGGATGCAAACGGCTTCGCCGGAGTGGACGGCGCCGCGCGGCTCCGGTTGGGTTCGCCGCCAATTCACCAGCAGGGCAGCGAGAGTGGCTTCCAGACGGCTGTGAACACGGTTACGTCGAGTCATCCTTGGCCCCCATTCATGCACGACCCCGTTGATGAGGTCCCGGTCGATGCCGTCGTCCGGCAAGGCCAGGAATTCCTCGGTCGTCATCAGTTTGACAGCGGCTGGTGCGCTCATTCGCTCACTCCCCCTTGCGAGACCGTGCCTTTCGGGCGGTGCCGTTCTTGCTCACCTGCTGGTCCCCCCGACTGTCCGCCCCCGCCGGCAACTCGTGCTCGATGTACTCGATGATGGCGTCGGCCACATCGGCGCCGGTCGCCTTCTGGATGCCTTCCAACCCGGGCGACGAGTTGACCTCCATCACCATCGGCCCCTCGGCCGACTCGATCATGTCCACGCCGGCCACGCGCAGGCCCAGCACCCGGGCCGCCGCCAGGGCCGTCTTGCGGTACTCCGCCGGCAGCCGGAATTTTTTCGCCGTGGCGCCGCGGTGCAGGTTGGAGCGGAACTCGCCGGGCAGCGCCTGGCGCTTCATCGCGGCCACCACCTTGCGGCCGACGACCAGGGCGCGGATGTCGGCGCCGTTGGCCTCCTTGATGAACTTCTGGATGAGGATGTTCTGCTCCAGCCCCTGGAACGCCTCGATGACCGAGGAGGCGGCCGCGGTGCTCTCCGCCAGCACCACGCCGATGCCCTGCGTCCCCTGCAAGAGCTTGATGACGACCGGAGGCCCCTCGACGTGCTCGATGCACTCCAGCAGGTGGGCGGCCTGGCGCGTGTAGACCGTCGGCGGCATGCCGATGTCGTGGCGGCTCAGGATCTGCAAACAGCGCAGCTTGTCGCGCGAGCGGGCGATGGCCTGCGACTCGTTGACGCAGTAGACGCCCATCATCTCGAACTGGCGCACCACGGCCAGGCCGTAGAAGGTGATCGAGGCGCCGATGCGCGGGATGACCGCGTCGATGGGGCCAACCGGCTCGCCCTGGTAGAACAGCTCGGGACTCTGCTTGCTGACGCGGATGTCGAACTGCAGCGTGTCCAGGACCTGCACATCGTGGCCGCGCTTGCGCCCCGCCTCGGCGAGGGCGCGCGTGCTGAACAGCGACTCTTTCCGCGAGAGGATCGCGATCCGCATACGACACCCTTCCCCTCTGGGCCGCTTGCGGCTTGGCGTTCGCGCGAACGCCAAGCCGCAAGCGGCCCTCACGGCCGCAGCAGGTACTTCTTGCTCACGTCCACCACAAAGTCGTCGGCCAGCGCCTGCCGGCCGAGGATGACGCGGAAGCGCATGCCGGCGCGGTTGGTCACGGTCAGGCGGATGCGCTTGCGCACCGGCCCGAGGCCGACGTCGGCCTCGATCAGCGGCCGCTGCTCGTGCATGCCGCCCGAGTTGCGGACGACCACCATCCGCAGCACCGGCGCCTCGACCACGCGCAGCTCGCCCAGGTGTCCGTGCAGCAGCGCCAGCCGCAGGCGGACGCACAGGCCCACGCCCTCCGCGTAATATAGATCGTAGCTGGCCGCGTCCAGGGCCGACGTGCGCGCCCCGGTGTCCACCTTGGCCTTCACCCGCCGGATGCCCCAGGCGGGAAAGTCGAGGCGCTCCTTCCAGCCGATCAGCAGCGGCCGCGGCGCGTCACCCTTCATGCCGGAGGACCCTCCTCGGAAGGTACTCAATGAAGAATGAAGAACGGAGAATGAGGAATTAGGAATGAGGAAAATTGTTAATTCCTCATTCTCCGTTCTTCATTCTTCATTCAGCCTTTCGACAACCGTGCCTGGCGGATCTGGTAGCCGAGCAGCAAGGCGACCACGGCCCCCGCCGCGAAGCTGACCGCCACGTGCCACAAGTTCGGCAGCCAACTCGCCGGCGCGGGCGCGGGCGGTGTTGGCGACGCCTCGGCCTTGGGGGGCTCGGACACGATCACGATCGCCGGCCAGGTCGCCTCCTGAATCAGGTCGCCGGCGCCCAGGCCCATGCCGCGCGGGGCCAGCGCGGCGAGCAGTTTCAGGTTCAGGTAGCGGTCCTGCGTTAGCTGAACGCCCTCGGAGTATTTCTCCCGGGCCGCCGCCGCCGCCGCCAGTACGCGGTAGTGCTCGCGCAGCTCCGGCGGCGCGCCCGCGTCCCACTTCTGCGGGTCCTGCGGTTTGTTGACCACCGGCTTCATCAGGGCGGCCGCGCTGACCACGTCGCCGCTGGCGTTGAGCAGTTCCCCCAACAGCCAGTGCAGCCGGTCGTCGAACGGCAGCCACAACAGTAGCTGCATGACCACGGGGATGGCGTCGGCCGGGACCTCGATGTACTGGGCGGGGGAGATGCCGCCGGCCTCGTACTCCCCGCTAGGGCCGACAAAAGCGATACTGCCGACGGCTTCGTATTTGCCGGTGACTTCGTTGAACCCTATTCGCGGAAAGAGATTGTCGAGGTGCAAGCTCCCGGCTCGAGCGGGCTCGAGCCGCGCCTCGGCCTGGCGCAGGAGGAGCAGGTTGAGGTGGTACTGCTCCGCCTTGCGGTAGAAGTTCAGCTGCACGCTATCCCAACCGGGATAGATCGCCGGCCAGGACGACAAGGCCAACTGGCGATAGGGGATGGCGCGATCGGGCATCCCCGCCATTTCGTAGGCGGTCGCCAGGTTGGCCCGGAGCATGAAATGGCGACTCTGCTTCGCCTCCAGGACCTTGATCGCCTTCTGGTAGTTCCCCAGCCGAATGTGATAGGCCCCGAGGTTGATCCGGTCGTCCAGGCTCAGGAGGCCCTCGGCCTCCCGCCGTTCCAGCTCCGCTGCCCGGCGGACGTAGCGCATCCCAAGTGTCTTGTCGGGCGGAGGGAGTTGCTGCTGCACGAGCAACGAAGCTGTGAGGCTGACAGGGATCCCAGGGGCGGCAGGGCAAGCGCCGGCGGTGAGCGACCAGACGGCAGCCCCGACCCGGTTCGGCAGGTCAACGGCTGCGGCCCGGTAGTCAGCCAGGTCGAGTTGGAACTGTTTGACGTTGCCAGGCCAGGGCCAGGGCTCCTGGGCGTTGGGGTCGTCGGGCCGGGCGAACGCGGGCAGAAACGTCCCCGTCGTGAAGTAGACGCCGGCCCGCGCCGGGGCGGCCAGCGCGGCCCCTACAAGCAGGGCCGCCGCGACGATCCATGCTCCGCGCATCGGCTGTCCTCCTTATTCGGCCGGCGCTTCCGGCACAGCCGGTACGGCCGTGCCGCCCTTGTGGCCCAGCACCCAACCGGAGACCTGTTCGGTGACGTCCTGCCCGCCGCACAGGTTGGTGAAGATTGTCAGAGGCGTGTAAATAATGCCCCAGGGTAATCCCCACCAGCCCAGCAGGAGCGATAACAGCACATAGGGCAACCCGCGTACCAAGCCGTAGTCGGAGGGCCGCAGGTAACGGATGCTGCTGGGGCAGCGCAAACTCAAGACGACGAAGGAGATGCAGTATTCGTAGTAGACGAAGCGGCCGCCCGCCGCCAGCCCGGCCTCCAACTCGGCCGCCGTCAAGTTGTCAATCCCTTCGATACGCATGGCGGCGATCCGTGGGCGGGGCCCAGCCATCGGCACCCGGTTTGCACTAAGTGCTGGTACCAAGCTAACCCAGTGATTCCTCAGGTCATTGTAGCAAGGTTTGCCCAAAAGGCTTGCACGGCCGCCCGAAGCGCGGGCAGCCCCCCATCTCCCCTGGTCGGTCGGAGTAATGCTCTATGCCTCGGCTAGAATCCTCCACGTTACCGCCGGAACGTCGGGAAGAACTGGAACGCCACATCCAGGATCGCACCGGACGGCGGGTCCACGGGCTGAGCGTTGAGGTCCGTGACGAGCGGGTCGTCCTGCGCGGGCGGACGACGTCGTACTACATCAAGCAACTGGCCCAGCACAGCGTCTGGGACGTGCTGCCCCAAGCCCCGCTCGAGAACGGCATCGTGGTCGAGTAGGTCAGGCTTTCCAGCCTGACCAGACGCCGGGTCAGGACTCCGGGTCAGGCTGGAAAGCCTGACCTACCGCGCCGCCTCGTACACGCACGTCACGGTCGTGGTGATGCCGCCGCGCGGGGTGAACGAGCCGACCACGCGACAGCGGCGTGGCCGGCACGCCGCGATGAAGTCATCCAGGAGCCGATTCACCACTCCTTCATAGAAGATCCCCTCGTCGCGGAAGCGCTGTAGGTACAGCTTCAGCGACTTCAACTCGACGCACCTCTCGTCCGGGGTGTAGGCGTAGGTGATGGTGCCGAAGTCCGGCTGGCCGGTCATCGGACACAGGCTGGTGAACTCCGGACAGACGATCTCAATAGTGTAATCGCGCCCGGGGGCCGGGTTCGGGAAGGTTTCCAGCTGGTCGACCGACGGGGCCTCCGCACGCGGCATGGCCGCTTCCTCGCAAGACAGGCGATCTCCCTCATTCTAGCGGGTTGCGGCAGCGCGAAACGCAAGCAGGGGCGCTCATCTGTTGTTACATTCCTTTCCCGAATTAGCGTTGGGATTTCGGCGGCACTTCACGTAGAATCGGTGAAGTCGTTTTCCAGGCGGAGGGGGGCCGCCTGAACCTGTCCCGGCTCCCCCTCCGCACGGCCATCGCCCCGGCCCCTGTCGCAAGGAGTGGAATCCGTGAACCGTGCCGCTTCCCTGGTGGCCTGCGCCGCCCTGCTCGCCGCCGTCACCGTCGCGCGGGCCTACGTCGAGGTGCCCTACAGCCTCGGCCGCATCTGCAACGAATCGACGAACATCGTCGTCGTCGAGGTGGTGAAAGTCAACAAGGAGAAGGGCCTGATCATTTTCAAGAAGGTCGAGGACCTCAAGGGCAAGCACCCCAAGGATGAGATCAAGCACAACATCGGCCAGCGCGGCTTCCACGCCCGCGAGTGGCAGAACGTCATGGCCTGGGCCGAGGCCGGCAAGAAGGCCGTCTTCTTCCACAACGGCGGCGCCAGCGAGACCTGCATCGGCACCTACTGGTACCAGTGCTACGTCGAGGGCGAGTGGTGGGGCATGAGTCACGCCGAGCCGTTTATGCTCCGCAGCTTCTGCGGCGACGCCGACAAGCTCGCCGCCGCCGTCAAGAACATGCTCGCCAACAAGGAGGTCGTCGTGCCATGCATGGTGGACGGCGACAAGAACGACCTGCACCTGCGCAAGGCCAAGCTGCAGCGCCTCAAGGCCAGCCTGAAGTTGCAGGACTACAACGCCAAGCGCGACTTCGTCGCCTGGGGCGGCGACGGCGAGGAGATCCAGGAGTTCAAGGCCTTCCACCTGATCGCCGAGAGCACCCCCGGTTGGAAGTTCCTGCCCGAGGCGCAGGTCAAGGGCGACTCCTGGCGCAAGCCCGATTTCGACGACAGTAAATGGCGCACTGGCAAGTCGCCGGTCGGCTACGGCGAGGACGAGATCGCCAAGCGCCGCGGCACCGTCGTCACCGAGAAGGGGGTCAGCTTCGTCTTCCGGCGGGCCTTCGACGCGCCGTCCGACCTGCTAACGCAGAAGGGGGTGACGTTCCGGCTACGGGTCGCCAGCGACGACCACGCCGACGTCTACCTCAACGGCGAGGTCGTGGACAAGGATCCCGTGGACGATCACGAGTTCGCCTACTGGAACCGCGACGTGGAACTCCCGGCCAAGAACGTCAAGTCCGGCCGCAACGTGGTGGCGGTCTTCGTGAAGAACCACGCCGGCAGTTCGGACATCTACCTCGACATGGAGATCGCCGCCGAGGTGCCGCTGCCGAAGAAGAAGCCGGTCGCGGTGGCGGTCAAGTCCGACGGCCCCAAGGCGCCGGCCGGGCCGACCAAGCCGGTGCTGCCCGACAAGCCGAACCCGCTCGTCGTCATCGACAAGGACAAGAAGACCGTCACGCTGCCGTGCGCCATCGCCCCGCGCAAGCTGCCGAACCTCAATGAGATTTATCCGATCGAGGTCATCGCGTGCTACCCCGCGCCGCAGGGTCAGAAGGCGCACGAGACGGTGGTGACGTTCAAGGACGTCAAGCCGGGCGACGTCCACAAGGCGCTGGAGATGCTCGGCCTCAAGCCGGGCAAGCCGGCGCGCGGCGAGGACCAGAAGGCCGAAGGGCCCGAGGTGAAGCTGTACCTCGAATTCACCGGCGGCGACGGCAAGACCCAGCGCGTGGACATGGCCAAGACGATGGTCTATCGCGATAGCGGCAAGGCGATCCCGGACCTGAAATGGCACTTCACCGGGTCGATCGTCAAGCAACCCGACCCGGAGAAGGACGACAGGGTGTACGCCGCCGACCTGACCGGGACGCTGATCGCGCTGTTCCCCGTGACGGACGAGACGGTCATCCAGAGCCACCTGACGATGAAGGACGAGCCGGTGTTCAAGTTGGAGACCGACAAGAAACTGCTGCCCAAGGAGGGGGCGGCGGCGAAGTTGATTATCGAGGTGAAGTAGCCGCGGCGTGCTTGCCGTTTCGCGCTCCCGCCAGGTGGGGCGAGTGCGAAACGGCAAGCGAGAGACGCTCACTGCGGCAGACGGAATGTGCCGCGCTTCAAGTACACGTCCAGTTCCGCCTCCAGGCGGGCGCCGACGGCCAGGGCGTGGTCCTGGTCGTTCCAAAGCACGCCGACCACCCGTCCGATCAGCATCCGGCAAAAGCGCTCGTCGTCGGAATCGCCCCGATACCCTTCCCGGAAGCGCTCCCAGGGGAAGTCCGGCGCCGCGCGGCAAACGTCGCGCAGGCGCGCCGCCCCGTCGAGCAGCGCCATTCGGCCGGCCGCCACCTCGCCGGCCAAATGATCCATCTGTTGCGAGCGCGCTACCAGCGCGCCCATGCGGACGTCCAGGTCCTGCCGATCCTCGGTCAGCCGGGGCACGAACCAGCTGCCGACACAATAGAGGGGCGAAGCGTCATTTCCCTCGGTGAGGCGGTCCCACTCACTCACCGCCGACAGCAGCGCCGCGCCGACGAGGAGGCCGACGGTCAGTCGCGAGAGGCGCAGCATGGCCCTATCCCTCTCGATGATGGGGGGAGAAAGCGAATGCGGACGCAGGAATCGGAGGCACGCCCGCCGGCGCGGGCGGCCCGGGCGGAGGAGAAACTCAAACGGTCGTCTTTAGCGCGGCGGCTCGGCCGGGGCCGGCCCGCCGGGCGGGCGCAGCGAAGGTACGGCGATCCCGAACTCGGCGAGGCGGGCGCGGACCTGTCCCAGGTCCCAGACGGCGACGCCGCCGTCGGACAGGCCCAGCGCCAGGCGCTGCGCGTCCGGCGACCAGGCGAGGCTCCAGACGTCGCTCTCCTCGGGAGGCAGGGCCAGCACCCGCTTGCCCGCGTCGAGGTCGTAGATCACCGCGCCGCGGTCGGGGCCCGTCGTCGCTGCCCAGTGGCCGCCGGGCGCCAGCGCCACCTGAAACACCGGCAGGTCGGGGCCCGGAACGACCGCCCCCTTCTCCCATTCCCAGCGGCCGAGCCCGCTCTGCGGCGTAACAAAGGTCAGCAGCCGGCCCGACGTGTCGAAGTTCATCCCGCGGAGTTGGACCCCCGCGGCCACGCCCAGGGGCCGGGCGCCGTCCGGCCCCAGGTCGTAGCGGTGCAAGTTCCCGCACTGCCCGGGCGCGCCCCGCGTCAGGAAGGCGACGGACGACTGCTTGGGGTGGACGGCCAGATCGAACACGTGCTCGACCGGGAGCGCCGCGCGCCGGCGGACGTCCACGCCTCCCGCCCGGGGGCGGACGTCCCAGGCCGCGATGCCCCGCTCGCCGCCGGCCACCAGGCACGTCCCGGCGCCGTCGAACTGAAGTCGCCAGACCTGACCGGGGGGTTCCTTGCGCTCGCGGGGGCGGAAATGCGGGTCGGCGAGCCGGGCCAATTCTCCGAGGGACGCCGCGTCCCACAGAAACACGCCGCCGTCGAAGTCGCCGGTCGCCAGCAGGCGGCCGTCGCTACTGAAGGCGACGGCCTCAATTTCGCCGTTGTGCCCCCAGGTGGAGTGCAGCAACTGGCCTGTGGCGGGATCCCAGGTTTTGACCGTCAAGTCCTTCGACACCGAAGCGAGCAACCGGCCGTCGGGGCTGAAGGCGACGGCGGGGACGCCCCCCCGGCCGGCGTAGGGGCTGAAGGCGACGGGGGGCAGGCCGGACCCCCGGTGGACGTAGAGCCGACGCTTCTCCGGCGTGTCACCGACCGGCCAGCCAAGGACAGCCCGGTCGCCAGCCATCGCGAGGAGGAACTGGCCATCGACGCTGAACTTCACCCGGGTCGCCCCGTCCGGCAGCGGCAGCGAGGCGATGGGCTGGCCGTCGGGGCAAGACCACAGCCGGACCTGCCGGCCGGCCGTCGCCATGAGCCAGCCCTCGGGGTGGAGGGCCACAGAAGCGACGTTGCCGCAGTGGACCAACGAGTGCAGCGTGGCGTCGGGTATGTCCCAGACCATGAGGCCCGACTCGCACCCCGCGACCAGGCAGGTGGCGTCCCGGGCGAACTCCATGTCGTAGATCTGCCCCAACGGTGACTTCAGCTCCGGGTTGCCGCGACACTGGCCGTGGAGTTTTACCTTGGCCCCCACGGACACCGCCACGAACCTCCCATCCGGCGTCGCCGCCAGGTGGGCTTCGGCCGGCACTGTCTTGAGTCCCTCCTCCCAACCCGCCGGCAGCGACGGGCGCCGCAGGGGCTGGGCGCTCGGTGAACCCACCGGGTCCAACCCGATGGGGTCGCCCAGGCAGGCGAGCACCGCCTCGGCGATGGCCTGCGGATCCTTGCCGGGCACGTCGAGCCTTGCCGCCTCACGCAAATCGGCCCAGACCTCGGCGCGGTAGCCCGGTTGCCGCGCCAGCTGCGAGGCGTGGGCGTGCTTGAGCAGCGCCTTGTAGAGGTCCGCCTGCACCTTCCTCCGCGCGTCGGCCTGCTCGTCGGCCAAATGCCCCTGCTCGTCGGCCAAATGCCGCTGCTCGACCGCGTAGCCCATCACGCCAAGGACCAGGCCCACCAGCAGCAGCGCGGCGGCGGCGCCAAGGCTGACGACCAGTGGCCGGTGCCGCCGCAGCCACCGCCGCCCCCGCTGTGCCCAGGTGGGGCGCCGCGCCGCAATGGCCCGGTCCTCCAGGAAGCGGCGCAGGTCGTCGGCGAAGTCCTGCCCCGTGGCGTAGCGCTCCGCGGGCTCCTTGGCCATCGCCTTGAGGACGACCGTCTCCAGGTCCACGGGGATGCCGGGGTCGAGGCTCCGGGGGGCGGGAGGGTCGTCCTCCACGATCCGCCGCAGCACGTCCTGGCGCTCGTCCCCCGGAAAGGCCGGCGTCAGCGTCAGCACTTCATACAGCGTGACCCCGAGCGAGTAGACGTCGGTGCGGTGGTCGATGACGGCCCGGCTGCCCAGCGCCTGTTCGGGGCTCATGTAGCGCAGCGTGCCGAGCAGGTCGCCCGTCATCGTCAGGCCGGCGTCGCTTTGCAAGCGCGCCAGCCCGAAATCAACGACCCAGAGGTGACCAGCTCCGTCCAGGAGCAGGTTGGCCGGCTTGACGTCGCGGTGGACCACGCCCTGCTGGTGCGCGTGGTCCAGCGCCTCCGCGACCTCGATCCCCAGGCGCGCCGTCGTGCGCCAGAAGTCCAGGCTGGCCTCCGAACGATCCGTGGTGACCCCGGGATCCGACTGGGTGTGCGCCGCCTTCGGCGCCCCGTCCGCCGGCTCGATGGCTCGGTAGACGGTGCTCGGGTCGTCTGCGGTCGGGCTGGCTCCCGCGACCCGCGTCACGTCAGGCTCCCCGAATCGGATTGCGGCGCGGCTCCGGCGATCGTGACCCGCCAAGGGCAGGCCGACCTGCTGCCGCAGCGCGGCGATCACCTCGGCGAGCGACGGCCCATCGATGAACTGCATGGCGTAGTAGTGGACGCCGCGCTCGCAGCCGACGGCGTACACCGGGGCGATGTTGGTGTGATGGAGCTGCGCCGCGGCCTGGGCTTCGGTGCGAAAGCGCTGCAGCTGCCGGGCGTCCAAGCCGCCGGCCAACGACAGGACCTTGAGGGCGACGCGCCGCCGGAGCGAAATCTGCTCGGCCTCGTAGACGATGCCCATGCCGCCGCGGCCGACCTCGCGGATCAGGCGGAAGTCCCCCAGGGAGGGCGGCGGCTCCGGCAGCCGCGGCGCCCGCAATTCCAGGCCGCCCGAGCGCACCAGTTCCAGGCCGTCCAGGCAGTCGGCCAGGGCCGCGGCCATCTCCTGCGGGTAGCCGGCAAGGAACTGACTCCGGTCCGGCGCCCGACCCGCCTCGAGCGCCGTCAGGTAGGCCTCGACGGCCGCGATCACGCGCGGGTCGTCCAGTGCCGGCGCCCGATCTCCGCTGGGCTCCTCGCCAGCGAGCGGCACCTCCGGAGATGAGTCGTCGGGCGGGGTCATGGCTCTTCTCCCAGGGCGCCGCGCAGCCGCGCCAGGCCGCGGACCCACAGCTTTTTCACACTCTCCTGCGAGCGCTTCATCTGCCGGGCGACCTCGGGAAAGCTCAGCCCCTCGAGCTGGCGCAGGATGATGACCTCGCGGTAGTCGGCGGGCAGCCGGCCGAGGGCGTCGGCCAACAGGACGGCCTGCTCGCGCCGCACCGCCTGCTGACTGGGTGAGCTGTTGGCGGCGACGAAGCCGCGGTCCAGGGTCTGCGACGATTCGTCCAGCTCTCGGGCCAACTCGCGCTCCAGTTCCACGTTCCGCCGCCGCGTCCCGCAGTAGCGGCGCACCAGGCTGGCGAGGTTGTACGCCAGCACCTGCCGCAGCCAACCCACCAGCTCCCGCTCGGTCGATCCGCGGAACTCGGCGAACGTCGCGTGGGCGTCGAGGAACGTTTCCTGGACGAGGTCCGCCGCATCGACCTTGCTCTGCAAGCGCCGCCCGATCTGGAGGCGGGCCAGCAGCTCGAGGTAGTTGCGGTACGGCTCCAGGAGCTGCCCCAGGGCGTCGGCCTGACCCGCCTTTGCCAGGGGCAGCAAAAACTCCACTGCCTGGCCGGACCCGCTCATGATGCGTCCTCTATTATGCTAGTCGCCAAACGGAGGACGATCGGGCCGCGTCCCCGCCCATTTTATTCTGCCCATCACGGTTGTTCCTGAGTCCCGCCTGGCGAATGCCACTGTAGGGAACGCCCTCCGTGGCGTTCCGTCAGCCAGCGGAGCGCCACGGAGGGCGTTCCCGACAGCGCGGCGTGGCTCTCCCCGCGCTGGACGCAGTAGGATAGGGGGTGGCCGCGAGCCAAGTGCCGGCTGCGGCAAGTGATGGGAGGCCGGGGGGCCAGGGCACGACAAACACACTTCAAGGAGCCGACATGCGTACTCTCTTCCACTCGCCATTGCTCGCCGCCGTGCTGAGCTTGCTGTGGGTGTGCGCCTGCGTCGGCCAGGAGCCGGCGCCGGAAAACCGCGAACCTCGGCTGGTCGTTCAGATCGGGCATTCCGGCCCGGTCAACTCGGTGGTGTTCTCCCCGGATGAGAAATTCCTCCTGACCGGCGGCTCTGACCATACGGCCCGGCTGTGGGACGCCCGGACCGGAGAGGAACTGCTTGCCTTCCGTGGCCACGAGCCCGTCGTGAACTCGACCGGCGGGACCATCGGCGTGACCTCGGTGGCGTTCGCGCCGGACGGCCAGCGCGTCCTGACCGGCAGCGGGGACTCGACGGCGCGGCTGTGGGACGCCCAGACCGGCAAGGAGCTGCTCGCCCTCAAGGGTCATCCGAGCGACGTGACCTCGGTGAAGTTCTCGCCGGACGGCAAGCAGCTCCTAACGGGAAGTGGAGACCAGACGGCGCGGCTGTGGGACGCCCAGACCGGCCAGGAGCTGCTCGCCCTCAAGGGGCATACCGACAGCGTGACCTCGGTGGCGGTCTCGCCGGACGGCAAGCAGTGCCTGACGGGAAGTGGAGACCAGACGGCGCGGCTGTGGGACGCCCAGACCGGTAAGGAGCTGCTCGCCCTCAAGGGCCACAACGATTGGTTGAACTCGGTGGCGTTCGCGCCGGACGGCAAGCGCGTCCTGACCGGCGGCAATGATCGGTCGGCGCGGCTGTGGGACGCCCAGACCGGTAAGGAGTTGCTCGCCCTCAAGGGTCATACGAGTGAGGTGACCTCGGTGGCGTTCGCGCCGGACAGCAAGCGCGTCCTGACGGGAAGCCGGGACAACACGGCGCGGCTGTGGGATGCCCAGACCGGGAAGGAGCTGCT
>Ga0116223_10000923_pt1 | contig 32623 bp, 27 predicted proteins | sample Sb_taG_3_FD_90092 | JGI IMG/M metagenome (GOLD analysis project Ga0116223, IMG submission 90092) | Peat soil microbial communities from Weissenstadt, Germany - Sb_50d_a_PC metaG | ecosystem: Environmental > Terrestrial > Soil > Wetlands > Peat | place: Germany: Weissenstadt | collected 2010-09-21 | reverse complement strand
TCATGATTAGCACCCCTCCGAGAATGGTGATCCAGCAGAACATGGCAAGGATTTATTCCTTGTACCACGCTTCTGCTCCCACTCCGATTGCTAATCACGGTGACTTTTTCAACACCCACGCTCGATAGCACTCATTGACTCCCTGCAACGGGTGGCAATGTGTTGTTGACGCCTTGGCAATGCGTTAGGCGGCCACCTTGTCTTCTGCCTTGGCCATGGATGGTACTGCACCGAGTTGCTGCATCATGCCGAGGGCGTCGTATTCCTCCCACTCTTCAGCGACCTTTCCGCTGGCGATGCGGTCGATCATCACTCCGCTTGTGGTCACCAGCCTGCCCGTGGGGGCAATTCCCATGAGATTTCCCCGATGGATGCCATTGAAGGTCCAACGGGTCACGACTTTGTCGCTCTCAGCTACTTGGTCCTCAACCGTCCACCGGCCATCGGGAAAGGCGGCAAGCACTTGGGTCAAGAATTGTTTATAAGCCTCGCCCCTGAGCTCGCCTACTAACGGTGAGCGGTATACACAGTCCGGAAAGAACTCATCAATGAGGGCCACTTTGTGCTTAGTGAAAAGTTCCTCGATTACGCGTCGAACTAACGCCTTGTTTGCTCTGGACATCGGAGCCTCCTTTTACACTGAAATGGATTTTTGCGTCGGTTCTACTAAGTTCGCCGATAGAGTCTCGCCTTCGGGGTCGTGCATCTGCGGGAGGTGGTCTTCGGAACAAGCGAAGCGTATTTGAGATGCATCAAATGCTTGCGCGGATGAGCAAGTCCTGTCAGTGACGCGGGTCACGCCTGATGTGCGGTGAGCGCCAAGAGCTACAACTGGTGAAAATCGCCATGTCGCTCATTGAAGCCGGGGGTCAAGCCGAGCCCAACTGTGATGTGGGCGGTGGTTGCCTGGCAATGGCAGCGAACCGCGGAGCAGACAAGTGTGAAATGAAAGATGGCAAGTCCTGCTGCGATGGTAAGAATAAGAACATGAAAGCGGCGATGAAGGGATGCAAGAAAAACCTCTGTTGTGCAGGCGGCAAGTGCTGCCCCGAAGGCAATAGCTGTAGCGAAGCCAAGGGCGATACAACCGCGATGGGCTGCTGCGGCAGTAAGTGCGAACGCCATCCGCAAACGCCAGCGGGAAGTGTTCACCCAGTTAACACCAGCGCCCCGGTCGTCGAGCGGCCGGGGTTTTCTTTGTTCGCGTGCAGGCCGGAACGGGAAGCAAATCCTACTCCTGTGCCCAGGATCACAGAATCCCGTTTGGATCCACCCCACCCTGCAGTCACCGGCCTTCGTGTTTCTGCTCACTGAGTCTCCGTAAGTGCCGGAATAGGCTGGCAAGTTCCCGCCATGTTTTTGGAGGGCGCTATGCCAAAGCGGATTTCGCACCTCGGTGTACTACTCACCGTAGTACTACTATTTCTCTTTCCGGCGCTTCCAGGCAGGACCAAGACCAAGCACACAGAGAAACCGCAAAAGGATTTCAGTAAGTACGTTGAGATCGAGGGTGCCACCAGAATCGGGAGAGAGCAGTGTGCGCAGTGCCACGCCGATGTCGCCAAGAACTATGGACGCAGCCAACACTCCATACGCGATGTCGAGTGTGAGCAATGCCATGGCCCCGGAAGCCTGCATCTGGCGGCTGGGGGCTACTCAAAGGACTCGAAAGACAAGATTGTCAGCTTCAAAGATCGCTCGCCCGAGGAGGCCAACGGCGCTTGCCTGAGCTGCCATGCCAAGTCCGATCATGTGCGGAACTGGTTTGCGGGCGCTCATGCCGCGCAGGACCTCAAATGCAGCGGCTGCCATACCATCCATGCCGCAGAAACTCGGGGCGGAGAGCGTGCTCTGGAGTCTCGCGCCACACTGAACGACAAGTGCCTGCAATGCCACAAGAAGCAGGAGGCACAGGGTAACCTTCCATATCATCATCCGATCCGCGAAGGGAAGATGACCTGCATCGACTGCCATGATCCCCACGGCGGCAGTGCCGGCAACAATCTGAACTCGGCGAACACAAACCAACTCTGCTTTCAGTGCCATGCCGAGTTTCAGGGCCCGTTCTCGTATCAGCACCCGCCGGTGAATGAAGACTGCATGAAATGTCACTCGCCACACGGGTCGCCAAACCAAAGTCTGCTTACCGTCAGCCAGCCCGCTCTTTGTCTGCAGTGTCATTCCGCGCACCACAACGGCGCAAGCCTGCCCCTGGTAGGCCGATGCACCGATTGTCATAACGCCATTCACGGCAGCGACATAACCTCCGCCACGGGCGGAAGCAAGTTCATTGATAAGTAGCTAGAGGCAAGGAGTGGCGCCTTGCGTTACAGGAGCACGAGGCAATGAAAAGTCATCCTGCACTTCTCGCAGTTCTTATGCTCGTCGTGGTCCGGTGTCCCGCGCAGACGCAATCGTCTTCGCCGGCCGAGAATACGCCGGAGGTGACCTACCATTTCACGATGATGCTGCCCCAGTATCGCTTCATCGACACCAGTGGATACGGCGGGCGAGTCGGGGAGTACGACACGCTGCAGCAGTCGCTCGGTGGGGACTTTTCGCTGAACTTCGTTGACGTCCCCCAGCACCTCACCATCAAATCTACGATTAACGCCATCAGCCGCGACGATTACGAATCGAAGTCGCGCCTCACCCTGGGCAAGTGGCTGAACTTTACCCTCGACAGCCGCAGCTTCGTCCGGCATCTGGACAACAATTACTTCTTTGGAGCAGGTGCGATTTCTGGCGACATCTTCCGCATCGATTCGATCCCTCCCGAAGCCCTGCTCGGCGTACGCCGAAGAATGAACCGTGCTCAGGCCCGGGTCAAGTTGCCCAGCATACCGGTCAAGCTGTTTGTGAAAGGCGGATGGCAGGCGCGAGATGGTAACGGCCAGACCCAGTATTACGATATGGGCGGTTCGGGAACCCCGGCCACCGATATAGCGAATCCGTGCGCGAACTGCCACTCCGGTTCTGACTTCCGCACCCTCAACTACACGACGCGGAACATCGCCGGCGGCGCCGAGGTCATTCTCGGTCAGGCGAAGCTCACTTACCAGCACGAGTTTCGCAGCTTCAACGATCGAATACAGGCTCCAGTGGGAATCTATGGAACCTCCATGACGGGAGACCCGACGGTCGAGAACATCCCCACCAATCCGCTCGGCTCCTACATCAACAATGTGTTGCCGCGTCATCAGACCCAGGCCGATTCCGTGCAGTTCACAATGGCGGTCGCTCATCACGTCACCCTGAACAGCGACGTGAGCTACGCTCGCACTGTGAGTCAGGCTCCGACGGTGTTCTCAGTCCCTGCAACCCAGGTGTTTGCCGACCGCCCGCAGAACGCCTTCAATGCCGACGTCACGCTCGTATGGAATCCTGTCTCCCGGCTGCGCGCGATTGCCGACTTTCATCAGCAAAACTTGCTGAATGACTGGGTACAGACCTTTTCCCTCTTTGACCCAACCATCTTCTTCCCGTTCGGCAATCCGTCGCTGCACCGCCACTGGGGCGGTCTGAAACTGGCGTACCGCTTGAGCCCGCAGTTGGACGTGGAGACGTACTACAAACGGATGAACATTACGCGGTCGAACGCGTCACTGTGGCCGCAAATCTCTTCGCCGGACAACACCGACCCGATTTTTTTCGAGGGGAATGGTTTCAGCAACATGGTGCCGGCTACTTTCAGCAACACCGCAGGCTTGGCGCTCCATTTCCACAGTGGCGAAATCTGGGATGCGAGGAGCGGCTATGAATGGACCGGCACGCATGATCCCGGCTTTGTCACCGATCCCCGAACAAATCACCACATTTTTGGCGACGTTTCGCTTACGCCCATCCAGTGGTTCACCCTCGGCGACGATGCCAGCATCATCCTGCAGCAGGGGTTCGGCGGTTTTCTTCCGGCGGAAGGCGTACCGCAGCAGCGCAGCAATCACATCTACACCAATACCACCTTTCTGACCCTTAAACCCGTACCACAATGGAGCATCGGTTGCGGATACACGTATCTGCAGGACAGTCTCCGTACCGATATGCAGTTCGCCAACGATTCCGCAGTCGGTCTCTACCTGCAACCTCTGGTGCCCTATAAGGACATCACGCAATCGTATTCCATTCACACCGATTACGAAGCCAAACATAGATTGCGCTTCCGAGCAGACTTTGCCCGGTCTCTCGCGCACAGCGGCTTCCGGCCGGACCTCAATCCGGCCGACTATCCCGTCTTTCCCGGCGCTGTCAATGTCGCTGGCTACGCTTCCGCGGCTGCCTTCGCCACCGCGTTCAGCCAGTCTCTGGGCTTGAGCTCGACGCTGGTCTCACAGGCCTACGTTCCGCAAAGCATCGTTGGATCAACACTCGACTATCACACCCACTCGGGCTTTGACGGCGGTTTCCGCTTCAACTACGGCAGCTATGGCGACCTCATCGGCCGGCTCACAGTGATCTCGCCGACCACTCCTGTCTCGTCCGGGGGACCGGTTAACCGTCCAGACCGGAGTGGCCAGTTGCGGTCCTACACCGTGTTCTTCGGAAGGGTCTGGTGAGTCCGCAAAGTCGGCGATAAGTCGCCTTTCACTCATTGAACCCCAACTTTGGTAGCGCTCGGTTTGATCCGCAAGGAGAAATCCCTTCTTGTCCTTTCGGAGCTAGGCAAAACAGCACTCAGCACTGTGAGTCCCCGGGGCTCCTCGGCTCTCAATTGGCGAAATATCTCCATATCACTCATTGACCCCGGATCGGCCAATTCTCAATGAATGTGACCACCTGATTGCGACAGTTATCCCGATGCCTTCGGGGCTGGTACGAGTAATCCGCGGCGTTTTCAGTGTGCTCGTTACGGCACATCGACCGTGACCGTCGAGGTGGTGCGGCCGTACTGGTTGGTGACGTAGAGAGTGTAGGTGGTGGTGGCCGTCGGACTTACGGTCGCGCTCGTGCCGCGCACCACGCCCGCTCCCGGCGAGACGATGATGTAGTCCGAGCTGCCGGTGTTCCATGACAGCGTCACGCTGCCACCGGAAGCAACGTGTGTGGCGGATGCGGTGAAGCTCGCGATCGTGGGTGAGGCTCCGGTCGGGTAGTTCGAAGCTGTGTAGATCGGGTTCATCTGCACAACTTCAAACGCGGATGCGGGCACGGTCTTCAGCGAGTCGAGATCGGACCCCCAGCGGCTGTCGGAGACGCCAGTCACAAACAGCGAACTGCCGTTGTCGGCGAGAATCAGGCCGTAGTTTTTCATCGCCGTCAGGATGACCTGCATCTGGGCGTCGAAGCCGGAAATATCGTAGCTCGATTTCAGACGGAGCCGCATGCCCATGGGCGGCGCCGTGGGATCGCTCGTGTTTGCCGCCCAGTGCGACGCCGGCGGAGTAAACGCCGCGCGCGTGTTCCGGAGCGTGAAGCGAAAAGCGTGCTGAATCTTGCCGGCGGCAACTTCGTCGTAGCGCACAAGTCCGGGAAAGATGGGCAGACCGGCGGCGTCGGCGGAAGTCCAGGTGTAGGGGCGCTGCTCATCGCCGAGCAGATCCCACACGGCGGTGGAATCGGCGTTCCAGCTACCGTCGGAATTCGGCGAGGCGTTGTAGAGTTCGTAGAGAAAACAGTTGGCGTTGTTGAGCACCAGCACGTGACGATCTCCCGTGCTCGAGGATCCGCCTTCAACCGGAGCATTAGGCGGAACCGGCATGGGCCCGGGATCGCTCTCGTCGGGGTAAGCGCCCAGGTTCACGTTCACCAGCGCCTGACTGCCATTCACGATCACATAGGGAATGCCGTACGTCGGATCAGTGCCCCAGTCAGGATGCAGATTTACCGCGCCGACCCAGTTATTGATGATGCTGTCAGAATTGGGATCTACCGGCGCGGCAGAGATGTTGGTATTCCACAGGCTATCGCTGGTGAAAGGGACGAAACCGTTCAGACTGGCGGTCTGGCCGGGCGTCATCACGCTGCAGGCCAAGTCCCCGCCGCCGGTGCCGCCACCATTTCCGCCCGTCCCGCCTTTGTTGCCGGAGACGCCGGAACAAGCCATCAGGAACAGCGCCAGCGCAAAGATTAAGAATAGAGGGAGGGCTGGTGTCCAGGCCGAGGGGGTTTTGCCGTGCATACTCGACTATTGTCCGTAACCTGGCGTGGGCCCGAAAGAGGCCGTTCGGACATGTACAGATTCCAGCGGCCGTGCCGTGCCCGAACCGGCGAACGATGGGCCGGTTAGCTATTTCCCCGGTAGTACCGTTTTCGCCGCGCCCAGATTGTCGTACTTGTCGTAGACCCGGACCACGATGACGTGCTCGGACGCCGCGTCTTTCATCTTGTCTTTCGCTGAGTCCAGCGCGACTCGAAAATCGTAGTCTTCGGCCTTCGCGTCGGAGAGCTGGCCCACCGGTTCGACGTATTTCCAGTCGGCTGCATCCACGGAGTATTCGGCTCGCTTGATCGAGGAAAAACCATCCACGGCGCGGAAGCGAACGTGAAGCTGCCCGCCCTCGACGGAGGCGGCAAGATTTTCGATGCGAGGAGGAGTGGTATCCACTTCAAAGCGGCGGCTGGCCTTCTCCGCTGTGAGCGCCTCGCCGGGTGAATGCGAAGGCGCATCGGAAGCGACGACCTTCACCGTGTAGCCTCCGTCGGGAAGCAGGCTGGCATCGAACGAATACACCTTGTCGGTGAGGTTATCTTTCAGCAGCAGCCAGCGAGTTTCTCCGTCGCCGCGGTAGTAGAGGGAATAGACCAGTTGATCGTCGTTCTCGTCATGCGCGCTCCACTTCACGCCAATGGCATCGCGGTCGTGAGTGCTGGAAGGGGGTAACTCAAAATGCCCGGCGGAAGAGCCGCTGGCGTCGGTGCTGATGCTCGTCCCTGAGGACTTCGCCGGCGGCTGGTAGCGCACACCCACCTGCACCGAAACTTCTTCAATCTCTGGAGCAACATTCTTGGGCAGGTAATTCAGGGTCACGCTCTCTACTGCCGGCTTGGCGCTGCCGGTGTGCAACACGGCTTTCCACTGGGAATACCGCGCGGGAGGAACTCCCATAGCGGCGTCTTTGGTCAAATCTACCGGCTTCCAGGCGCTCCAGTTGCGGTCAGGGTTATCCACGTTGCCGCTGCGGGCCAGCACGTCCACAGTTCCCGAGCCACGATATTCCACCCGTCCCCAGCGGGAAAAAATCTTGGCGTCGAACACATCGCTCTCGTAGAAGCCTTCTTTCTCCGGGTCCGGCCCCAGAAGGAAAACTTTTCCCAGATTGCTGCTGGCGGCGTAAAGCCCTCCGGCGGGAGCCTTGGCAAAGGCGGTCACCTGTGAGGCCGGAGCCTTGAGGAGATCGGAAAATTCGTCGGTTCCGGTGATGGCGAACACATGGCCGCGATTCCCCGTGCCCGCCAGCAAGCGGCCATGCGAATCGAAAGTCAGGGCGTAAACGATGTCCTCATGCGAGGTCCACAGGCGCGAGGGGGAGCCGTCGGGCGCAATGCGGTACACGTCTGACCCACCAGTTGCCCCTCCGCCGGGAAAGGGAAATGGCCCCATCTGCCCGACGCCGGGTACCGGCGTCATGGGGACGCCCGAAATCTGCGGACCGGGCATTGGAGTAGGTGTCGCCATGTTGATCATGGGAGGCATGCCCACCAGCCCTCCTGCCACTTTTTTCTCTCCCACACCGGCGGCGTAGATGTTGCCTTCGCGGTCGAGGGCCAGCGCCGTGATCTCTTTTTTCGGCGCGCTGTATAACACGAAACCTTCCCCGGCGGGCGTGATGCGGTAGATGAGCCCGCTGCCGTCCGTGCCGGCGATGACGTTTCCCTGGGCGTCGAGGGCCAGGGAACGGATGTGGGTCTCGTCGCTCTTGAAGAAGAGCGAGTGTTCACCCTTGGGGGTAACTTTGTAGATTTCTCCGTGGTCCCCGGTCGCGACGTACAGGTTGCCGCCTTTGTCGAGCGCCAGGTCCCAGATGTATTTCGTTCCCGGGGCGAAATAGACAGACGAAGTCCACGACGGATCGAGCGCGGGCTTGGCTGAATCCTGAGCTGCGGGTTCGGCATTCTTGCTGGCGGATTTCGCCTTCGCGATTTTTTCTTCCGTTTTGTGCTCGATCTTGTAAACCTTGCCGTCAGGGGCGGTGGCCGCGTAAATGACGCCGCCGGGAGCTACCTTGAGGGTCTGGACTTGCAGTTCCTGCGGCTCAAGAATGATGGCGGCCTGGCCGTCGGGCGTAATCTGGTAAACGCGCGCCGGAGATCCGGTTGCGGCGTACACATTGCCCGCGTCGTCGGACGCCACGGCCCAGATGTACGTGGAGGGCGTCGTGTAGAGCAACTTGAACGACGGCGCCAGTTCAAGGCCGCCCGCGCTACGGATGGCGACTCCCGTGGCTGTGCCCTTGGTGAGTTCCTCGAATTTTGATTGCTCCCAGGTCTTCGTGCCGTCGGCCAGAGCGGTCGAAACCAGAGCGCAAATCGCGAGCGCGGAAAGAAGAACGAGAACCGGAACGGAAAGCGAAATCCGACGCAGACTCGGCAATGTCATACCTCGATTCAGGATCACTGATTCAGGATCATCCGCAGAAGCGCAGACCGCTGCTTCTGCTTCCATCAAGTTAAGAATTCAGGTTAACACGCAAGGCGGAGATGCCGCGCCCGCGGAAGGCCAGGAAGAATCGGGGCCCGTCCGCGTGTTATCGTAGGTTTTTATGCATGGCGCGCGGCAGAAACTGCTCAGTACGCTGGCTCACAAGTCGTTCCGGCTGGGCGAGTTCAAGCTGTCCTCTGGCGCGACCAGCGACTACTACATTGACTGCCGCACCACCACGCTGGACGCCAAAGGCTCGCGGTTGACGGGAGAAGTCTTCCTCGAAGAGATCCGCCAGCGGGGATGGAAGGCGCAAGCCATCGGCGGGCTCACCATGGGAGCAGACCCCATTGTGGTGGCGGTCGCAGTGGTGAGCGGCGAATTGCACGGCTTTCTGGTGCGCAAAGCCGAGAAGCAGCACGGCACGGGACAGCGCATCGAAGGCTTTCGCGAGAAGGGCGCGCGGGTCGTGATCGTGGATGATGTTTGCACCACGGGGGCGTCCACAGTGCAGGCGATCGAAGCCGCGCGGGAGTTCGGATTCGAGATCGTCGGCGTGATGTGCCTAGTGGAGCGGGAAGAAGCCCAAGGCCGCTCGAATGTGGAGAAAGCAGCGGCCCCGGCGCCGTTTGTTTCCATTTTCACCGCCAGCGAGGTGCGCAAGGAGCACATACTGCAGACCGATGACACCGAGCCCAGCGTTTTCGCCGTTGCGGCGGCGTGCGAAGTGTGCGGGCGACCGGCGGTGACCGATAATCCCAGAAATCGGTGCGAGGCGCACCGGGTATGATGAATCAATGGCTCACTGAGGACCCCTGTGCATTTCGTTAACTGCTACGCGGATGCGAACCGTGCCGACGCATACGCTACGCTTGAGTTCGCCAACACGTATTACCTCGCGTACCGTGACTTGCCCGCAATCTTTGCCGAGCAGGTCAAGGGAACGAGAGCGCTTGACTTCGGTTGTGGCGCCGGCAGGTCAACCAGATTCCTGCGGAAACTTGGATTCGAGGTGACCGGAGTGGATGTCTCAGAGGACATGCTGCGCATTGCGCGCGCTATGGATCCTTCCGGAGATTACCGCCTTGTGCCGGGCGACAATTTCGACCAACTTGAGGTTGCGGCCTTCGACCTCGTGCTCTCGGCTTTCACCTTCGACAACACTCCGGGGACGATGAAGACGAGGATCTTTTGCGACCTCGGAAAACTGCTGGCGCCGAAGGGAACCATTGTGAGCCTGGTATCGTCGCCCGAGATTTACACCCACGAATGGGCCTCGTTCATGACCAAAGATTTTCCGGAGAACGCCACGGCTGGCAGCGGCGATGTCGTGCGCATTGTCGTTACCGACCACCAGGATCGGAGGCCTGTCGAAGACATCCTCTGGACCGACGAATCGTATCGGGCGGTGTATCGAGAGGCGAATCTGCAGGCGATCCAAGTTCTCAGACCGCTGGCCAAGGGTGACGAACCATACTCGTGGGTGAACGAAACTACGATCGCCCCCTGGGTGATTTACGTGTTGAGACGAGCGATGTAGCGCTGCAGATACAGTTGTGAACTTCTTGGCTCAACTCACAGAACGGAACCGAAAGCCGAAAACTCGCCTATGATCCAGACTCTCGAATGGACTGACCACGGCGTACGCTTCATTGACCAGACGAAGCTGCCCACCGAGGAAACTTACGTCACCTGCAACACCCATGAGCAGGTAGCCGACGTGATCCGCAACATGGTGGTGCGCGGGGCGCCGGCGATCGGAGTTGCTGCCGCCATGGGCATCGCGCTCGGCGTCAACAATTCCAAGGCCGAATCCACCGGCGACCTGAAGCGCGATTTCGACCAAATATGTGACCTCATCGGCAAGACCCGGCCGACGGCGGTGAATCTTTTCTGGGCGATCCGGCGCATGCAGGAGAAGTTTGAACGCATTCGCATTCGTCCCATCCCGCAGATCAAGCAAGCCCTGATCGAAGAGTCCAAGCGCATGCACGCCGAAGACATCGCCGCCAACCAAGCCATGGGACGCCACGGCGCCACGCTCATGCCCGCCGAAGGCGGGGTGCTTACTCACTGTAACGCCGGGGCGCTGGCGACCGCGGGATATGGAACGGCGCTCGGCGTGATTCGCGCGGCGGTCGAACAGGGTAAGAAGATTCACGTCTATGCCGATGAAACTCGGCCTTTTCTGCAAGGCTCGCGGCTGACCGCCTGGGAACTGATGAAAGACGGCATTCCGACCACGGTCATCGCTGACAACATGGCCGGGGCGATGATGAGCCAGGGCAAGATTGGGGCGATCGTGGTGGGAGCCGACCGCATCGCCGCCAACGGCGACGTGGCCAACAAGATTGGCACTTATACGGTCGCGATTCTGGCGAAGGAGCACGGCATTCCGTTTTACGTGGCCGCGCCGATTTCGACCGTGGACCTGGCCTGTCCTGATGGCAGCCAGATTCCCATCGAGCAGCGTAACGCCCGGGAGGTTACCCACATCGCGGGCAAGCAGATGGTTCCCGACGGCGTGGGAGTGGAAAACCCGGCCTTCGACGTGACCCCCGCCCGGTACGTGGCGGCGATCATCACGGAAAAAGGCGTCGCCCGCGCGCCTTACGAAGACTCTTTGAGCAGACTGGCCGCGCTGGAAGCCGAGGCGCATCCGTAGGCCGCGAGACAGTGGTCGGTGGTCAGTGGCCAGTGATCAGTTGGTTGTGGGCCGTGGCGAGTGATCAGGACTGACTCCAGTTGGTGCCATCCTTCCCCAAAATTCAAAGAGGCAATGTAAAGAGATGTAAAGGGCAGCGGAAATTTTTCCCTTCTCGCGCTACTTATTCTCTAGGTTCGGGTTGACGTGTACAGGAATTAGCTCGTGCTAAGCTGAGCTTTCCAGTTCCACGCCAGAATCTGTCTTCAGGGGGAAGTTATGTCGCTGCACAATCGCGTAGTTCTGCCTCTCGCCGCTCTTTTGTCCCTTTCTTTCCTGGTAGCTTGCAGCAGCAGTTCCAACAAAGCCACGCCGCCGCCTAACGGAAAGTTCAGTAATACAAATCTGAACGGCACGTACGTTTTCTCGACCTCAGGCCAGGACACCAGCGGCGTATTCATCGCTATTGCGGGCACGTTTAATGCGTGCGGCTGTACGGCGGGCACGATCAGCACCGGCACCATGGATGTTAACGACCCGCTTCTGGGCATGCTACTTGGCGTACCTATTACTGGTGGAACTTACAGCGTTGGCGTCGACGGGCGCCCAGCAAGCTCCAATGGGTTGCTCACCCTGCAAACCGCGTCCGGAACCTTTACGTTTGATTTTGTGCTGACATCGAGCGAACACGGGCTGATTACTCTATACGACGTTAACAACGGCACCGGCAGCGGCACGCTCGATTTGCAGTCCACGGTGACGCAGAGCAACATTAACGGGCAGTCGTTCACCTTCAACTTCAACGGGGTCGGCAACTTCAATTCGGGAACCGGGGCCCAGACGTCGTACTCAACTATCGGCGCCTTTGCACTCGATGCAAGTGGCCAGGTTGGTGTTACCACCTCCGGCGTGGCTGACATTAACAACGACGGTATCGCCGGATGCAATCAGACAACCGGGTGCTCTATCACGGCGGGATTTGTTAGCCTCGGCACTGTTCCGGGCACTGCCTCGCTTACGATTGATGGAGTCCACAACTTTCACGTGTATCCCGTTGACGCGACGCACATGAAGTTCATCGAAATAGATGCCTTGCCTGTTATCGCAGGAGACGTCTTCGTGGAGTCGTCTTCGATTCCGACCGGCAACAATGTCTTCAACGTCGCCGGGTACGATACCGCGGTCCCGGGCCCGTTCACCGCTGCCGGCATCATTGATACCGATGGAAGCGGCAACGTCAAGTCGGATTCCGTCGAAGACATCAACGATGCGGGCCTTGCAATAGAGGTGGGCAGCATCACCGGAGGCACCGCAATCGGCGGTTCCTATACCGCCGTGAGCGGCGGACGCTCTGTGCTCACGTTGACCGGTTTCGTTAACGGAGGCAACGGGGCCGCGTGTATCAGCTGCCAGTTCGCTGCTTATCCATCGAACGGCGGCTTGCAACTGCTTGAAATCGACAGTGCCGGCGTCACCGGCGGCATTGCATATGCCCAGGGCAGCAGCCCAACCCTTGCCGCGTCGCAGGGCTACGGGATGAATCTTTCCGGGTTCAACAGCGTGGAAGAGGATGACATTGCCGAGTTCGTGAACAACAGCGGCACCCTCACTGGGCTCATCGACCTCAACGATATTGGAGCGACAGCTTTCGACCAGACCTTTTCCTCTGGCTACACCGCGGACTCCACTGTCACGGGCCGCGGCGTAGTCACGCCAGGCTCGAACAGTTCCTTCAACTTGGTCACGTACGGCGTGGATGCCTCGACTGCGGTCTTCGTCGAGACCGACAGCGGCCAGGTCGGACTGGGCTCGCTCGCGTCACAGAACGCCAGCGCCAAGTCAAACGCGGCAGCGCAGCACCTGACGGTGTTGCGGTTGACGGCAGGGGCAAAGAATGCCTTGAAGCGCCGCTGAGCACTGAAAAAACACGAAGGGCGCGGCCGGATAGTTCTTTGACGGCCGCGCCCTTTCGATTTTCCCAGACGGAAGAGACGGATACTGAATCGGCCCCTCGAAACTTCCAACTTCACTTGCCTTAACGGCCGGAGCCGGCGCTGGCGGCCGCACCGGCGCCCAGGATTTCCCTGATTTTCCGCGACAGATTCTGTAGCGTGAAGGGCTTCTGCAGGAAGGCGGTGCCGCTCTCGGACGTGCCTTCAATCGAATCTTCGGTGTATCCGGAGAGAAACAGCACCTTGGTTTCGGGACGCGTCTGGGCCAGACGCTTCACCATTTCGCGTCCGTCCATGCCAGGCATGACGACGTCGGTGATGACGAGGTGAATCGGCCCCTGGTGGCTGGCGGCTGCGGCCAACCCGCTGTCGCCGTTTACGGCTTCCACAATCTGGTAGCCTTTGGCGGAAAGCGTTTCCCGCACCAGTTGCCGGACGGACTCTTCATCTTCCACCAGCAGGATGGTCTCCGTGCCGCCCATGGCGACGCGGGGCGCCGGCGTAGCCAGTTGCTCGGACGCTCCTTCAGCCTGAGGCAGATAAATTTGGAACGTGCTGCCGTGTCCTTCTTCACTCTGGACCACTACGTAACCGCCGCTCTGTTTCACAATGCCGTAAACCGTCGAGAGCCCCAGGCCCGTGCCCTTGCCCATCTCCTTGGTGGTGAAGAAGGGTTCGAAGATGCGCGACTGCGTCTCTTTGTCCATGCCCGTGCCGGTGTCGCTGACCGAGAGAAGCACGTAGTTGCCGGGACGGATAAAGGTTGGACCGCGACCATGCCCCTCGTCCTCGGAGACATTCTGAGTCTGGGTCTGGATGGTGAGAGTTCCGCCAGTGGGCATGGCATCCTTGGCGTTTACCACCAGGTTCATCAGCACCTGTTCCAGTTGTCCGGCGTCGGCACGGGTATGTCCCGCCTCGGGAGCAAGCTTGGTGACCAATTCGACGTTTTCACCGATCAGCGGCCGCAGCAGCCGCTCCATGTCCCCGACGATGGAGTTGACATCCACGACCTTGAGCTCCAGCAGTTGTTTGCGGCTGAAGGCCAGCAACTGCCGGGTCAGAGTAGTAGCGCGGTCTGCGGCTTGCTGAATCGCGCGTCCCTTTTCGTGCAGGGGATGATCGACACCCAGCTTGGCCAGAATCACTTCCGTATAACCGCTGATGACCATGAGCAGATTGTTGAAGTCGTGAGCCACGCCCCCGGCCAGCCGGCCCACGGCCTCCATCTTCTGGGCCTGGCGGAACTGGTCCTCCAGCAGGCGGCGATCGGTGACGTCTTCGGCGATAGCTTCCAGCACATCGGCGGGCTCGTCGGCGCTGCTGACTGCGCGCCCGCTGATGCGGACGGTGATCGCAATTCCGTCCTTGCGTTTCCACTTCACCTCGATGCCGTCCAGGCGGCCGGTGCGGCGGAATTGGTCAATCAGGCGAGTGTGCTCTTCGGGGCGCGCGAACACGTCTTTCTCGGGATCGAGCAGCAGCACTTCTTCGGCGGATGCGTACCCCAGCATGGCGATCAGAGCCGCGTTCACATCCAGGAACCTTCCCTCGAGACTGGAGCGGTAGATTCCGTAGACGGAACTCTGCACCAGGGAGCGATAGCGAGCCTCGGAACGCCGCAGGGCCTGCTCGTTTCTCTTAATCTCCACGGCGCTGGCCAGTTGCCGGGCGACGAAGGTCAGAATTTCCTTGTCACGTTCGCCATAACGAATGTTCTTGGAGTAGGTCTGCACCACCAGGGCGCCGAAAGTGTGATTGCCTACCTTGAGAGGAACTCCCATCCAGTCGAGGGAGCGCGAGCCGTTGCGCGCGACCTCGCCGCGGTCCTCCATCGCCTGCAGCACCTCGGGCGTCGCCAGCAGCGGCTGGCCGGTGCGAATGAGATGCTCCGTCAGCCCGCGTCCCGGTTTCTTCGGACCCGGAGCGGGATCGTTTTCATCCACGAAATACGGGAAAGTTACAAGATCGGCCGCGGGATCGTACAGCGCGACGTAGAGATTTCGCGCGTACATGAGCTCGTTGACGATGGCGTGCACGGCGGCGAAGAACTGCCGCAGGTCGTGAACGCTGCTGCTCTTTTCCGCCACCCGGTACAGAGCTGAACTGAGAGCCTCGACCCGCTTGCGGTCGGAGATGTCGTGGTAGCGAGCGTAATAGCCGGCAATCTCGCCTTCAAGAGAAAGCGGCGCGCAGGACAGGGAAACATCGAGCAGGCTTCCGTCTTTCCTTCTGCGCTGCGTTTCCAGCGAAATGCGCCCGCCTCCAGTCACTGCCACGCCGACCGGCTGCGACTCGGCCAGGCGGCTGGAAGGCACGATCAGATGTTCCAGGGGCTGGCCCAGGATCTCGGCTGCTTCATACCCGAACATGCGCACGAAGGCCTGATTGGTCCATAGCACGCGCAGGTTGTGGTCAGCGATGCTGATCGCGTCAGGCGACGCCTGAAACATCTGTTCCAGGAATTGCAGCCGCGTCTGAGCAGGCACAGTGGTGGTCCAAAGGGGTGAGGTAGTCGAGGGAACAGGGCAGCTATTTCCGGGGCATGCGTCCGGCCGCGCTGAGTCAGAGAGCTGCGGCGGGACAAAGGCGGGAGAAGCTCCGCTGTCCAACGCTTTTTTCAGCCGTCTGGCCTGCGCACAATCGTCGCGGCCGAATGGGGTGACACGTTCGCCCATGTGCGAATCCCCCTCAAAATTCGCAGTCCATGGGCATGGTAGAACGCTGAGTACCTGCTCGAAAGTTACGGGCGTAATCCCACTTCGGCAGGTTCCGAACTGGGGTTCGGGCTTGTAAGCACACTTCCGGGCGCATTTCTTTCTAGGTGGAAGAACCCGGCGGAGCTTGAAAAGTTGCTGCGGGAAAGTGTCACCGCAAGATTTGCAGATGCAGTTTCCCGCCTCCCAAGGTGCATCCCGCGCGAACCCTGCTGCATCGAAGGAATTAACCGAATGGTTAATTCGTAAAGTTTCGTCAACGGGAGAGGGGACCTATGACAAGGAAGAGCAACTTAGCAAAATTGGCGGGGGCTCTGCTGGCGGTGGGGCTGTTGAGCGCGACGCTCGTGGCCCAGACTCCGGCGGCGGCCCGCTACGACAATCCAATTCAAACCACGGTGACACAGAAACTGGAGGCCAAGAGCCAGTTCAGCGATGTGAGGGCAAGCGTGGAGGACGGCATCGTGACCCTGACCGGCACGGTGGACCTCTACCGGCGCAAGTTGGATGCGGCGAAGGCCGCCCGCAAGACCGCAAACGTGCAGGGCGTGCGCAACCTGATCACAGTGGCCGGTCCCAACGTGCCGGACAAGCAACTGGAGCAGAAACTGGCTCAAAAGCTGACCTACGTGCGCGTCGGCTATGACAACACGTTCGACTACTTCGCCCTTGGGGTAAAGGACGGAGTGGTGACGGTCGAGGGCCAGGATAGGACCGGCATTGGCCGCGACGAGGCGCTGGCTGACATCGCGAACATGCCCGGTGTCAAGGATGTGGTCGAGAACATTTCGGTCGAACCGGCGTCGCAGTTCGATGAAGGGCTGCGGCTGCAAGCGGCGCGGGCCATCTATCGCGATCCGGTGCTGAGCAAGTATGCGATTGATCCGGCGCGTCCAATTCGCATCATCGTGACGAACGGACACGTAACGCTGTACGGTTCGGTGGACAGCACGATGGACAAGCAGATTGCCGGAATCCGGGCCGGCCAGATCCCGGGCGCTTTCAGCGTGGAGAACAAGCTGGAAGTATCGAAGTCGTAAGTGAAGGCAGCGGCGACGAGGGCGCGGCGCAAGCTGCGCCCTTCTTCATTTTGGCGGTGTGTGCTCGAACGGGAGCTTAGTGTAGCGTGCTTTCTCCACTTCGACAATCAAAGCGACTCGCCCTTCTGGATTTCGGAACGGAAACGGTTTGCCGGTGTACTTGTGGGAGATAGGGTCCATCGTCTTCAGCTCGGGATCGGGACGGCGCTCTATGACGCGGGCGCGGATTTGAACTTCCTCATAGGGATTAGTGAAATCCACGATGGACAATGCAACTCGCGGGTCGCGGCGGGTGTTCTTCGCTTTGAGCGAATTCTCTCCCGTGCAGATAACGATGTGCTCGCCTTCGCGTCCGACCCAGACCGGCACGGACTGCGGCGATCCGTCAGGCATCAGGGTGGCCAGGTGAGCGAAGTTCGGCCGGTCAATGAGTTGTTTAACTTCCGGAGAAAGTGTGGTCAGCATAGACACTCCTTGCTGCAACTAGGATAAGCGATTGATGAGCGACGCAACGTATCCCGCGCCGAAGCCGTTATCAATATTTACCACGCTGACGTTCGAAGCGCAGGAGTTCAGCATGCCAAGCAGGGCGGCCAGTCCCTGGAACGAAGCGCCGTAGCCGATGCTGGTGGGAACGGCGATGACGGGAACGCCGACCAGGCCTCCGACGACGCTGGGCAGCGCGCCTTCCATGCCGGCACAGACGATCACCACGCGCGCTTTGGTCAGCGCCTCGCGGTTGGCCAGCAGGCGGTGGATGCCGGCCACGCCCACGTCGTAGAAATGCTCGACCTCGTTGCCCATGAGTTCGGCGGTGACGACCGCTTCTTCGGCGACGGGGATGTCACTGGTTCCGGCGGAGACCACGGCGATCATGCCCTTGCCATGTTTCGTGTGGTCGCGTTTGAGGACGATGGCGCGGGCGAGTTCGCGATATTCGGCAGCGCGAAGTTTTTTCCTCACCGCGGCGAATTGTTTTTCGGTGGCGCGAGTCGCCAGGATATTGCCCCCGCGTTTGGCGAGACGCGAGAAGATCGCGGCCATCTGCGCCGGAGTCTTCCCTTCTCCCAAGATTACTTCGGGCATGCCGGAGCGGAGCGCGCGGTGATGATCCACCTTGGCGAAGCCCAGATCTTCGAATGGCAGGTGGCGCAGGCGGTTTACGGCGTCGTCGGGGGTGAGGGCGCCTTTGCGAACTTGTTCGAAAAGTCGGCGGATGGATTCGGCGTTCAAAGAAGCGCTCAGCAGTCAGCAGTCAGCCGTCAGCATTCGGACGGCCGAGGTCTAGAGTAGCATTCCGTGAAGCGGTGAGACGTGAGGTTAACGGGACGGCGGGCGGGAGAGCACGCGGAGCTTGGCAATCACCGCGGCGCAGACCTTGCGGGCCAGACCGGGTTCGTCGAGGTGGGCGAGGAAAAGACGGCGCAGGCCGCTGGGCGCGACTTTGCCGGCGAGGTAGGCGGCATAGATCTCGCTTCCGAGACGGTAGCCCCATTCTTGTGCCGAGGATTCGAGCTTGGCCTGGTCGGCGCGAATAGCGGCTTGCGCTGCTTTTTCACAGGAGGCCCGGGACAACTGCGGCGAATCGTCCGCGGGAGGTACGGGGCGAGAAGGGTAAAGCACGCGCGAGCCGAAGTCGGCCACGGCGTGTTCGATGACGCGGGCATAGAAATCATCCGCCGGGGCTCGGCGGCGGCGATTGCCGTCGCCGTTTGCGGCGCTTCCATCCCGAGTCTGCTCGTTGAGGCAGCAGGGCAACCCGCGGCAGGCGTGATGCAGGAAGCGGGCGGCGTCTTCGGCGGCGTGCATCATCTGAAATTCGCGGATGTGAAAGGCGTTGACCTCGGGCAGGTAGACGCTGCCTCGCTCTTCGACCTGCGCCAGCATGGACGTGACCTCCGGCTCGCCGACTCCCTTGCGCAACAGCAGGCGGCACAGCATCGCGTCCGACGATTTGCCATGAACCTCCGGCAGCATATCCACCAGGAACTTTGGTTGGGTGCCGTTGTGCGGCGCGTAGCGGTTGATTTCGAGGAAGTTGGCCAGACTGTCAATCAGGTTATAGATGGTTGGCGCAAAATCGGGTCCGTCGTCGCAGCGGCTCCACTGGTCGAGGAAGAGGCGGTAGCTTTCGTATTTTTCGAGCGGCGTGGCGTTGAAGACGCAAAGAACCTCGTCATTGACCTGGACGGCCTCCACCTTTTCGGCGCGCTCGCCCGCGGCGCGCCAGTAGAGAGCGTCAATATTCTGCAGGACGGTCAGAATTCTTGCCTCCGGCATCTGCTGCTTGAGGACGCGGGGCAAGTGTCCGGGAGCGAGATGCGACTCGCCGAAGAGCACGAAGATTACGGCGTGGGGATGGCGCTCGCGGATCTCCGCGATCTTAGCGGCGGCGTGGCGGTCGCGCGATCCGATCTTGCGCAGGTCTTCGCGCGGCATGCAATCGAGACCATAGAGGGCTTCGCCATGGTCACGCGCGGCAACCAGCAATTCGTGGAACGGAGTCCAATCGTATCCCCAATCGAGATCGAAGCGGATGCGCTGGCGGAGTTCGGCCTCGTCAATTTCACGCCGCCACCATTCTTCCAGGATGTGCTGGTCGCGGGCAAAGATGGTTTCGATTCCCAGAACCACGGGTCGGTCGCCGGCCAGCGCGCGCTGCTCCAGAAGCGATGCGGCGTGACGCTGAGCGGCGGGCAGAGCATGGTAGTCGCCGACCAGAACTACGTCGGCGGCGCGCAGGGCGTTCTGCACCTGCTGGGAATCGAGAAGAGAGTCGTAGCTGCGAAAAGCCTGATTAAATTCGCGAAGATATTTGCGGCGGCTGTGCGAGTCCTGGCTGCGAATTTCGCGCTCCACTCCAGCCAGCGCGTGCAATTGGGCGGCGCTGCGGCGGGATCGGAGGTTGGCGGGCGTGGACATTTGGCTCTTTAGCTTTTAGCTCCAGTTCTTGCCTGCTCGTCTTGACTTCTGCGGCAGCGCATCCCTATGCTTCGTCGGAGGACGCACATTGCCCAACCATCCACCGCAGAATCTGACCGTCGCCACTACCGGAGCTAGCGGGGCCATCTTTCTGCGGCACTTCCTGCTTGCCGTCGAGCGCGACGAACGCGTTCAGCACGTGAACTTCATCGCCTCCGACAGCGCGTTGCGCGTGCTGGCCGAAGAGTTGGACCTGAAGGGCCGGGCCAACCTGATGGGCCGGATCCTCGGGGCAGGCAGCGGAAAATCCGCCGGCCACTCGTCCAAGAAGGTCCAGCTCCAATCCAACGACGACATCGGCGCGAACGTGGCCAGCGGGTCCTACCCGGCTGACGCCATGATCGTGATCCCGTGCAGCGTGGGCACTTTGGCCCGCATTGCCAACGGCGACGCTTCGCACCTGATAGAGCGCGCGGCCGACGTCACACTCAAAGAGAAGGGTCCGCTGGTGCTGTGCGTGCGCGAGACGCCGCTCAACAAAATTCACATCCGCAACATGTACCGGGCCGCCGATGCCGGCGCGACGATCTTTCCGCTCATTCCGGCCTTCTACTTCCAGCCCGCTTCTTTAGAAGAGATGGCTCGCGAATTTGCCTATCGCGTGCTGGCTCATCTGGGCCTGCCTCAGCCCGATGCGTTCCGCTGGAAAGGCTGACGGCTCAGCCACTTGCCCGCCTGCAGGCAAATCGTGGCTCTCACTTACAGAGATCGGCACAATCAGGGGAGGATTTCAGTGTAGAGAGCCGAAAGTGCAAGCGGCAGATACCCGGCGGACATGTACGGGCGGGGGAATGTCACCAAGCGTCTAAATTTCCAACGCTGCGGGCGCAGTTCGCTGGCGTAAAATGCGGCACATTCCAGGAAGGGTGATTTCATGTTCAGACGATTGTGTGTGGGATTCGTCGGGCTTTTGCTTCTGGGAACTGCGGCCTACACGGCCGACGACCGCAATCCCCTCGCTGGCGACGCCAAAGCGGCAAAGGCGGGCGAGTATGAGTTCCGCATCAACTGCGCGCTGTGTCACGGACTGGGCGCGCGTGGCGGAGGACGCGGGCCGGATTTGACGCGGGCACAGAAAAAGCACGCGCACTCTGACGCAGATGTGTTTCAGGTGATCAGCAATGGAATTGCCGGCACCGCGATGCCGGCCAACGGAACCAACGGGCAGGGCGTCGGCATGACTGACGAAGAAATCTGGCAGATCATCACTTACATCCGCAGCCAGGAAGTGAAAGCCGCGGCCGGCCCTATGGGCAAAGCCGCGCGCGGCAAGGATCTTTTCTACGGCGATGCGAACTGCTCCCTGTGCCACATGGTCGAGGGCAAAGGCGGCAGGCTGGGGCCGGATTTGACCGGCGTGGGCGGGTCGCGGACGCGGGAAGCCATCATTGACTCGGTGCGGAATCCCAGCCGGCGGCTGGCGTGGGGGTTGACGGAGGCCACAAAAGAATTCCCGCAGGAGTACGAGAGCGTCACGGCAGTGACGGCGGACGGAAAGGAAATCAAGGGCGTGACCCTGAATGAAGACAGTTTCAGCGTCCAGATCATGGATGTGAACGAACAGATTCATCTGCTGGAGAAAGATAAGCTGCGGTCGTTCCAGAAGAGCCGGGAGTCAGCGATGCCGAAGTATGACGCCGCCGTTTTGAGCGACAAGGATCTGGAGGACATTGTGGCGTTCCTGATCAGCGTGGGGGCGAAATGAAGCGCGTGGGTTCCCAGACAATTGCTAGCGGAATCGTTCTGATCGTTTTGCTTAGCGGCATCCTCCCGGCTCACGCCCAGGTCACGTTCGAGCGGCTGGTGAATTCCGCGAAAGAACCGCAGAACTGGATGACGTACTCGGGCGATTATTCCGGCAAGCGATTCAGTGGGCTGGATCAGATCAATACAACGAACGCGGGCTCGCTCGTCGCGAAGTGGGTGTATCAGACCGCGGCCACCGGAAAACTGGAGACGACTCCGCTTGTGGTGGACGGAATTCTCTACGCGACGGCGCAGGATAACCGCGCGTTTGCCCTGGATGCCCGCACGGGGCGGCCCATCTGGATGTACCAGCGGCAGATCCCGGGAGACATTCGTCCATGCTGCGGGCGGGTGAATCGTGGGCTGGCGATTCTGGGCAACAAGGTTTTTCTGGGGACGCTGGACGCGCACGTGATCGCGCTCGACGCCAAGACGGGGAACGTGGTGTGGGACGTGGCCGCGGCTGATTATCGCATCGGGCACAGTTTCACGGTAGCGCCGCTGGCGGTGAAGAATCTCATCGTGATCGGCGTTTCCGGCGGCGAGTACGGCGTGCGCGGGTTCATTGACGCCTACGACGCCGATACCGGCGCGCGCAAATGGCGCTTCTATACCGTGCCCGGGCCGGGCGAACCGGGGCATGAGACCTGGGAAGGCGATTCGTGGAAAGTGGGTGGCGCTCCGGCGTGGAATACGGGAACCTACGATGCGGCCACGAATCAGATTTTCTGGCCGACGGGAAATCCTTCGCCGTCGAATCGCGGCGAGGGACGCGCCGGCGACAACCTCTACAGCAATTCCCTGCTCGCTTTGGATGCGGACACGGGCAAGCTGAAATGGTATTTCCAGTTTACCCGGCATGATGAGCACGACTGGGACGCGACCCAGGTTCCGGTGATAGTGGATGCGGGCGGCAAGCATCTCATTGCGCAGGCAAACCGCAACGGGTTCTTCTACGTGATTGATCGCACGAACGGGAAGCTGATTTCGGCGACGGCCTACGGGAAGACCACCTGGAGCGACGCCAAGGATGCCGATGGGCGTCCAGTGGCCAATCAAAAAGCTTCGCCCACACTCGAGGGCCGCAGGGTGTGTCCCGGAGCTTTGGGCACAACGAACTTCATGGCTCCGGCCTACGATCCTCAGACGAGCTTGTTCTATGTTACGGCCCGCGATCAGTGCGATATTTTCAGCACGGCTCCTCAGCCCTACGAAGCCGGACACGCCTTTTACGGCAGCGCGTATTTCCCTTCGGAGGAAGCGGAGCCTTACCTGGGATTTCTGAAGGCGATAGACCCCGCGACGGGCGAGGTGAAGTGGAAGTTTCAGCACACGTCGCCCACGTGGTCGGGAGTGCTGTCCACCGCAGGCGGACTGGTATTCAGCGGAGATGCGGAAGGAAATTTCATCGCCTTTGACGCGGCGTCGCTGAAGCCGCTGTGGCACTTCCAGATGGGCGGCGCGGTCTACGCCGCGCCGATCGCGTTCGCCGTGGACAGGAGAGAATACGTGGCGATCGCGGCGGGCAGCGCAGTGTATGCGTTCGGGCTGCCGTAGAAGGCGACTTGACCATTTTAGTTGACTATGATCTAATCTAATAGTCATGAAGGAAATCGCGATCTCCGAGTTCAAAGCCAAGTGTTTGGCAATCCTCGATGAGGTGCAGAAAACCAAGCAGCCGATCCGGGTGACTCGTCGTGGGCGCCCCATCGCGGAGGTTGCTCCTCCCTCGCCACCCAATAGCCGGGATTGGATCGGTTCGATGAAGGAGAGCAAGATCTTGGGCGACATCGTATCGCCGGCAAGCGAAGAGTCCGACTGGGAGGTGTTGCGAGATTGAGGCTGCTTCTCGATACGCACATCTGGTTGTGGAGTCTGATCCAGCCGGAGCGCCTGGGGAAGCGAACTGGCGACGAACTCCGGGATCAAAAAAACGAACTGTGGCTCTCGCCTGTCAGCACATGGGAGGCCCTGGTCTTGCACGATAAAGGACGCGTATACCTTGCTTCTGATGCAAGGGAATGGATCAGACGCAATACGACGCCCTTTCGAGAGGCTCCGCTTACGCATGAGATTGCAGTTGCCTCTCAATTCCTTCGCCTCGCCCATCGCGATCCGGCTGACCGATTTCTGGCGGCCACGGCGCTGGTGTTAGATCTGACGCTGGTCACGGCAGACGCCAATCTGTTGGGGCTTGGGGCAATTGCGACGCTGGGAAACCGCTAGGAACCGAATCGTTCTCCTTGAAACTTTAGGTACCCACCCACTTCCGTGCCGGTTGACGCACAGGGCATTTTCGTACTAATGTGCGACTACACCGGAAAGGAGGTGGTCGGATGACAAGTTCTGATGGCAGTAGTTGGGGTATTCAAAGACCAGGTGAGGTGGCTGAGACTTAGAGCGGTTGCTCTAAGCGGGGCTTCCCCCGTTTCGGCGGAGGAAGCTACAGCCCGCACACTACCGGTGAATTAAGGATTGATTCCGCCTGACGCAGGTCGGTCAGGATCGTCGCTAAGACGAACCCGGAGTTGCCGTAGAGGCCACGTTAGAGTGACCACCTCTTGGTCAATCCCAAACAGTCCACCGGGCGGCCCGCAGGCCTTGTTGATTCAAACAAGCTGCCTGCGGGCTGTTCTGTTTCTGGCAGAAACTCTCCAGCACGGATTGGCTACGGGTTTCTCACCGGCCTAGTCTTTCAAATCCCTGACGGATCACGTCCTGCGTATCTTCGGCGAGTTTCAGTAGCGGCAATTCTTCCCGCGTGAACCAGCGCACTTCCGCGGCATCGCCCGCGGCTTTCAGTTCGCCTCCAACCGGGCGGCAGAGGAAATCAATCAGCACGTAGTGATACTGCACGCGTCCGTCGGCGCTTCGCACGACGCGGTCGAAGACGCCAAGCAGGACGCCGGGTTCGACGATCAGTCCGGTTTCTTCGCGGGCTTCGCGGACAGCGGCCTCGCGGACCAGTTCCCCTACTTCCAGCACTCCGCCGGGAATGGACCACTTGCCTTCCAGCGGCGGGTGCGCGCGTTTCACCAGAACGACGCGGGAATCCTCGATGATGATAGCGCCCACACCGACGAGAGGAGCTTCGGGAAATTCGCGTTTCATCCCCCAAGGATTCTAAAGCATGTCTCTCTGTCCCTCAGTGGCTCTGTGGTTAAATAACAGTCCATGCCGCTCGAAGAGTACAAGCGAAAGCGGCGGTTTGAAGACACGCCGGAACCGCCCCCCAAAGTGGAGACCAAGGCCGGGCACCGCTTCGTGGTGCAGAAGCATGACGCCACCCGACTGCACTACGACTTCCGCCTGGAGATGGAAGGAGTTCTGAAGTCATGGGCCGTGCCGAAGGGGCCCTCGCTCGATCCCGCCGACAAGCGGCTGGCCATGCAGGTGGAGGATCATCCCGTTTCCTACTTCGATTTCGAGGGCAACATTCCCGAGAATAACTACGGCGCGGGTTCGGTGATGGTGTGGGACGTGGGCACGTGGCAGCCGCTGTCGCCGGCGCCGGTGCAAGGCAAGTACGTGCCCGGCACGGAGGCGGGAGCGGCGGCGATGCTGGCCAAAGGCGATCTGAAATTTCGCTTGAGCGGGAAGCGGCTGAAGGGAGATTTCGCGCTCGTCAAAATGCGCGGCCGGCGTCCGGGCAGCAAGGGCAACGAGTGGCTGATGATCAAGAAGCACGATGACCAGGTCGTAGAGGGATACGACGCGGGGAACATCGACGAGTCAGTGCTCACTGGAAGAAGCATGGTGGAGATCGCCGGAGATGCAGGGTCAGCCGAGTGGAAGAGCCGGCCCGCAAGCCGGGGAAAACTCAAGGCGGCATGGCTGGCGGATGCGGTGGCTCGGGTGGAGAAGAGGAAAAAACTGAAAACCGCGGAGGACGCCAAGGACGCGGAGAAAAGCCGGATGAAAAATCCGGCGCGCTCCAAGAGCAGCGCCGCATCTCACCCCGCCGCTTCGCGGGCACAGGCAACGGAGATCCCAAAGTCCTCCGCGTCCTCTGCGGTTTTGGTTTCCAGTCCGGTGAAGCGGCCGATGCCGACCACGATCCACCCCATGCTGGCTGAGTCGGTTGAGGAACCGTTTGACGGGGCGGGCTGGCTGTTTGAGATCAAATGGGATGGGTACCGCGCCGTGGCGTTCATTGCGGACGGTAAGGTGCGTCTGGTTTCGCGCAATCAGAATGATCTGACACCGCGTTATCCCGAACTGAAGGATCTGGCGCGATTCATTCAGGCCAAGACGGCGATCCTGGATGGCGAAGTGGTGGCGCTCGACCAGGAAGGGCGGGCTTCGTTCAGCCTCATGCAGCAGCGCACGGGATTTCGTCCCGGCGAGCGCCGGGGAGTGGCGAATGCGGACATTCCGGTGCTGTATTACGCGTTCGACTTGTTGTATCTGGACGGCCACGACTGGCGCCGGGTACCGCTCGAAGAGCGCAAGCGCAAGCTGGCTTCGCTGATAGTGGCGGGCGGTGGGGTGCGATATTCCGATCATTTCCCCGAACACGGGAAGGCCTTGTTTGAGATGGCGCGGAAGAAGGGGCTGGAAGGCGTGGTCGCGAAGAAGCGCTCGAGCTCTTATGAGGAACGCCGCAGCCGCGAATGGCTAAAGATCAAAATCCGTCAACGGCTGGAGTGTGTGATCGGCGGATATACGGAACCCGAAGGCAGCCGCGCGCATTTTGGCTCCCTCGTTCTGGGACTCTACGACAAAAAGCGGCGCCTGATTCACGTGGGCCAAGCGGGGAGCGGATTCGATCAGAAGTCGCTTGAAGACATGTGGAAGGTCCTCAGGAAATTAGAGACGAGAAAGAATCCGTTCTTCGGGGAGGTTGAAGCCCTGCGCAAGGTGAGCTGGGTGAAACCGGAACTGGTTGCGGAGATCGAGTTCGCCGAGTGGACAGGCGGAAGCAGTGAAGGCAGCGGGCCGAAGCTGCGGGCTCCGGTGTTTCTCGGGCTGCGGGATGACAAGGATGAGAAAGAATGCCGAATGCTGGAGGGATAACTCACTGAGAACTGGTTTTGAGCGCTATGAAGATTTTGCAACAGTTACTGAGAAAAGCCCCGAACTATTTGCGCTCTAGCGTCCAAACGGTGGCTTGCCAAGCGGGGTTTTACCACCACCCAAGTACCACTCAGATGCCTCCTTGTGCGCTATCGCCAGTACCGGATGCTTCTTCCAATCGGAGAAAAACTCTCTGATGTCTTTCTGCTCAAAAAGATGTTCCAAGGTAGCCGTGACGATGCAGGTGCGAAGTTTTTCGTCCCCCTCAACATAGAGTCGGCCTAGCCAGTCCTTTAGTTCCTTGACGATTTCTCGGGGCACTTCGGAATCTCTCCAAAGGCTGGCAAAGATATTCACCAAGGTCCAACCAGCGTCGTATCTCGAATCGGCCCATTCGCCTTTAGGATCTTCTTTCAGGCATCGCTCGTAATAGTGGGTTACAAAACCCTTGTACTCATTGGGCGTGAGCGGTGGCTCAATGTGAAAACGAGCGTCATCGACAAGCGCTCTTGTGAATCCAAGAATCTCAATATCGGCGCTTTTTGACCACCGGCGAAAATCACTGAGTTGCACAGTGTCCGTTTTTGGGGTCCATTCGGCATTCTCGTGAGCTATCCACAGCTTGTTGATGATCTCTTGCAGCGTCTCACTCATGTCTGCCCTTGAAAAGAAAACGCTAGCTCGTTGGTATGCCGATATTACTACCAAGAACTCGTAACTGACGAAACCAGGCGTTACCGCTCAGAGCCCGGCCGAGGGCCCGATAGCTGTTTGATACGACAGCGCTGCGTGCAGGGGTTAGCTCTTGGCTATCGCGGGCCGAAAGCAGGCCCTACTTGATGTCCTTCATGCTCAGCAGCGTGCCGTAGTCGCGGCCGCTGTTATCCACGGCACGGGCCACCACCGCAGCGAACGCCTCGCGCACTTCAGGATACTTCGCCACCAGCGCCTTGATCACCGCCACGTTGGTTTGATAGGCCTGATCGGCTTTCGAAGCATCCGCAGACCGATACTTCACGACCAGGTCCAGGTCATCTCCTACCGCCTCGGGAAAGATCGCGGTGAGTTTGTAGGTTGAAGTCCCGGCGGACAGATCGGCGGTCTTGCCCTCAGCGGGGACGTCGGCGGGTTGCGTGCTTTGGAACTCATCGTACAGCTTGTCGGTGGCCAGCGTAACCATGAACGGCAAGGGAGAAATCAGGCTGCGGGCCTGCACATAGAACCACCATGCGTTGTGCAGCTGGCCTTTGGTTTTGTACTCGCCGGCGCGAGCTGCAAACCAGGCGCTGTCATGGCCCGCGACCTGCGCGGATTTGATGTAGAGTCCTCCGAGTTTCCAGTCCGTTCCCGACTGTTGCAGCACGACGGAAAAGTTAGTGCGGGTTTTGGACGAAGTCACGTCCAGAAGCACGACCGCGTACTTGGCAGGCGGCAGGTTGTCAAGATAAAAGACGGCGCTGCCTGAAGTCTGGCCGTTCTTGCCAAACACTCCGCAGTAGAACTCGGCGTGGGGAAGCGGAGCAGGGCCTTCGACTTCAAGCAGGAAAGCGGACTTGGTGGTGGACTGAGCCGCCGCGAGTTCCGACTGGTGATCTTTGACCGTGGCCTCGATGCCGGAAAAATCTGCAATGAGGCTGGCATTGGCATTCTGGCGCAGGGAGGCGGCATCTCCTTTTGCGGCCATGTCAAAGTAGCGATGCGCGGCGGCGCTGATGGCGGACTGGGTGGCCTCGTCCAGATCACTGGCGGTCTGGCAACTCTGTGCCCGTGCGTTCAAGGTTGAGAACACAAGGGCTGCCAGGGCGATGACAGTCCGCAGAACCGCGAGACTATGCCTTGCCGGGTTCAAAGTGCTTCTTCCTTCCCTTCCGGACCAGCCGGGGACGGTTCCCCGACTGCCCCGCCTACGACGATTTTACGCCCAATGTAAATGCTTGAGCATCAGCAACTTGTGTCGCGCCCCGATCGTGCCATGGCCGGGTGCGATGCAAGAGTGTAGGGTTAGTACGTTCTATCTGGCGAGATACCATGACCGCCAATTTCACCCAGCCCTGCCGGTGCTAAAATCCAGTAAAGGCGGTCTCGCGGTGTCCCCAGGCTGCAAGGAGTAGGTTATGAGTGTGGGAGTAAAGTTCGCTAAGTTTGCCGGGATCGTTGTTCTGTGCCTGAGCTGCGTGAGTTCTGCCGCCGCTTCCGAGCACAGCCAACGCAAGGCGAAAAAGCCACAACTGCCTCCCTTGGCGTCGGGACCCACCGGACCGGTGCCACAGATTCCACTGGATTCGATCGCTCCGATTGCCCCGCAGGTGAGTTACGAAAGCGGAAAACTGACCATCGTTGCGGCCAATTCTACCCTGGGCGACATCCTGCGAGCCGTACACAAGCAGACCGGCGCCGAAATCGAGATTCCCGCCGCCGCCGCCGACCGGGTAGTAACCCATTTGGGACCGGGCCCGGCACGGGAAGTGATGGCGGAACTGTTGAACGGATCGCGGTTTAACTACGTGCTGCTGGGATCCCAGGAGGACGCCAGCGTGCTGACGCGAGTGGTGCTCGTAGCAAAGAGCGGCGTGGACGTTCCCGTCCCCAACAATCAGCCGATGGGGCAACAACAGCCAGCCCCGAATCGCGCCCAGATAGCGCCACCGCCGCAGGAAGCAACGGCCGAAACCAATGACGCGGAAGCCCCCGAGGAAAATACGGATGAGAATGCGGAACCGGCGGCAGAAGCGGAACAACCGGCTCCTCCGTCTGATCAGCCGGGTGTAAAGACTCCGCAGCAACTGCTGCAGGAGATGCAGCAGCGCCAGCTACAACTCCAACAGCAGCAGCAGGCACCGGGACAGCAGCCAGTTCCCGGCCCGGGAGCGCAGCAACCGCAACAGCCCCCGCAGCAAGAACAGAATTAGACTTTCCAGAGTCGGTGCGTTCGTTAAGCATCCCTTCGCAGCATTAGCCTCGGAGCAATTTCGGCGCGAGGCGCCCAGGCAACATTACTCTATGGCCGGTTGCCACCGAGCGCTTCAGGGCGGGACATCGAGCGGGCAGTCAAAGCAGATTCAGTCTCGGACAAAGTTCGCTGGAGCAGTTTCCAATCGCGGGCGACTTCAGCTTCTGATACCCCGGGCGATGAGCCGCGGCGCAACTCAGACTGGAGCCGGGCTTCAATCAATTCGCGGGTCAACTGCGGCGGTGCGCTTCCGCCTAAAACATTGTCGGCCGAGGCTCCTAAGCGGACGATGCGTCCTTCCACCTGCAGCTGAAGAATCGGCCTGCCCTGGTCGTCCAAGTTGGTCTTGGCCTTGGCCTGCAACTTCGACCAGGCCTTATCTACATGCTCGCCGGAAGTGACCGGATATGTCTCTGCCAGAAGACTCTTCAGTTGGCGCTGATAAGCCCGGCGGTCTCCCCTGCCTAGAGGCCGCTGCGGGCCGCTCTCCGGTTCAAAAGCCAGCGCATCGCGACCAGGATCGAAGCGGCCGGCACCCGTCCCTACATAGACCGCGAACACGCATCCGGCGAAGATGGGGCTCACGACCACGCTGGGAGCAAAATATTTTTTTGACTTGAAGAAAGACTCGACCACGCCGTGTACGGCGGAGCTGCGGGGCATGCTGCCCGGCACCTGCGCGATCACCAGCCTCGAGTACGGTAACTCCGGGTGACGCCGATCGAAGCGAGCCAGCAGCTTCGCCATCTGCTTGGGGGTGGTGATACCGACGTCAGCGATGACGCTGCGATGCAGCGCTTTCGGATAGTAAAAGTTGATGATGTCTTTGGCGAAATCGGCGCAGTTATTGGAAACGAGGCGGAAATGAGACTGGTTGGGGGACGAGTTCAGCTTGCGGATGAGGGCCTCGTCCTGCTGCGGCGTGGTTTCGATCTCGAAACCGTAAATTACGCGATCATAGGACGATCCCACCAACTCGTACCAGTTTCCACCAGGAGTCTCGCCGTTCTTCACGTCAGGGGCGATATCCTCGAGATAGTTGCGGCGGTAGCGGTCGCGCAGAAAGGCGACCATCTTCGCGTCGGCAAACAAAGGCACGTCTCCAGGGCGCTCCACCGCGTACAGATAAGGAATAAGTGGGATGGCGACCCAGTCATAGCCCCCAACCCCATCGTAGCGGCTGATGACGATGCCCGTTTCTCCGGCAGCACAGGGGCGCAGGACCAGCGGGGTGTCAGCGCAAACGCCGGACAGGTAAACCGCAGCGTGACCGGTCGCGGTAAAGAAGCCGAGCTTGCCGTAGGGTTCTTCCAGAAGAAGAGTCGCCGAGGCGCCTGCCGCGCAGGAACAGGCTAATACGATGAGCGCTAGCCTCAAGAAAGCGCGCCGCGCTGGCTGGATGTGGCGTTGCAACATAATCACCCCAGACGACTTAAGCCTAACCTCCCTGTTAAGAACCCTTTAACGAAAGAATAGTTGCTGGAAATCGGAAAAACCAGTTACCGAAGGCCAGAGGAATCAGGGTAAGAAAGTGCCCCGTCCCGGGGTCACTTAGGCCCCAGACGCGCTTTTGCCCAGCGCGCACTCTCCGCCACGGATTCGTCTTCGTCGGCTGCAAGGTTTTCGAGATGGGGGAGGAACTCTGGGTTTCCACTATTGCCCATGGCGATGGCGGCATTGCGACGGAGGCCGGAGCGCTTGGCCCGGCGGATGGGCGATCCGCGGAAGGCTTCGCGAAATTCTTCAACCCCCATTTCCGCGAGCCAGTCCAGGGCGGGCTTCACCAGGCCGGGGCGAGCTTCGAATTCTGGCGCCGGGGACACTGGGGCTTTGCGGTTCCAGGGGCATACGTCCTGGCAGACGTCGCAGCCGAAGATGTGGCGGCCCATACCGGCGCGAAGATATTCCGGGATGGATCCCCGCTTTTCGATCGTGAGATACGAGATGCACTTGTTGGAGTCGAGCCGGTAGGGGGCGATCAAAGCGTCCGTCGGGCAGGCTTCAATACAGCGGGTGCAGGTGCCACAGCGATCCGGGGCCGGCAGGTCCGCCTGTAGTTCGAGCGAAGTGAGGATCACGCCCAGGAAGAGCCATGAGCCTTTTTTCTGATTGATGATGCAGGTGTTCTTGCCGATCCAGCCCACGCCGGCATATTTCGCGTACACGCGCTCTACGATGGGGCCCGTGTCCACGTAGCTACGAGTGGTGAGGGTGGCTTGCAATTCTGAGGGCAAGGCCTCCCGCAGTGCGGCTTCCACCTGCTTGAGGCGGCGCATGACCGCATCGTGATAGTCTTCGCGGCTCCAGGCGTAACGGGAAATCCATCCCCGATTCGAATCCTGGAGTTGAGTTGAGTAAGGATGCCTGGTGTTGTAGTTGATTGCGCAAACGACCACGCTGCGCGCCCAGGGCGCGACGCGCGAAAGAGACGCGCGTTTGAGCGCTCCCTGAGCGTCGCGGGCTTCCATATATTTCATTTCGCCGGCATGGCCGGCGGCAATCCATTCCGGTAAATGCTGAAGTTCGGGCGCGTCGGTGGCGGGCGCAACACCGCACAGGTCAAAGCCCGCCTGCTCGGCGGCGCGTTTGACCACGGCCTTCACGTCGCTGATTCCAATCGACAACTTCGACCCCTTTGCAGCAAATTCCCGTTTCCGTGCGAGTGCGAGAAAGTCCCGAGATGGGAAGTTCTAGTCCCAATGTGGAAAGCAAGTCGCATTTCATGCCCCAAATATCTTGCCTTCGTTCCCTCAGGGTATAAGCTTCCGCATACAGAGTCACGCAAGTTCCCTGCGCGTTCTCCAAACTCATCGAACGAAGGAGAAACATTGATGTCACAAACCCCTCACGCGCAACTAGCCACAACTCAGATATCCGTCATCAACGAGAGCACCGTCCTGACCGATGCTGAAGTTACACCTGTCGTGATTGCCCTGCAGCAGCAGGTGACCAACGACTTCCGCCCCATCTGGGGCACAGACGCGGTATTGAAGATGGTGCC
>Ga0116223_10000922_pt1 | contig 32649 bp, 27 predicted proteins | sample Sb_taG_3_FD_90092 | JGI IMG/M metagenome (GOLD analysis project Ga0116223, IMG submission 90092) | Peat soil microbial communities from Weissenstadt, Germany - Sb_50d_a_PC metaG | ecosystem: Environmental > Terrestrial > Soil > Wetlands > Peat | place: Germany: Weissenstadt | collected 2010-09-21 | reverse complement strand
CGGGTTGTGCTTCTGCAATACCTTCGTGATCGCCGCCGTCAACGTCGTCTTGCCGTGATCAATGTGGCCAATCGTCCCCACGTTCACGTGCGGCTTCGAACGATCAAATTTCTCCTTCGCCATAAAAAGCCTCAAATCCCTTTCGTGGCTAAATACTGCTTGTTACACCTCGGGGCGCCGGCATTCCGGCTCCAGCCCCAAAACTTAAAAATCAGCCGCTAGCTTCTAGCTGCTAGCCTCATTCTGCTGATGCCAGCCTCAACCATCCGCTCCCGCACCGCCGACCCAGAAGCTACAGGCTAGAAGCTAGCAGCTATTTCCCTTGCGCACGGCCGATGATTTCATCGGCAATCATGCGCGGCGCCTCTTCGTAGCGCGCAAATTGCATCGAATACGACGCGCGGCCCTGCGTGGAAGAACGAATATCGTTTACGTAGCCGAACATCTCCTTGAGCGGCACCATTGCCCTGATCACCTGCGAGCCGGCTGCATGTTCCATGCCCTCAATCCGTCCGCGCCGCGAATTGATGTCGCCGATAATCACGCCCATGAACTCCTCGGGCACCGTCACTTCCACCGCCATCACCGGCTCCAGCAGCACCGGCTTGGCCCTGTGTGCTGCTTCTTTGAACGCGACTGAACCGGCAATCTTAAAGGCATTTTCATTGGAGTCCACTTCGTGGTAGCTGCCGTCAAAGAGTGCCACCTTCACATCAACCATCGGGAAGCCAGCCAGAACGCCCCCCTCCATTGCACCCCGTACGCCCATGTCGATGGGCTTGATGTACTCTTTGGGCACCACGCCACCCTTGATCTCGTTAATAAACTCGTAACCCTTGCCCGGCTCGTTGGGCTCGATACGCAGCCAGCAGTGCCCGTAGTTGCCCGAGCCGCCGGTCTGGCGAATGTACTTGCCTTCGGCCTCTGCCTCCTTGCGGATCGTCTCGCGGAAGGCTACCTTGGGCTCGCCCACATTGGCTTCTACCTTGTACTCGCGCTTCATGCGGTCTACAAGGATCTCAAGGTGCAGCTCGCCCATGCCGCTGATAATCGTCTGCCCCGAGTCCTCGTCGGTATGCACTTTGAAGGTCGGGTCTTCCTCAGCCAGCTTCGAGAGAGCGACACCCATCTTTTCCTGATCAGCCTTGGTCTTGGGCTCAATAGCAACTGAAATCACTGGTTCGGGGAAAGTGATGGCGCCCAGAGCAATGGGATGATGCGGGTCGCAGAGCGTGTCGCCGGTCTTCACGTCTTTCAGGCTCACGCACGCGCAGATGTCGCCGGCCAGAATCTCCGTTATGTCTTCGCGCTTGTTGGCATGCATCTTCACCAGGCGTCCCACGCGCTCGGTCCTGCCGGTGCGCGGATTCACGATCGTGTCGCCGGTCTTGAGCGTGCCCGAGTAAACGCGAATAAACGAGAGCTTGCCGTATTGGTCGTTGATCAGCTTGAACGCCAGCGCCGAGAACGGCTCGTTGTCGTCGCATTTGCGGTGTTCAATTTTGGAATGATCGTGGGGATTGATGCCATCAACGGGGGGCTTGTCGAGCGGGCTGGGCAGGTAGTCGACGACGGCGTCGAGCAGGGTCTGCACGCCCTTGTTCTTGAATGCGCTTCCGCAAATTACCGGGAAGACCTTGAGATCGATGGTGGCCTGGCGGATGCCCACCTTCAGCTCTTCCACCGTAGGCGTCTCGCCCTCGAGGAACTTTTCCAGCAGCACATCGTCAGTCTCGGCTATCACTTCAATCAACTGCATGCGGAAAGCCTCAGCCTTCTTCTGCAGGTCGGCCGGAATCGGCTCGACGGAAAACTCGGCGCCCAGCGTCTCGTCGTGCCAGACGATGGCTTTCATCTCGACCAAGTCGACGACGCCCTTGAAGTTCGCTTCGGCGCCTATGGGAATCTGCAGAGCCACAGGCCGCGCGCCCAGACGCTTGCGGATGGTCTCGAGAACATGCTCGAAATCTGCGCCGTTCTTGTCCATCTTGTTAACAAAGCAAATCCTGGGAACCTTGTACTTATCACCCTGCCGCCAAACGGTCTCAGTCTGCGGCTGAACGCCCGAAACGGAGTCAAACAACGCCACCGCGCTATCGAGGACGCGCAGGCTGCGCTCGACCTCGGCGGTAAAGTCCACGTGGCCGGGAGTGTCAATAATATTGATGAGCACGTCGCGCCACGTGCAGGTGGTCGCAGCCGAGGTAATCGTGATGCCGCGTTCCTGCTCCTGCTCCATGTAATCCATGGTCGCCGTGCCTTCATGCACCTCTCCCAGCCGGTGCGTGATGCCTGTATAAAACAGGATGCGCTCTGTCGCTGTCGTCTTTCCGGCGTCAATATGCGCCATGATGCCGATGTTTCGGCAGCGATTTAGAGGTACGGTGCGAGCCACGGTTCCAATTCCTTGCGGGATCCCTTTCCCCGCGGTTAAGTCGTTCGTCCAGAAGAGTCAGGTTCTAGTCCTAGTCCCTGTTTCCTACCAGCGGTAGTGCGCAAACGCCTTGTTTGCCTCCGCCATGCGATGAACGTCTTCTTTCTTCTTCATGGCCGCGCCGCGTCCGTTGGCCGCGTCCAGCAGCTCGTTCGAAAGCTTGTCGGTCATGCCCTTTTCGCCGCGGCTGCGGCCGTAGGTAATCAGCCAGCGGATCGCGAGCGAAGTGCGCCGTTCGGGGTTCACCTCGATGGGCACTTGGTAGTTGGCGCCGCCCACGCGCCGCGTCTTCACTTCGAGCAGCGGCTTGCAGTTCTCGACGGCCTTCTTGAAGAGCTTGAGCGCGTCATCGCCGCCGCCCTTTTCCTCGAGGGTCTTCATCGCCTGGTAGAAGATGCCCTGAGCGGTCGACTTCTTGCCGCCCCACATCATCGAGTTCACAAACTTGGTCACGAGCGTGGATCCATAAACTGGGTCCGGCGCTACTTCCCGCTTCGCAATGTGCCCTTTTCTCGGCATAAATCCTCAATACAGCTATTAGCTTTCAGCCCCAGCTTTCAGTTTCTCCGCGCCAACTCCACCGTCGATTGCGCCCGGAAAACAAGCCGACGGCTGACAGCTAAAAGCCGTCTTTCTACTTCTTCGCAGCGCCGCCCTTGGCGCGCTTCGTGCCGTACTTCGACCGGCCCTGGTTACGCCCGGCCACGCCCACTGAATCCAGCGTTCCGCGGATCACGTGATAGCGCACGCCCGGCAGATCCTTCACACGGCCTCCACGAATGAGCACGATCGAGTGCTCCTGCAGGTTGTGGCCGATGCCGGGGATGTAGGTCGTGACCTCAATCCCGTTGGTCAGCCGGACGCGAGCCACCTTGCGCAGGGCCGAATTGGGCTTCTTGGGCGTCTGCGTATACACGCGCGTGCATACGCCGCGCCGCTGCGGCGAGGCCTGCAACGCGGGCGACGCCGTCTTGTATCGCGGAGCCGTACGCCCTTTGCGGACAAGCTGATTAAACGTAGGCAAAACGAAACTCCTTAGCCTTCACAAACCCGTAACACTCCAGTTCGACAGCCGCGCACAGGCCCTTCGGGCCGCTCTGGTCCTGGTTGGCATTTCAGCCAATCAAACACACAGAAGCCCTATGGTTGCTGCTTCGCGTCTGTCTTCGTTCCGATCTCAGACAAGAACTGCGACGGTTCGCCGGTCGTTTTCTGTCAATTACTCAGAAAAGCCAGCGCCGTATCGTCGGTTCCGGCCCGCATAGCCCCTCCCAGGTGGGGAACGCGCGGGCGCCGATGCGAATGTTCCCTGCCCTCACAAGAAAAGAGCGACTCCGGGAACTTTTCTGGCAGGCAACCTCGCCTGGCCGTGGAAACCGCCCGCCTCTAACTACCTTCTAAGGGGTTTCCATACCCCGCCCGCGTGCATGCGCACACTTCAAGCGGCGTTCTTGCGAACCTTTCCAAGATAACAAGAAAAACAGCCCGAGTCAATGCTTTAAGAAGATTGTGGAGGCCGGTTACAGAGCCGCTAAAACCCCGATGCTGCCTCTTCCTTCACAATTTGCCCGTCCCGCATGTAAAGGATGCGCCCCGCGATGGCAGCCGCCTCGGGATTGTGCGTGATCATCAGCGTGGTCTGGCCCAGCTCCCGGTTCGACCTGAGCAGCATCTGCAGCACCGCGTGGGAGTTCTTGGTGTCGAGGTTGCCGGTCGGCTCGTCAGCCAGCACGATCGCCGGACGCGTGATGAGCGCCCGGGCAATGGCCACCCGCTGCTGCTCGCCACCACTCAGCTCGGCAGGCCGGTGATGGAGCCGGCCCTTTATGGCCAGAAGGTCACTCAAATGCTCAAGATATTGCTGGTCCATCGGTTCCTTGCGTCCACTTACCTCGTAGGCGATTTCAACATTTCCCAGCCCAGTCAGCGTCGGAAGCAGGTTAAACCGTTGAAAAACAAAGCCGATACGATGTTTGCGCAGTCGAGTGCGCTCGGCATCATTGAGCGAAGCAAAATCCACCCCGTCAATGATTACCCGCCCCTCGGTAGCCCGCGTTAGGCCGCCAAGCAGATAAAAGAGTGTTGACTTCCCCGAACCCGACGGCCCCACGATCGCCACAAATTCACCGGGCTGAACGCCGATGCAAACCGCGCGGACGGCGGCCACCTTGATTCGGCCGGCTGCATAAACCTTGGTCAGGTTTTCGGTCTGAATAATGTGTTTCGATTCTTCGGACGGCACGTTGTCATTCTAACGGCATGGACCGACATAACGGGGAACAAGGCATCGACGAAAGGACGAAACAAAAAACAGCAATCTCCGCAAAGAGTTTCCTGCCGGGATAGACGGTTTCCCGGGCTGTAAAATGGTCTTGCATCAATCTCAGCCGCAGGATTCCCCACTCATGTCTCCGGATTTGAAAACCTCAATCGTCGCATCGCTCGAAAGCGCAGCAGCAAAAGCCGGCCTCAATCTCGTCTCCGTCACCCAAGGTACCGGCTTCAATGGCCAGCCAACGGCGGTTTTTGAACTCGGCCTACCCAGGCAAGAGTCCCTTGGCCGCTCACTCAACCTGGAGCTGAGTGACACCTTCGATTTTGATAAGCCGGATCTGTTGCCTGAGATGACGGCCCATCTCGCCGGTGAAGCCAAGCGCCTACGCAATCCGCGCCCTGACAGCTATGTCACTCTTGGTGGTCTGCCGCTGGCCTTTCGCAAATTCCAGTGGCCCTTCCATCGTTCCACCTCCGGCGCCGACACCTACATCGTCCACGGCGAAATCCGGCTCGAAGACGGGCGCGAACACGGTCTGCACGCCAAAATCTCCGCGTCGGTCACTCTCACCTTTGCCGAGATTGTGCCCGCGATGGAGCAGCCCTACGCTGAGACGTTCATTTACAATGCCGTCCGCAAAACGGTCGACATGGGCCAACTCGAGTTCCTCAAGTCCGGCAACCGGCAGCCCGTCCCAGTGACTACGCGCTACTACAGCCGCTGGCAAAAGAAATTCCTCTTTACCGAGACCGATGACAACGAGCGGCTCCGCTACCTGCTGAGCAAGGTTTACTGGCTCTCCGGCGTGCTGGGTGGCTCGAAGCCGGTGTGGATCGCCGACCCGCGCGACTCGCAGTATCTGAACACCGGCGAAGCCGATCTGCTGCGCATGGCTGGCCACGAGGCCGGCGAAGGTCTCATGGTTCTCGATGGGGAATTTGCCGCGGCCACGCCCGCGCTCATGGCTCGCGCCGCCGAGTACCAGGCCATGCTGGAAGCTGCGCTCGATTTCACCAAGCCGAAGTTCAACGAGTCGATGCGCTCCGGGCAAGCAAATATGTAGCTTTAGAACGACTCTTGTCGGCTGGTCAGCTTTCTTGCTCCCGTGCTCACTCGCTCCTTGCCTTTACAACGCTTGTCCACAGCCGACGCAGAACTTCGCGCCCGGCGGATTCACCCTTTGACAGTTCGGGCAGGGGGCTTGCGCAGGAGCGGCCGGGGGGGCCGGAACGACCGCTGGGACAAATCCCGCAGCCGAGACGAAGCCTGAGGCTTGGGCGAAACTTGCAACCGGGGCTGCAACCGGCGACGTGCCTGTCGGAATGTTCACCGGCTGGCCCCATCCAGGCACCGCGATGCCGAGCGACGCCGCGATTGCAGCGGCCTGGATCGCGTTGTATTCCCGCACCCGGCGCGGCATGAAGAAACACTCGATGAAACCAAGGAGAGTCGGGATGCCGGTCCAGCAAAAGCAGCAGTAAAGGATGCCGAGTCCCGTGCGATGCAGATAGAAATGATGCACGCCGAACGTGCCCAGGAACAGCGCCAGCAAAATGCCCACGACTTCATCGCGGCGGACTGTCTCGTACTGCTGGTAGAAGATGGCTTGCGCATTCGGATAGGGAGCGCTGCTCATGTCTTTCTCTCCTTACTGCCTCAAACTAATCTACGCAGCCGGCTGCCGCGTAGTTCCCTGCACGCAATTGCGTCTTCTCTCCGAACAAACGGCCGCCCTCTAGGTAAGGTCGATCCCCCGCACATTGTCCCCCACCCGCCCGCACCGTTAGCATCAAACTCGCTATGAGCGCGCAAACGCTTTCCACAGCCGCCAGCGGCACCTTCCTCATCGGCGGCAAACTTCCCGTGCATCGGCTCGGACTTGGAACCATGCGCCTGGTGGGCGAGGGTGCCTGGGGCGAACCCGTCGATCCGGCGGAATGCCGCCGCGTGCTGCGCCGATCCGCCGAGCTAGGTGTCACCCTCATTGACACCGCCGACGCCTACGGCCCCGAGATCGCCGAGCAGCTCATAGGTGAAGCGCTCGCGCCCTATTCGGCCGGCGTGGTCATCGCCACCAAGGGCGGCATTACCCGCCAGGGCCCCGCCAAAACCGAGTATGTTGGCCGCGCCGGCTACTTGATTCAATGTGTCGAGATGAGCCTGCGCCGTCTCAAGCTCGAGCGCATCGAGCTCTATCAACTGCACCGAATTGATCCCCGCACGCCGCTCGACGAGTCTCTCGGCGCACTCGTGCGCATGCGGGAGCGGGGCAAAATTCGCTACATCGGGCTAAGCGAGGTCACGCCGGCTGAGATCGAGGAAGCCGAAAAGATCGTCCCCATCATGACCATCCAGAATCGCTACAGCCTGGCCGACCGGCGTCACGAGGAAACCCTCAAATACTGCGAGCAGCGCGGCATCGGATTCTTGCCGTGGTATCCCTACGCCGGTGGAAAAATGCTCAAGCCGGAGCACCCCGCCGCGCATTCGCTCAGCCGCATTGCCGGGCAGCACGATGCAACAATCGCGCAGCTTTCGCTGGCATGGCTACTGCAACGCTCGCCGGTCCTGCTGCCCATTCCGGGCACTTCGAAAGTCGCGCATCTCGAAGAGAACATCGCGGCGGCGCAACTCGAGCTCAGCGCGCAGGAGTGGGTGGAGGTGGAGGCGGCATTTCAGGCTTGAGTCGCGTCTCTTCTTCGCCTGAGTCTGCCATGTACTTCCACACGTTTTCAAACTCGGGCAACAGTGTGGACCCGTGAGGCCGCTCCGTCTCGTTGTTGATGAGGATCTGGTAGTTTCCCCGAATCTCCTGCCCCGGCGCGACCATCAAGGTCTCCGGCTTGGCCAGTCCCATCAGCACTGCGCAATTTGCAATCTGGTGATGCACGTTGTACGGATCGTTCTCGTTCAGGAAAGCGAAGTAGCGCGATAGCGGCGTCGCGCTCGGCTCAGCCTCCCAGGGCGCCGGCTCGGTCAGATCGTCCAGATAATCCTGCGGCCCGGAAAAAATCAGCACTTTGTTTACCGGAAACGACTTTCCGATGTACGCAGCATGCCCCGAACCCTGCGAGTGGCCGGCAACAACAATGCGGCTCCACGCCGGTTTGCCCGCCTCCACAAACTCATCCCATCCCCCCGTAGGATCCGTCTTCACTAGATAGAGCAGCAGTTTTTCCAGCCGGTTCAGAATCGAGTTCGCAGGATCGACGCTTATCTTCTCGCTCCCCGGAGCTCCGGTCACAATAGCTTCCCGATATTGGTCAAAGCAGGCGCTGTCCTGGCTGTGCGCGCACACAGCAGCAAGTACACTGTTTTCGTAGTCCAGGCCGATCGCGTGATAGCCCCAACTCGCAAATGCGCTATCGATCGTAAGGCTTCCTTCCGCTTTGGCCCCCGTTCCCGGGAAGAACACGAACAGCCGGTGAACTGGGAGAATCTGTGGATCGTACACGGCAAGATGCGGCCCATGGACCTGCTCAATGGCAGGATCGGTCTGCCGCGGATCGACGTGCAGTACCTTTGGCGCCGCGCGGAGATCGCCGCATCCCAGCGTCAACAGGAAAAGTGCGGCCGCGATCACGCCGTGGCGAAGACACGAAGCGCCTGAGACGCGAGCGTTCAAGTCACGCAGGTTTCGTTTGGCATTCAACCGGCAAGTTTACCTTGTTGATGATTGTGCGGATCCTGATCGCGACAAGCTACGTCTGCACCGGCGGCACAACCGCCGTATCGCGCTCCCAACCTTCGTTCTGCAGCACCAGGCGCTCAATCACTGTCGCGGCCACGTTCGCGTCCAACTGTGACATCGCCTGGTATTCCGAGGGCCAGCAGCGATACACCTTGTACGCGCGGACGAGTTGCCCGGCCTCGTTGTATAGCTCGAGAACAGTGTCTTTACGGAACTCGTTCAATGACATCTCCGAGCCCAGCGCCGCGCCGTACTTCCAAACCAAGTTCGCCCAGTTCTCGAAGGCGGGATCATCGGTCAGCCCATGCTCCAGCGTGATGGGCTGAAACTGCGTCAGCCCCGTCGATTTGTGACTCGTGCTCGGGTCGCCGCCGGCGCGATTCTCTACCACTTCCGTGGTGCGCATCAGCCCCGATACTCGCAGAATCGCCGGAATGTACTGCCCATCCCACTTCATGCGAAAGTTGAAATTCTTGTAGGAGTCAAGACGCGTCGGATTGGTTGGAAACTCTGTCATGCGACCGAGCATAGCATCGGTTTGGCGCCATCTCGATGAAATCTCATGTTACCTCGGTGCTTGCTCCCTCGCTGCCTCGCTCCCTCGTCCTCTTGCTCCCTTGCTCTCTGATTTATCCTTCCCTCGATGCCCAACACACTCTCGGTGGCGCTCATCACGCTCAACGAGGCGGCCAATCTGGCGCGCACTCTGGCGAGCGTACGCTGGGCGCACGAGATTGTCGTTGTCGATTCCGGCTCGACGGACGCGACGCGTTCCGTCGCACAGAGCTTCGGCGCGCGCCTCTTCGAAGAGCCGTGGAAGGGCTTTGCCGCGCAAAAGAATTCGGCGATCGGCCATGCCACCGGCGAGTGGATCCTTTCGCTCGACGCCGACGAAGAGGTGAGCCCCGAGCTGGCTCAGGAGATTCAGGCGCTTCTTGCCGGCGAGCCCGGATTCAACGCCTATCGCGTTCCCCGGCTCAACCATTTCCTCGGCCGGCCGCTGCGCCATGGCGGCTACTGGCCCGATCCGAAACTTCGTCTTTTCCGACGAGGCACTGCGCGCTTCAAGCATCAGCCCGTCCACGAGACGATGCAGGCTGACGGGCCATCGGACCTGCTGAAAGGCCACCTGATCCACCATTGCTATCCAACAATGGATGACTACATCGAGCACATGAACCGCTATAGCACCATCGCCGCGCGGGCGCTGGTGGAATCAGGCCGCGCCGGCCGCTCCTGGCCATGGCTCTTCTGGAATGCGCGTATCAATCCCGCCGCAACATTTCTCTACAACTACGTCTTCCGCCTGGGATTTCTCGACGGCCACGCGGGATTACTCCAGCACCTGAAGCACTCCGCTTATATTCGCTCAAAGTATGAGAAGGCGTGGTCTGTTGCTCGGGGCAAAGGCTCTTCAAGCAGCCAAGCTGTTCGCTGACCTGCTGGGTCCCCACCCTCGCCACGTCCTTGTTCTTGTGGCTAGGGTGGGTCCTTTATCTACTCTCAGAAATGGTGCCGCCCATGTCCGGCAACAAAAGCGATCATCCGAAGCAACAGCAGCAGGACGAACAGAGCCACGGCAAGGGCAATCAGTAGGCCGCCGGTGCTTTGCTTTTCAGCGCGCGGTTTTACCTTGCGCTTCATCTATGACTCCGCCGGAAGTCGACACCATATTTCCTTCCATGCCGTGACAGAAAACGCGAATTTCTCCGAAGAGCCCGCAATCGAGCTAAGAGCTGACAGCTAAGAGCTGAAAGCTGTTTTCGCCGGCTTCGATCCCCACATCCCGTACCAGGCAATGTAGAGATAGCAGATGAGCGGAAGGACGAACGCGTGCTGGATTCCAAAGCGATCTGCCGCCGCGCCCAGCAGCGCCGGGATTATCGCTCCGCCCACGATTGCCGTCATAATCAGCCCCGACCCCTTGCTCGTCATCGGGCCCAGCCCGGCGATGCCCAGTGTAAAGATATTCGGGAACATGATCGAGTTGAAAAACCCGCACAGCACGAGGGTCCATATGGCCACGCTGCCCGAAGTAAACATGCTCGTCAGCAGCAATGCCGAAGCGCAGAATCCAAAGATCGTGAGCAGTTTGCCTGATTGCACCTTGGTCAGGATCCACGAACCGAGCAGGCGGCCCACAAGTGCGCCAAACCAGTAGAGCGACGCCAAGTCCGATGCCGTTTTGAGCGAGCTCATACCTTGCGATTTGAAGTAATTCACCGCGATCGACGCCAGGCCGACTTCCACACCGACATATAGGAAGATGCCCAGCGCGCCCAGTACCGTGTGCCGGTAGCTCCAAACGCTGCGGCTCGCCCGTGCGCCGCCCTCCTTTGCGGGATGGGACGATGGCGGTTGGTCGATGTGGGGCAAGTGAGAAAACGCCACGGCGATACCGAGCAGCAGCAGCGCGCCCGCGATGGCGATATATGGCAAGCGAACTGTGTTTGCAATGGCCGCCGGCGTGGCAAACTTGGTGGGATCGGTCAGGATGAATGCACCGGCGAAGACCGGAGCCACGGTCGTCCCAATGGAGTTGAATGCCTGTGCCAGCGTCAGCCGCACTGAAGCGCTGGACTCCGGGCCCAGAATTGCGGTGTACGGGTTCGCGGAAGTTTGCAGCGCCGTCACGCCCGCGCCCACAACAAATGAAGCGGTCAGGAAGAGCGGGAAATTCACAAGCCTGGCCGCCGGAATGAACAACAGGCAGCCCACCACCTGGATGAAGAGCGAGACCACCATTGTCTTCTTGTAGCCAATCCACTCGATCAGCTTGGAGGTCGGCGCAGAAAATACAAAGTAGGCGAGAAAGAATGCCGATTCCGCCAGCATCGCCGACTTGTAACCAACGTTGAAGATCGACCGCAGATGCGGAACCAGCGCCATGTTCAGCGTGGTGACGAATCCGAACGCCAGAAACAGCGCCGTAACGGTGATGAACGGAACAAAGTAGCCCGGCAATGTAAGAGGCGCTGAACCTTTTGCGCTTGCTGCCATAAAATATCTTTCCCCGCTTTCATGGACTGGTGGAATGAAGATCGGCGGTTCGTACCAGACGAACACAGACCTTGCGCCTGCCCCGCAATTGGATCTCTGGACGCAGACAGCGTTTTGGCGATCGATATCTGCCAGTGCCTCGAAATCCGGTTTTCCGCTGCTCACAACACTATACGTCAGAGCGCGAAGTCGGAGTGGATTGCACCGAAGTGCGCCCGGGACGGAGAAAGCGCTCCTCGTCCGTCTTTTTGTTTACGCCTGGCCGCGAACGCTATCTCAGCAGCCGCGATTTCCGCTATGCTCAGGAACAAGCGAGGTGAGCGCAATGCCGATCGCAATGCTGAGCGGCGCCAGAACCAAAAAGATCCTTGCGGCCCTTGAAGGCAATTGGCAAGCCGAGATGGAGGGCTATCACACTTACAACACGCTGGCCGACCGCGACACTGACCCGGTCCGCGCGCAGGTGTTGCGCCATCTGGCTCAGGCTGAAATCGAGCATGCCGCGCTGTGGGAAGGCCGCATCAAGGAACTCGGCGGAGCCGACCCCGTCTACTCCGGAGGCCCCGGGGGCCAGGCCGATTCTCTGGCCAACCGCGCCGGCGGCATGCGCATGGCCCTGCGCCGCCTCGAGATCGAAGAAAGCCGCGACATTGCGCGCTACGGCGAGCAGCTCAAGGCCCTCGGCGACGAGGGATCGGTCGCCATCCTCGAGCACGTCATCCAGGACGAGAAAGATCACTATCGCGAACTTGGCTCGCTTTTGCGCGGCCACTACCAGGCACCGGCCGGCGCTACCAAAATCGACGCCAAGGCCGTACTGGAAGAAATGCTGGCCAAGCGCAACCAGGGGCGCAAGCAACCCGGTGCCTGGATCAGCGACGCCATCTACGGCGTGAACGACGGCCTCGGCGCAATCTTCGGCATCGTCTCCGGCGTTTCTGGCGCAACCGCCGGCAATCCCAAATATGTGCTGCTCGCCGGCCTCTCCGGCATGATTGCCTCGGCGCTCTCTATGGGCTCTGGCGCTTACCTCGCCGCAAAAAGCGAGCGCGAAATCTACCACGCTGAAATTGCCCGCGAGCGAGAAGCTATCCAGATGAACGGCCCCGAAGCCCGCGAACTGCTCTCGCTCTACTACCAGGTGAAGGGATTGCCCGAAGAAGATGCGCTGCACATGGTCAATCACATCGCCAGCGATCCCGATCAGTTGCTGCGTGCATTATCGGCCGAGCGCCTTGGCTCCTCGGAGGAAGCTCTCGCCAACCCGATGGTCTCCGCCACCTCCGGCGCCCTCTACACCGCGGTCGGCGCCATCATTCCCGTCATTCCCTTCTTCTTCCTGCAAGGCATTCCGGCCATCGTCGCCGCCGCCGTCGTGTCGCTCGCCGCGCACTTCGCCGTAGGCGCTGCCAAGTCGCTCATTACCGTGCGCTCCTGGTGGTCTTCCGGCCTCGAAATGACCCTCGTCGGTGCGGTTGAAGGCGCCGTCACCTACGGCATCGGCATCCTGCTCGGCAAAGGCGGCATGTAGCAACGTCAGTCCCGCTTTTAGTGGGGGCCCCATCCAAGCTCCGCTTGGGTGGGTTATTGGAATGGTTTTTCGCATTTCGCGCTAAAATAAAGCTGTTGTGACTCTTCATCAGCCCATTCCGGCCCTGCTCTAGCGGCGCCCGCCGCAAACAGCCCTTCTGCGCTTTTTCCGTTAACAATTCACTCGTCCAAAACCTGAAAGCACGGAGTGCCCCGACAATGCTGGACCGCCTGGAACAAATGGAGCAGCGCTACAACGAATTGCAGTCGCAATTTGCCTTGCCCGAGGTCCTCAACGACCACGAAAAGTATCAGAAAAACGCCAAGGCTCTGCGCGAGATTGAAGCGCCTGTGGAGAAGTACCGTGAATTGAAGCAGGTGCGCAAAGGCCTCGCCGACGCGCGCCAGATGCTCGCCGAAAGCGATGCCGATCTGCGCGCCATGGCACAGGAGGAGATCGCAGCGCTCGAGCCGCGCGCGCAGGCTCTCGAAGAAGAACTTAAAGTGCTGTTGTTGCCTAAGGATCCTAACGATGAAAAGAACGTTATTCTTGAAATTCGCGCGGGGACGGGCGGTGACGAGGCTACGCTTTTTGCTGCAGAAATCTTCCGCATGTACACGCGGTTTGCCGAGCAAAAGCGCTGGAAAGTCGAATTGATGTCGCTCTCTGAGTCCGGCGTGGGCGGATACAAAGAAGTAATCGCCATTATTGAGGGCGACCGCGTCTACTCGCAGCTCAAGTGGGAGTCGGGCGTGCATCGCGTGCAGCGCGTGCCTGCAACCGAACAGCAGGGGCGCGTGCACACTTCGGCCGTCACCGTCGCCGTTTTGCCCGAGGCGGAAGAGGTCGATATCAAGATCGAGGCCAAGGACATACGCATTGATACGTTCTGCTCGTCGGGGCCTGGAGGACAGTCGGTCAACACCACCTACTCCGCGGTGCGCATCACGCATCTGCCTACCAATACTGTGGTTAGTTGCCAGGACGAGAAATCGCAGATCAAGAATCGCGAGAAAGGCATGCGCGTGCTGCGCTCACGGCTCTATGAGATGGAGATGGAAAAGCAGCAGGCGGAGCTAGCCAAAGAACGCAAATCGATGGTGGGCTCGGGCGACCGCAGCGAGAAGATCCGCACCTACAACTTCCCGCAGAACCGCGTCACCGACCACCGCATCGGCCTCACGCTGCACCAGCTCGACCTGGTGATGGACGGGCGGCTTCAGCCCATCGTGGACGCGCTCATCGCGCACTCCCAGGCAGAGCAGTTGAAGGGCGAATCCCAGGCCGCGTAAGGGGGCGGCGTAAGCGGACGCGATAAGCGGGCTGTGACGCGCGCACCACTTTTTGTGCAGCTTTTCGGCGCAGGGGCTGTAAAGTGCCTGGAATCATGCCGAATGTTCGGCAATAATATACTTGACGCATAAGATGCGTCAGGTAGAAAATGAGCTATGCCTGAAGAGGAAGATCAGAAGGAGGTTACAGAACTCGTCCCGCAGGGAGAAGTGCTACCCGCAGCACCTTCGGAGATCAGAATCTCTTTTTGGAATCGCCCGACAGGTCGCATCGTCGGTACGGGTTTGTGCCTGCTCCCTATTGCCTCCATTCTGGCTCAAAACTTCTTCCAATTGCGAGGCTATGTGAACATTCTAGCCTCTCGTATTGTTCTCTATCTGGCTGCAACGTGTGTGAGCGGGTGGCTATGGATTTGGGCGAGGAATACCCAAAAACCAAGAATCTTGTGGCCGATAATCGCAACGTTGGTCATTTTTGCGGCGGCTTTTGGGTTGGACTGGAAGACGTCACCAATAACGCCCGACGAGCAATTGAGTGATCGATGCACCCAAAGCGTCATAAACAAATTCGGAGGTGACCAGGGAGACGTCGGCATCGTATGCGATCGCTGGTTCAAGCTCATATGGGCGCGAGATAGTGCCCCGGACAGGGATAATGAAGAAATATATTGGTCACATCAGACGGAGCAAGTTCTTTCTGGATTGCCAGATCTTTCTTGTGAGAACGATTTCGTTCGCGCAGGCAAGAACCTCAAAGATACGCAACCAGACTCTAATGATCGACTTAAGGTAATGACGGCTGAAATCGGAGCAGTGAGTAGCTGCGTCGATAGAATGGAGGGCCGGAAGTGAAAGCCGAATATCACAAAGGTGCGGAAGCGCGAAGGAGATTCGAGGAAGGAATGAAGAAGCTCTTTCGCGCCCCAAAACCACCAAAACTAGAGAAGCAGCCTAAGAAGAAGGTTGCTTCGGAAGAGAAGAAGAACTGATGCGTTTGCCGCGCCACTGCCGTTTAAGCCAGTCAGTCCGCTCCTTGCCCCGTCAGTTGGGTGTAAGTCAGGCGACGGCCCACGATTTGGCTCATGGCAAGAGTGAACCGGTCTTCATCGGTCAGAGGATTGTCTTTCGTGGCGCGGTTGTTGTAGCGGAACACTTGCTCATCTGCATAGCGGTCAAGATGGAACGGCTCGACTGCAACATAGGTTCCCTTAAGGCCGCGCTTCAAGAGACTCCAGAAATTCTCCATTCCGTTTGTGTGGACCTGACCGCGCACGTACTCGGTAACGTGATTCACGGTCTCGTGAACGAATCCCTCTTTTTTGAGCCAATCGTAATTCGGGGCATTGTCGGTGTAGATCGTCGCGTTCTTGCCGACTTGATTCAGAATCACGTCTTGCACAACCTCGCGCTTCACGTTAGGGATCATCTTCGTGCGGACTTGGCGCAATTCCCTGTCGAGCAGTCCCATGACAATAGCCCGGCCCTGATGCTTGTTCAGTTCGATGGAGCGCAGCCTTGCGCCACGGTGCATCTTCTTCGTGTTCGGCCCAATAAACGCCTCGTCGCTCTCGACTGGACCGCCCTCACCGAACTTGTGAGTCCGCTCGTCCCGCATCGCCTCGCGAATCCTGTGCAGCATGAACCACGCCGACTTCTGACTGACTCCAAGAGAACGGTGAAGTTCATAGCTGCTGATCCCGTTCTTGCAGTTGGTCAGCATCCAGAACGCCATCATCCATTTGTCGAGGCCAATAGGCGAGTCTTCGAAAACCGTGCCAACTTTCAGGGTGAATTGCTTCTTACAGCCGTTGCAGAACCACAGGCGACGGGTCTTCACAAAGGAGTTCGAATCCGACTCGCAGCGGGGGCACGTAACCTTACCATCCGGCCAGCGGAGCCACTTGGCGTATTCGAAAGCACGCTCCGCGTCACCGAAGTAAACTATTGCCTGCTGGAGAGTTACCGGCTTTTTCATGTTTCCCGACCTCAATCTAAGAACAGAATAGCGCAAAAGGACTTGTGTGTCAAGTTTATTATTGCCGAATGTTCGCTCAAGTGGTGCGTTGACCCCCTCAAATGTTCGCTTAAGTGGTTACATTTGGGGCCAAAATGTAACCACCGGAGGTTGCATTTTTGCGACGCATTGACCTCTCCAGGTGCCGTTTTGCGCGATTTGTAACCACCTGAGGTTACGAAATAGAGCAAAGCGCACCATGTAATTACCCGAAAGAGCAATTAAATGCAATTATTCGGCCTTCAAAAGGGGGTTTTGAGCCACTTTTTGACACGTTTTTGCGCGATTTTGCGTTGAGTGATGGCGACTCTTACGCCCGCTGAAGCTGGCTAGACCGCGTAAGCTCACCTAGCAATAGAATCGGCTAGCCCGATCACTGACTCGAACGGCGTTTTTTCGGTAGTAATCCGAGGCGTGGCCGATAACTTCCGGCGTGACTGTCACTCGGGCACGACCTCGTTGAATTGTGTTAGCCGCAGTCTTGGGAAACAGCGGCACCACCTTAACCCACTCGAATTTGGAGGAGATTAGGGAGCAGGGACACCGGCAATCGATTGATTTTGGCTTCCGATTCGAGCCAGCTCATCATGCAGGCGCACAGCTTCGGCGTGATCCTTTGCAGCTTCGGTTCGATGCTGGACAGCGGCAACATCTCCCATCGCGTTGAAGACTTTGGTCATGGCCGCGCTCTTGCCGTGACCGATATGTTCGAGCTGGTCGGCGTAATCGTCCTGGTACAGGGCACCGGCCTCAGCTTCGTCAATGCGGCGCTGAAGATCCTGGATGTTCGCCCAGCGCTGAGCCTGGTCGATGGTCGCATCGCTGACCGGTTCGGTGGCGTTTTGCCACTCCCCACCGTCGTCCTGCAGATTGTCGGTGAGGATCTGGAGATTGTTCTTGCCCTTGACATTTCCCAGGTCGCCAGCCAAGCCATACCAGGTCAAAGCCCTGGCATTGTCGATGTCAACGCCTTGTCCGAATTGATACATCCAGCCAAGCTGGTTCTCCGCATCGCTGTTCCCTTGCACAGCAGCTTTTTCAAACCAGGACATCGCCTGCACATAGTCGGTTTTCACGCCGGTGCCATGCTCAAAAATGTAGCCGATGTTTTCTTCAGCCTGGTTGCTGCCGTGTTCTGCGGCTTTGTAAAACCAGGAAAGAGCCACGGCGTAATTCTGTGACTGGCCGCATCCTTCTTCGGCCGTATACCCCAGCTGATTTTCCGCGTCCGCGTTGCCGTGGTCGGCGGCGCGGCGATACCAGGCCATAGCTTGGGAAAAATCACGCTTGACCCCAAATCCGCACTGGTAGAAGTACCCGACTTGCTTTTCGGCGCTGGAAAAATTCTGGTCGGCCGCTTTGCGGTACCAAGCGAGGGCTTGCTTATAGTCACGATGTACGCCGCGGCCATCTTCGAACATAGCCGCCAAATTGTACTGGGCGAGCGCATAGCCCTGGTTCGCGGCCAAACGGTAGTAGTTTGCTGCGTTCTTATAATCCTGTGGCACGCCGATGTTGTTTTCATACATGCTGGCGAGTTGATTTTGAGCAGGGGCAAAGCCTTGGGCAGCGGATTTTCGGTACCAGGTCAAGACCTGCGCGTAATCGAGTGTCACGTAGCGAACAAGAAAGTAGTAATTCCCGAGGGCGAATTGCGCCTGGGCGTCTCCTGCGGCGGCGGCCTCCCGAGTATCAGAATTGGGCTCTTGCGCAAACAGCACTGTGAGACAGAGCCAGACGAAAAGCAGCGCAAGGGCAGACAACCACGCTCGCCCAGGACCTGGGTTCTTTGCCCGAATTCTCATCATCATGTTCATTTCCCGCTGCCGGTTGAGAATAATTCTGGACCCGTCGGGAAGGGACGGAAAGATCACGGAAGTTTTGGAAAACGCCTGAGATCCACGATCGAACTTATAACGATCCACCGCCGCTGACTGTTTTGTCGACGAGGCAACCTCTGTGTGGCGGGCTCCTGATCAGAAGAGTGATTGTTCAACACAGGGGCGTTTTTCGTAACCTGTCCTCCTCCATTCAGGCCCTTGTCAGGAAGGAATGCAGGCCGCCCGCCAGCGCTAAATGCGGCGGCATTGAATCGTTCCGGTCAAATTACCCCCTTTGCACTTCGACAGGAACGGTGTTATCTTCTTGTCGAAGAACAAGGGGTAGGCATGCCAAAGCATGAGATCGATCTTCCGCAGGGCACTCTCGATCTTCTTATTTTGCGAACGTTGTCGCTCGGCGCTCTGCATGGGTGGGCGATCTCCGAGCGCATTCATCAGGTCTCTGACAAAGTTCTTCAGGTAAAGCAGGGGTCCCTGTACCCGGCACTTCACCGCATGGAACGCCGTGGCTGGATCAAGGCGAAGTGGGGCGCCTCAGAAAACAACCGCCGCGCCAAATACTATGAACTGACCCGCACCGGCCAGACGCATCTTGAAGCCGGCGAAGGCAAGTGGAAGAGGTTGACGGCGGCTGTAGGCCAGATACTGGAGACCGCATAGCGAATACGGGGAATTCGGTCGCTGGAGGGAGGGAAAGATGCTCCGTGACCTTTCGATCCGATTGAGGGCCCTGTTCCGTCGTGACGCCGTGGAGAGCGAGCTGGACGAAGAGCTGCGCTATCACTTCGAACACCAGGTGGAGAAACTGACGCAATCCGGCTTGCCTCCGGAGGAAGCCAGGCGTCGCGCCCTCGTCGATTTCGGTGGCACTGAACAAATCAAACAGGGGTGCCGCGAGGCCCGTGGTGTGAACTTCGTCGAAACGCTGCTCGCAGACATCCGGTACGGGCTACGCGCGATGCTCAGGAATCCGGGGTTTACGAGCGTTGCTGTGCTCACCGCCGCGCTGGGCATCGGCGCAACAACTGCGATGTTCAGCACGCTCTGGGCTGTCGCGCTTCGACCGCTACCCTTCTACCGGCCCGACCGGCTGGTGTGGATTGACGCGATCACGGACAGGGGACAGCGCAATTCGCTGTCGGCCCTCGACTACTTCGATTACAGAGACAGCGCAACCGCATTCGAGTCGCTGGCCGCGCGAAGCATCTGGGAACCTGGAAAGGTGATTGAGAACCAGGGCGAGCCCGAGCGCGTGGTCACAGCCAAGGTATCGGGGAATTTTTTCCACACCCTGGGTATGCAGCCGCTTTACGGCAGATCATTTCTCGCCGCCGAAGAGGTTGCAGGTGGACCCCACTCGGTTGTCGTCAGTTACAGCTACTGGCACAACAAACTCGGAGCCAGACAGGAGGCAGTAGGTACGAATCTGGACATCGACGATTCCGCGTACACCATTGTTGGCGTGATGCCAAGCGGTTACGACTATCCCACGGGGGCAAGTCTCTGGTTGCCGATGCAGGGGGGAGGAGACGAGGAAAGCGGCCGGGGTAACAACAACTTCCAGATCATCGGCCGGCTCGCTGATGGCGTGACTTTGGAGCAGGCCCAAGCTCGGATGAACTCCATCGCGGCACGAATCGCGACGCAGAATCCGGATGCCAAAGGTGGCTGGTCCGTGGCGCTTTCGCCGCTCGCCGAGCACTTTTTCGGCAAGGTTCGGCCGCTCATGCTCATGCTAATGGGCGCGGCTGCATTCCTGCTGCTGATCTCGTGCGCTAATCTGTCGTCTCTCATGCTGGCCAGGGTGATCTCCCGCCAGGGTGAATTTGCGCTGCGCCTATCGCTGGGCGCTTCCACGTGGAGGCTGGGGCGCCAATTGCTGGTCGAGAGTCTGATGCTCACCACCAGCGGAGCTGGTCTTGGTCTGCTGCTGGCTGCGATCGGTATTCATGCGGAGAAGGAGTTCGCGCCCGTCGATATGCCGCAACTCGGTTCGGCGCGCATCGACGGCCATGCATTGCTGGCCACGGTTGCCGCTACCGCGCTGGCCACGATTGTCGCATGCCTGGCACCGGCATTTCGCGGATCGAGTCCAATACAACTCACCAATCTTCATCAAGCAGGTCGCGTAACGGAAAGCCGACGTCACCAGGCATCCCGCCGGTTCCTGGTGGCGAGCCAAATCGCGCTGTCGCTGGTGCTGCTTGTGGCAATGGGCTTGCTGTTGCGGAGTGCGGATCGTTTGCAGAGGGCGGATTCTGGGATGCAGCCGGACCATCTGCTCACGCTGAACATTCAGTTGCCTGTCTCAGAGGCATCTCCGCAACGTACGCAGCAGGAGTACGAAGACATTCTGGAGCGTGTTCGCGCTCTTCCCGGCGTGACGAGTGCTGCCGGGGCAGACCAGCTCCCATTTTTTGGCGGACCCTGGAATGGAGTTTATCGCGCTGATCGTCCGCCACAAAACCCATCGGGAGCGATACCCGCAACGCGGCGCTTTGTGACCGAAGACTTCTTTCAGACAATGGGGATTCCCATTCTGGCGGGGCAGGGATTCGCAAGGAATGCCACAGCTGGCTCACTGCCGGTGACGGTGATCAGCCGCTCCCTTGCGCGTCAGTTGTTCCCCGATGGCGACGCTGTTGGGAAAAGTCTCGGATTCGCAGTTCCGCTCGAAATCGTGGGCGTAGCTGGGGATGTGCGCGATTTCGGACCGGCAGCGGACTTTCGACCTGCGTTCTATATTCCGCTGCGCCAATTGCCTGCGCCTCCGCCCTCGATGCGGCTCGTTATTCGAAGCGCTGATTCTCCCGATGTGCTTGTCCCGGCCGTCCGGTCCGCTATCCGCGAAATCGATCAGAGAGCGCCGCTTTATGAAATCGGCACGATGGATCAGTGGATCTACGACTCGACGAGCCGGCAAAGGTTTACGAGCCTGGTGATCAGCGCATTCGCCGGGCTGGCCTTGATTCTGGCAGCAGTGAGTCTGCTCGGATTGATGTCGTACACAGTCGCACAGCAAATGCACGAGTTTGGTGTCCGAATGGCGCTTGGAGCAAAACCGCGGGATATTCTGCGGCTGCTATTGGGCAGAGGCATGGCGCTGGTGATGGGAGGCACCGCTGCAGGCCTGGCTGCCGCGATGGCGCTCAGTCGGTTTCTACGAAGTTTTTTATTTCAAATCAGTCCCATGGACCCCGTTGTTTTTCTCTCCGTGTCCCTGCTGCTGATCCTGGTCTCGTTACTGGCCATTTACATTCCGGCGCGGCGGGCAATGCGAGTTGACCCTGTGACTGCATTGCGCTACGAGTAGGTCCCGCAACTCGGCCGAAGAGCGACCGGTAGATGCTGCTCACCTCTGTTAATTCGTTCTCGCATGACCGTGCGGGTCGACGAGTGACAATTTGCCAAGCGCTCTTCGAGGGCAGATTCGTACCAAAGAAGGTGCCTAGGTCAGGGCTGCTTTCTTTCCCCGCCTTCGGGGAGATTGGCGCTGTACGGGTTTGAGCGCGGCTTCGCCGCGTACTTAATTCTTCGAAGATAAGAGAGTGTTTTTTGGCATGACTGAAGTCACGCCCTGATACAAGCAAAGACAATTGCAGCCGTCAGCTTTCAGCTATCAGCTATTAGCTACGGATTCGCAGCGAATGGTTGGGAACGAATTGTTCGCCTGTTGAAGAACCATCGCGTGGAATTCTTCGAACTCAGTTTGTGCTGATGGTTCTTACGCCCGCTGAAGCGGGCTGGGCGCAGATGGCACACTCTACCCCAGTCTCACGACCGGGGCTGCCCGTCTAGCGCCCGCGTTGCGGACTTCCTGTGGTCTCCCCCAGGTCCCAGAAACGGGACCTGGGGCACCTATATTGTCTTAACGAATCTACGGCCTGGACCCGGGCCACCCGCCGCCTCTGTGGTCAGTGAGCGGTTTGGGCTGTTCGCATCAACTCCGCCCACCACCGCCCTTGGCACTGCAAGAACGGCGCGCACTCAGCGTCATTACATCGAGATGCTCACCGCAATTCCAATGCCCGGATACCTGTTGTCGTACAGGTAGTAACCGTCGTTCTCGTAAGCCAAGTAGACGTCGTCGGTGTCATACCAGTCATTCGACCAGTATCCCGGCCATGGGTCGAGAAGCGTAATCCAATAGCCGTTGTACTGGAAACGTGGGTATCCCTCAAAAACCATGAAGGGAAGACCATAGATCCGAAACTCATTCCGCTGCCCAAAGTAGACGTTGTACCGGGCGTCAGGGACACGGTAACCGTTGTAGCCGCCCCGTTGTTGCCAGCTGCGGTGGTCTGACTGCCAGTTGCCTGCGCGGTGATTTTGCCAGGTGCTCTGCTCGGCACGCTGCTGCTCTTGAGTTCGCTGAGGTTGTTGTTGCTGCCGCTGCGCCTGCTGCCGGTCCTGGTTTTGCCTGTCCTGGTTCTGCTGTTGCTGGACGCGCTGCTGTTGCTGTTGCTGCTGCTGCGCCTGTTTCTGGTTGTTCTGGTTCTGCCTGTCCTGATTTTGCCTGTCCTGGTTCTGCTGTTGCTGGACGCGCTGCTGTTGCTGCTGCTGTTGCTGCTGCGCCTGTTTCTGGTTGTTCTGGTTCTGCCTGTCCTGGTTCTGCTGTTGCTGGGCGCGCTGCTGTTGCTGCTGCTGCTGCTGCGCCTGTCTCTGGTTGTTCTGGTTCTGCCTGTCCTGGTTCTGCTGTTGCTGGGCGCGCTGCTGTTGCTGCTGCTGCTGCTGAGGCGCTGGCTGTTGCTGCCTGCCCTGGTTCTGCTGTTGCTGGCCGCGCTGCTGTTGCGCCGGCTGCTGCTGAGGCGATGGCTGTTGCTGCCTGCCCTGGTTCTGTTGCTGCTGCTTCTGTTGATCGTGTTTGTCGCTTTGCTTCTGATCCTGCGCGAAGGCAGGAGCAGCGATTCCAAGCGCCAAGGCCAAGACGGCCGAAGTGATGATGAATTTTGCTTTCATACAAGGTTCCTCGATTTGCATTGGTTAGCTGCCGCTTGCTCTGGTGCAAGCTTCCCGTGGTCAAATGGACTGGACTGGCGATGGCTTCAACCGATACGACCAGCTACACCCCACGGCATTCCTCGCGCTTGAGCGCTATTCCACCCAGGCTCTTAGTGATTGTGGCTGAAGCTCAGAATGATGTCTGATTCGTTTTGCTCAACCGGGAAGAGTCTCTCTGGTGCCCATTCGGGTCAAAAGCTGGAAAATCTCTGATGCACTCGTCGAAGACGGATAAATGGCACTCTACCCCAGTCTCACGACTGGGGCCAGGCGTATGCCGCCCGTGTTGCGGGCTTCTTGTGGTCTCCAAGGTCCCAGAAACGGGACCTGGGGCGCCCTGAACAGCTACCGACTGGGGCAAGTAGATTGGGGGTTGGCGAGGAACCGGAGATAGAATACGTCCGTTCGGCTGCGGATGCTGGACGAAAGGATGAAATGATGGCCGAGAACAAGACCAAACCCACAAGCCTGAGCGTTCCGGCGTTTCTGGATGCGGTGGCGGACGAGGCCCGGCGCGCGGACGCCAAGGCTCTGGCCAGGCTGATGCAGAAGGTGACCGGCGACAAGCCCGCGATGTGGGGGCCGTCGATCGTCGGCTTCGGCAGCTACCACTATACCCACGAGAGCGGACGCGAGGGGGATATGCCCATCGTCGGCTTTTCGCCGCGCAAGGCGGCAAACGTCTTGTACGGTTCGATAGGCTTTGGCGGCGCTGCGGCGTTGCTCGGGAAGTTAGGCAAGCACACCACGGGCAAGGGATGCCTATATGTGAAGAAGCTCGCGGATGTAGATATGAAGGTGCTTGAGAGACTCATTGAAAATGCCGTTGCAGCCACGAGGGCGCGGCACACAAAGCGAGCTTAGAGCGAATTGCATGAATCCGCTGGGTCGGCTTTGAAGCTTCCCTCAGGGGCTAAAGCCCGCGCTGATTTTGCGACGTTTTCGGCACGAGTAAACTCGTGCCCTGATACAAGCAAAGACAACCGCAGATCCTTCGCTCTGCTCAGGATGACAGCAGAACAGTGGTCAGTGTCCCGTTGTTCTCTTGGCCTTTCGGTCCCTTGGTCCCAGTTCTTCACACGAAGAGGATGCGCATGGGGATTTCGGCGGCGACGCTTTTGCCTTCGTCGGCGAGCTCGCCTGTGGCGGGGTTGCGCGCGAAGATGCTGATGAGATTCGAATCCTGGTTGGCCACGAGCATCCAGCGCTCGGTGGGATCGAGGGTGAAGTTGCGCGGTATCTTTCCACCACAATTTGACCGCTTGATGGGCGTGAGCGCGCCGGTTTTCGGGTCGGCGTGGAACGCGTAGAGGAAGTCTTCGTCGCGGTTGGCGAAGTAGACAAAGCGGCCGTCGCGCGTGATCACCGTATCGCAGCCGCGCGTGAGCCCGTGAAAGTCGTCGGGCAGCAGGTGGATGCGATTCACCAGGGTGAGGCTGCCGTCGTCCCGGTGCCAGTCGAGCACGTCGACCGTGGAGACCAGCTCGTTCATGCAATAGGCGGTGCGGCCGTTGGGATGAAAGTGCAGCGTGCGCGCGCCGGAGCCGGGCGCTCCGTGATAGGTTCCCGCCGGCGACATTTGCGCGGTGGCAGGGTCGGGCTTGTAGATGTGGATGCAATCGCCGCCCAGGTCATTGATATAGGCGAAGCGGTTGTCGGGCGAGAAGGACGCGAAGTGCGCGTGCGCGGTTTGCTGGCGATCGGGATTGGGGCCGTGCACGGTGTAGTGCTCAGTCCACACCGGCTCGCTGAGCTTGCCGTCCTGAATGCGGAAGCTGGCCGCGCTGGCGCCGGTGTAGTCGGCGGCGAGCAACATGCGGCCCGTGTTGTCGGGCGCTACGTGGCAAGTGCCGGTGCCGGCGGAGTTGCGCGCGGAGAGCGGCTGCAATTCGGTGCCGGCGAGGCGAAAGCTGGCTACTTCGCCGGTGGGCTTGCCCTGGAACGAATCCAGCTCAGAGGCCGAATAGACGAAGTCGTGTCCGTGCGAAAAAGCGAGCCAGGCGACCTTGGGAATTCGGGCGGCGACGCCGGAGCGGGTCAGCGTCCCGCTTTCGGGATCCCAGTTGTAGAACTGGATTCCGTCGTCGCCATGCGAGCCGACCAGCACGAGCGAGCGGCGGGATGACGTTGGCGTGGCGGCGTGAAGAACACCGGGTGCGGCAAAGGTGGCAAGCATGGCAGCAGAAGCAGAGCTCAAGAAATCGCGTCGGGAAGAGTGTGTCATGGCAAAGCCATTTTCGCCGATGCGGGCCTGCCTGTGCTATTGGATGACAGTTGTCAGTGATCAGTGGCCAGTAGGCAGTGGTCAGTGGTCAGGCCCCACCCTAGCGACAAGAACAAAGACGTCGCGAGGCTCCACCCCACAGACAAAGACCCATCTGTGGGGACCGCGGGGTGGGGCACCCGGCAGGATTCAGCCAGCACTGAGAGAGAAGCCTCAGGAGCTGAAGCCCGCGATCATTTTTCGGCACCTTCGGCACGACTGAACTCGTGCCCTGATTCAAAATGCTCGCCACTTCGGGTTTTTCAGCAAGCAGCAAAGTCGTGTCCTTTCAAGACAGATCGAAACTGGCCCATCATTGCAAAGTGAATTCGACGTTGATGGTGGTTTCAACCTCGACTGGCTGGCCGTTGAGCAAATATGGACGGTAGCGCCACTGCGCGACGGCGTTGAGCGCGGCCTGCTGCAGCATTTGTGGCCCGCTGAATACGCGCAGATTCTCGATGGCGCCGGTTTTGCCAATGGTGGCTTGCAGCACTACGGTGCCGGAGAGGCGGATCTCGCGCGGGATCGCCGGGTAGGTTGGGATGACCTTGTAGACCAGGTAACCCGACATCACGCCTGAGGAGACATGGCGCTTCTGCTCTGCCTCGCGTATTACGGGATTGGCGCCGTGGCCGGGAAATGGATTGGCATTGCCGGCGGGTCCAGTGCCACCGTCTCCGAGGGCAGCGACGGTGTCTTGCGTGGGGGGTTCCGGCTTGCCGGGAATGTAGACATGTTGCGGAATCGTCGGCGGAGCCTGCAGCCGGCCGCCCTGCATTTGCTGTTGCGGAGCAGGCGCGTGCTCGGGCCGCGCGATGGGCTTTGGCTGTTCCGGCGGCGGCGTGGGGGCCTCAAGCAGAATGATGCTGGAGAAGCTCGGCAACGCCTCAGGGTAGATGAGCGGAATGAGAATCAGTGCCAGCAGGATAGCTGCGTTGAACACAAAAGTCGCAATCATCCAGCCGCGGCTGCGGGTGCGGATTTTGCCCGTGGATTCGAATGTGGAATCTTCAAACATGGCCAGCCTCCCCTCTCAACCTGAGTTCAGTTGTGCCGGCTGGGAGGTGGAAGGCTTGCTGCGGAGCACAAACAACCTCACCGCTCTGCGCGTCGAGGCGCGGGGAGCGGGGGTTCAAGGCCCTCCGTTCATCCCATTCGGTACCACTGTGCTTGTGTAGACACCGGGCTCGGGCAAAGTGTTCCCGCGCTTCAGAAAAATATGTTTGCGTGCGTTAAACTCCAAGGGGATTGCGATGGCCCGACGGGGAGTTCGAATGAAGCTGTCTCTTTTATTGATTCTGGCTGCGCTGGCGGCGACGGTTGGGCGGGCGCAGGCTGCCGCGCCAGACCCTGAGGCGACGCTGCGCTACATTCATGCCGCGTGGGACACGCTTACGCGATCGGACACCGATTGCAGTTCTGTTGCGGACGTGAAGGTCGCGGAGGTGTCGGTGATTTATCTGCCGGCGGAGATAGCGACTCCGCCGAACGTTGCCGCGCTTGAGCACAAGTGCAAGGTGGAAGTGAAGCACCTGCCGCGGAAGATTGAAAAGCTTGCCGATGTGCGGCCGGAAGAACTGGGGGCGCCGGGGCTGCTATATTTGCCCAATCTTTATGTTGTTCCGGGTGGACGCTTCAACGAGATGTACGGCTGGGATAGTTATTTCATTCTGCTTGGAGTAGAGGCTGACCATCACGAAGCGCTGGCCAAGGGCATCGTGGACAACTTTCTGTTTGAGGTGGAGCATTACGGTGCGGTGCTGAACGCGAACCGCACATATTATTTGACGCGCTCGCAGCCGCCGTTTTTGACCTCGATGATCCTGATGGTTTATGAAGACCCGGCCAGCTTTGCGATGACGCCGGCGGGACGCACGGAGGAAAGAGACTGGCTGGAGCACGCGTACACCGTGGCGGAGAAAGACTATTCGACGTGGACGCGGCCCGAACATCGGGCGGGCGAAACCGGCCTGGCGCGCTACTTTGACTATGGCGTTGGGCCGGTGCCGGAGATGGCCGATGACAGCACGTATTACAGCGATGTGATTCGGGCGCTCGTCGAACATCCCAGTGCGGAGGCCGCGGGGTTTCTGGTGAAAGGACCGGAGCATCCCGATGCCGTGGAAGCCGCGCGACTGAAGCAGACGAGTTGCGATGTGCGCGCGAGCGTGGTTTGCATGCGCGCGTGGTTTGGCGGCTACCGGCTGAGCCGCGACTTTTACGAGGGCGATCGCGCGATGCGCGAATCGGGATTCGACACGAGCAACCGGTTTGGGCCGTTCTCGGGTGCGACTGAACATTACGCGCCTGTGTGCCTGAACAGCCTGCTCTATCGCTACGAGCGGGACCTGGCGCATATGGCGCATCTGCTGGGCAAGCCGCAGGACGCGCGAATGTGGGATCGCAGGGCGAACGCGCGTGGTGCAGCGATCCAGCGATATCTTTGGCAACCGAAGGAGGGCGTCTTCGCGGATTATGACTTCGTCCGCCGAAGGCCATCGAGCTACGCGTTCATTGCGTCGCTCTATCCGCTGTGGGCGGGAGTGGCGACGAGGGAAGAAGCGAATCTAATGGAGGCGAAGCTGGGCGTGTTTGAGCGGCCCGGCGGGCTCTCGACAAGCAATACGAATACCGGACTGCAATGGGATGAGCCCTACGGCTGGGCGCCGACCAACTGGATTGCGGTGGCCGGGCTCGACGCGATGGGATTTCATGCCGATGCCGCGAGGATTGCGAAACATTTTGATGCGACAGTCGATGCTGGCTTCGCGGCCGACGGAACGATTCGCGAGAAGTACAACGTTGCGACGGGCAGTGCGCAGGTGACGGTGAGCGCGGGTTACACGCAGAATGTGATCGGTTTTGGATGGACGAATGCCGTGTATCTGAAATTTAGAGAGATTGCCGAGCGGCCGGCGCCGTGAGGCGGTCCCCTAGGTGTTGCACCCATTTGCGACGGAAGGACAACCGCAGATCCTTCGACTCGTCGCCGCGGCGACTCGCTCAGGATGACAAATCATTTATGTTGCGATCTCAGTTACAGGACATTAGTTCTGCAAACCGCCAAAGTCGAGACGCGCTTCGACGGGATGATTGAAACGGATCAGAGCGATCCAGAGACTGCGGTCGTCGAGGCGCCAGACCAGCGTTCCATTGAGCTCGCGTGCAATCAGGTCGGGCGAGAGATCGTGATGGAGGCCGAAGTAGCGCTCGTCGAGTTTTTCTCCGCCGAGATTCAGGAAGGGCGATGGCGGCTCATCCTTGGTGGAGAAGACGAGGGCAGCGGAATACTTTTCCGGTTCCTGGGAGGCGCGAGCGATCTGGTCCGCGGTGAAGTCATCGACCGGGAAGACGTCCCAGGGTTCCTTCACATAGCCGAGCTCAGGATGCGTCAACTCATCGGTCATGGGCCAGGCGGTGAGCACCTTGGCTGCGGGACAGAGTTTAGTGAGCTCGGCGATGCCCGCCTGGTGCATACGAACGACGCGCACGTAGGACAAATTATCTTCGGGCGCGAATCCATAGGGCGGATTGATGAAAAGAGCAGCGAAGAAAGCAAAGGCGGACAAGAGCGTAAGTCCATACCAGTAAGGCACGCGGCGGTACAAGACAGAGACGGCGAGAAACAACACCAACGGATACATGGGCAGCAGGTAGCGGGTGAGCAGGGCGCCGCCAAGAAAGCTGAAGACCAACGCGTTGACAAGGAGCAAGAGCCAGATGCGCAACAGGATCGGACGGTCGAGCCTGGGGCGCTCGTGGCCTTCGACGTCAGTACGCGGGTTGAGCAGGAGCGCAGCGAAGGCCGTGAGCACCGGCACAAAGAGGTTCATGTGCGCAGTAAGGTGCAGGATGCGATGACCGAAGGCTGCGAGAATGCGCAAGGGCGTGAGCGTCGCCTCGGCGTTGTAGCGCAGATACTCGGGATTCCCGAAGAGGAAACCGGTTCTGGCGTAGTGATAGGCATACCAGGCGGCCAGCGGGATGACGCAACTCGAGAGCCACGCGGCTTCGCGCCAGAGCTTGAGGCGCGCTGGAGCGCCGCTGCGGAAGCCTTCAACGATATCGATTGCGACCAGTGTGAGCGGGATGGCGATCGCGGTTTCTTTCGATAGCGCGGCGGCGGCAAACCAAAGCGCGGCAGCCCAGGGATTGCGGCCGCGCGCGGGCAGCGCATAGACCAATCCCCACAACGAACACGCAGCGGCAAAGATGTCGGCGTGCGCAAGCGAGCATTGAGCAAACCAGATGGGGTAAAGGCCGGTGAGCAAGACTGTCCAGAAAGCCACCGAGGCGACACCGAGAAGTCGCATCGGAAGGCGCCATACGGCGAGGAGGCCCAGCGACGCGACCATGAGCACAGCTTCGCGCGTCACTTCGGGATAGAAGCCGGAGACCTTCCACCATAGCGCGAGATAGATGCTCGGCAGCGGCGGGTGGGCGTTGGTGAGCGTGGTGGTGGGGATCAAACAACCGGTGCGGAAGAAGTCCCATGCCGCGGGAATGTAGTAGCCGGCTTCGTCCCAATAGTAGGGAACGCGCAGCAACATAAAATGGCTGGCGTAGACGGCCACGAAGACGACCGGAAAGATCATCCAGAGCGGCAACGGCGCGTCCAGGCGCGGACTCAGAATTCCTTTCAAGCGCAAGGCACGGCTCCTGCGGTCCGTTAAGGGTACTGATAGCTAATTGACCTGCCCACGCGGGAAATTCTGGTTCTGCGGCTCCAGATTGAGCGTGCCGAAGGCCTGCTCATATTGAACAATATTCTGGCCTAACACGTTCCAGAGGGCTTTGGCCTGTTGCGGACTGAGGAAGATGGCCTGGTGATTGCGGATGTTGACTTGTTCGGGACTTTCGCTGGAGGCAAGACCGAAGACGAGCTGGAAGTCCCACACGCTGACGCGCACCTGTACGCTGTTGGCGTAGGATTCGCGATAGTCAGGGGTCTGAGCGAGATTCAGTTGAGGCTGCTGCTGTGTCGGACTCATGATGCTTCCAGCTTACGCTAGAAAGCAGCTACTAGCTTCTAGCCTCTAGCTGCTAGCTCGTGATGCTGGACGAGCAGCTTTCGTGCCGCGCATACGGGCTAGAAGCCAGGAGCTAGCGGCTAAAAGCTGTTTTTCAGGTCGCCGGCCAAGGGGCACCCTTCGCACTGCGCGGTGCGTCTGCAGTGTGCTTTGCCCACGGCGACTGTGAGGGCATGAAACTCGTTGAAGAGCCGCGCTTGTGTGGATACGGGGTCGGAGGCGAAGGCCTGGCGGGTGAGGCTGGTTAGCGAGTCATAGGAGATCTGTTTGCGGCCAGATGGCGGCGACAGAAGTTGGTGACGTTCGGCGATGCGGCGCAGGTACTCATCGGCGACTGGAACGGAGTGGCCGAGCGCGTAGAGCAGGATGGCATCGGCGGTCTCCTGGCCGACGCCCGGTAGCGCGAGAAGGCGTTCGCGGAGCTCCACAGTCGGCGTTGCGGCGAGAGCTTCGAGCGACCCGTCGAATTCTTTGTCGAGCAGGTTGACGAACGCTTTCAGCGCGGGTGCTTTGCGCGTGATGAAGCCGGAGGGGCGGATGAGGCGCCGCAGTTTGGCGCGAGGGATCGCGCGCAGGCCTTCGAGTGTGAGACCGCAGGCTGCGCGGAGATTGGCGAGGGAGCGCTCGACGGCTTTCCACGCGGTGTTTTGCGTGAGATAGGCGCCGAGGATGACTTCAAAGGGCGTCTGGGCCGGCCACCAGAGTTGCGGGCCGTAGGCTCGCATCAAAACATCGTGCATGCGGCGCAGGCGCATGGCCGGGGTGTGCGGGCGGCGGGAGTTCACGGCTGCCATTAGGATAAGGTCGAGGGCGGCTGCCGCGCTCTTTGCCGTGGTGCGGCGGATGATCGAAGGAGTTTCGCATGAAGAGTCACACAGAGTATTTGGTGTTTGAAACGCGCAAGCGGCGCGAAATGGTGCATATCACCGATGAGGTGGAGGCGATTGTGGGGCGCAGCGGCGTGAAAGACGGATTGTGTTTCGTCTCGCCAATGCACATTACCGCGGCGATTTATGTGAACGATCTGGAGAGCGGGCTGATCGAGGATATCGGCAAATGGCTTGAAGAGCTTGCGCCGGCGCGACCCGATTACAAGCACCACCGCACCGGCGAGGACAACGGCGATGCTCACTTGAAGTCGCTGCTGCTGCATCACGAGACCACGCTGCCGGTGACTAATGGCAAGCTTGACCTGGGGACATGGCAGCGAGTCTTTTATGCCGAGTTCGACGGACAACGGCGAAAGCGCGTGATTGTGAAGGTGCTGGGGGTGGAGGGGGACGAGCGGAGTTAGCGGGGTTTGCGGAGTTAGCGGAGCTAGTTCGCTACGGCATTAAGCCTCCGGAGTTCATCGATCGCGCGGAATCAAGTGGTCGGGAGCGTGGCCCCGCCAACTTCGCTCGTGTGGTGGCTCAGAAGTTCATGACTTAATCCGCAGAGAGCAACCGCAGATCCTTCGACTTCGTTTGCCGCAAAAGCCGGCAAACTTCGCTCAGGATGACACCGTTGATGGTGGCTCGATTTTCAGGGACAGGACGCTAGCTCCGCCAACTCCGCTAGCCCCGCTAGCTCCGCTTACTCATCCGTGACTTTGTGCCATGTTCCCGTTGCGTCGGCCGACGCAGGCGCGGCGAAGTTGATCTGGGTGCGGGGCAGGACGACGAGATCGACGCGGCGATTTTCGGCGCGGCCTTCCGGGGTTGCGTTGCCGGCGACAGGATGGTATTCGGCGTATCCGGCAGCGGAGATGCGGTCGGGCGAGATGGCCTTGAGTTCGAGAAAGAGCTGGGCGATGCCCGTGGCGCGCGCCGTGGAGAGTTCCCAGTTCGAATTGAACTGGGCGTTGTGGATGGGCACGTTGTCGGTGTGACCCTCGATGCGCAGGTCGTAGGGCGTCGCGCCCAATCTTGCGGCGATGAATCGCAGCGTGGGAAGCGCCTCCGGCTTGGGTGCGGCGGAGCCCGATTGAAAGAATCCCGCCTCGCGCAGGCTGATGACGAGGCCATCGCGGCCCATTTCGAGAGAGATGGAATGCGAGGCGACCTGGCCCGAGAGGGAGTGAGTCAGATCGAGGCGAAGACGATCGAGATCGTCCCTGATTTGAATGGGAGTGAGGATGTCTTCCGTAACGACCGAATTGGCGGACTGCGCGGATTGGGCTGTGCTGTCTTGATCGGACGAGTTGCCGGCCGAGGCCGGAGCAGGTGATGCGCCGGGAGCATTTTGAGCCATACCCATCGCATGGAAGGCGGTGTCGATGGCATGCGACACCTG